>OMDV01000159.1_pt1 | contig 16748 bp, 12 predicted proteins | sample 1673671 | NCBI WGS metagenome assembly OMDV01 (sample SAMEA103958118, study PRJEB25191) | human gut metagenome | reverse complement strand
AAGGACGACTATATCCAGACTCAGCTGGTGGCGTGCGGAATCGGCGTTTGTGCCTGCATTGTGATCGGAATGATCGACTACAAACGAATGGCAAAATGCTGGTTCATTTACGTGCCGGCCGCGCTGATACTTCAGCTTCTGCTGTGGACTCCTCTCGGAGTCCGGCGTGACGACGACCTCGCCTGGCTGGATCTCGGCGTGACTACGATACAGCCGTCTGAAATACTGAAACTCGCGTTCATACTGTCGCTGGCATGGCATATTTCAAAGATTGGCGACAAGATGAACACACTTCCGCATTTCCTTCTGCTGTGCCTGCATTTCGGCGTTCCGTTCGGGATTATCATGCTTCAGGGCGACGCCGGCTCCGCGCTGGTGTTCCTGTTTATCTTCATCTGCATGATGTTCGCCGGAGGAATGTCCTGGAAGTATATTGCTGCCGGTCTGGTGGCTGTTCCGGTCGTGGCTTACGTCGCGTGGAACTTCGTAATGGGCGAGCACCACCGCAAGCGATTCAGGCTGCTGTGGGACGAGGAACTCCAGAACGCCGAGCGTATCGGGGACTACATGCAGCAATACAACGCCAAAGTTGCGATGGGCTCCGGGCAGCTCACCGGGCTTGGAACCCACGCCACGACGTACACCTACGTCCCGGAGGGCTACAACGACTTCATCTTCGCGTACATCGGCATGGTGTTCGGATTCATCGGCTGTATGGCGGTGGTCATCGCGTTGTCCGTGATGTGCATAAAGCTCCTGTCGGACGCCTCCTCGGCGATCGACCCGCTCGGTAAGCTTATCTGCGTGGGAGTGTTCGCAATGTTCACGTTCCACTGCGTCATAAATATCGCGATGGTGCTCTCCGCAGGACCTGTAGTCGGCATTCCGCTGCCGTTCGTCAGCACCGGAGGAACCTCCCTTGTGATGAGCTACGCTTCGCTCGGACCGGTCATGTCCGTCGTGTCGCACCGGGAGAAAAAGAAGCACATGTTCTACGAAGAAAAGGAATAACGTAACTCGCTGCAAACGCAGTTCTAAAAAATAACCTAATTACGAAAGGTAAAATCAAATGAAACCTGTAATCTCGACCATCAAGGACATTTACCCCAGCTCCCAGGCGGAGGCACAGAAGCAGCGCTACAAGAGTGCAGTGACCGCATTCGCGGAGCATTTCGGCTCCATCGGCGAGCACAGATTCTTTTCCGCGCCGGGAAGAACCGAGATATGCGGAAACCACACCGACCACAAGCTGGGAAAGATCCACGCTGTCCTCGGGGAAGCCCTCGGTGGACTTGATGATCTCGGCGGTGGCAGCGGAGCCGCAGGCCGGGAAGGTGCCGGTCTTGGCAATGGCCTGTGCGCCCTCTTCGGAGACACACCAGTTGATGAAGTCGGCAGCGGTCTCTGCCTTGGGAGAATCGGCGTTGATGGCCAGACTGGTCACAGTGCCCAGCGTAGAACCAGCCTCTGCACCGGCGGGGTGCGGATACTTGACGATGCCCCAGTTGAACTTGGTCTCGGCATCCTTCATGTAAGCTTCCAGCGTGGAAATGAACCAGCTGCCCATGTTGACCATTGCGCACTGCTGGTTCTCAAAGGCTGCGGAGTAGTGCAGAGAAGAGGTCTTGAGGTAGCCGTAGTCCATGCAGATGCCGTCCTTCTGCTGGGCAATGACCATATCGTAGGTGGGCTTCATGAAGTCGTATTTGCCGTCGATGATGGTGTTTTTGCCGTCCAGAATGGAGAACAGAGAAGCGGCGGAGCGCCAGGTGTGGTAGTGGCAGCCATAGACCTTGGTGTCGCCGGAGCCGCTGGTCATCTTGCGAGCCAGAGCATCGTAATCTTCCATCGTCAGGTCATTGGAGGGATACTCCACACCGGCCTTATCGAACAGATCCTTGTTGTAGTACAGCACCCAGAAGTCGCTGCGGAAGGGCACGGCGTAGAAGTTGCCGTCATCGGTGGTCAGCTGCTCGATGGTGCCGTTGAAATCGCCGGTGTCGCGGGTCAGCACCTCGTTCAGGGGCTTGAGGTAGTCCAGATTGATCAGGTTTGCGTAGCCGGGGATATCCTTGACGGTCACGACATCCAGATCGGCGCTGCCGGCCAGCTGGGTAGCCAGAACGGTCATGTAATCGCTGGAGCCCAGATCCACCATCTCGATGGTCACGTCCTTGTGGCTTGCCATGTAGCCGTCGGCCATGGCCTGCCAGTAGGGGGTGGACTCCTTATCCCACACCGACCACTGCAGGGTAACAGGGCCTGCTGCTGCGGATGCAGCGGTGGAACCGGCAGTGGAGGAAGCAGCGGTGGAGCTTGCGGAAGAGCCGCCGCAGGCGCTCAGAGCAGCAGCAGCGCCGCAGGCAGCGGCAGCGGTAAGGAACGAACGACGAGAGATCTTTTTCATAAGTGTGTCCTCCTTCAGGGCAGTGTGTGTATTTCGTGCAACGGTCTCCCCCGTGCCGGGGAGCCGCTCGCTTTTGTTGACACTAGGATACCGCACAAACGCAAAAACCGGAATGGAAAAATTCCGGGAAGAGTTGCAGTTTTTCTGTATCTTTTAAAAAAAGATGCACTTTCTTACACTGGAGTCTGCACTTTCTTGTTCTCTTGCACAGTTTGCATCCGTGACGAGAGAAAAAAGCGTATAAAGTACACAATTTTCATGAAAAAAGTCGTTGACAAACCGCGCCGGAATCAGTACTGTATAAAGGAAAGAATGCAAAATATTACCGGAAAGGAGGCTCCGCTATGAAGAGCAGCCATCGTTTCCCGCTGCGGCGGCAGATCGTGTGGGGGATGCGCTTTTTTACCATCCTTACCTCGCTGGCCGTGGGCGCGGCGCTGTTCACCCTCTCCAACCAATATGTGCGCGCCAACTCCCTGCAGGCGGCAGAGTTCAACCTGCGGCTGGTGGCTACCTCCATCGAGACCAGTCTGGACAGCGCCGATGCTCTTTTGAACTGGGCTTCCATCGACAGCACCGTGCGGCGGTACATCTCGCAGGAAAATATCAACGGCACCCAGACCATTGCCGCCTACGAAGCCGTGCAGGAAAAATACTATTCCAGCACCCTGTACAGCCATATCCTCCGCTTTTTTATTACCAATGAAAACGACCGGCATTTACAGTTCGGCACGCTGAACTCCTCGGCGGCGCTCAACCGCACCAGCATAAAGCAGTTTCTCCCCAAGGGGTACGGGATGCAGTTCACCACCGACCCGCTGCTGCCCGGCAGTCCGGACTGCATCGCCCTCAGCCAGCCTGTCCGCTGCGGCAAGGGCACCTTGCACCGGGGCAGCACCTACCTTGCGCTGGACACCGCCATTATCACCGACCCGGCCGCGGGCTACAGCCTGACCGACGGCAGCGCCCTGTACTGGGAGATGGGCAGCCGCCTGTGGCAGATCGAAAACGGCAGCCTGACCGAGATTGAAAACCCGCTGCGGGAGGTGGACTACACCCTGCGCACCGGCAGCAATAACGGCGTGACAGAGCAGACCGCATGGCAGGGCAAGGTGCAGCTGGACGGCCAGAAGTATTATGTAGTCAAGGTAACACTGAACGGCCGCAGCGCGGCACTGGTACAGCTTTTGCCCGCAAATACCTTTTTGCTGCACTACGGCGTGTACCTGTGGCTGGTCGCCCTTGGCATTGCCATCATCTGGGGACTGAGCTTTTTGATGCAGCACTGGCTGGAGCGGGTCATCACCCGCCCGGTGGAGGCGCTGCAAAAGCGCATCGAGACCGTGGGCAGCGGCAACTTTGCCCCGGACCGCACGGTGGAGTGGAACAACGAGCTGGGCGACATCGGCCGGGGCATCAACCAGCTGGCTGAAAACGTGGACAGCCTGATGACCCGCCGGGTGGAGGACGAGCGCCGCAAGCAGGAGCTGGAATACCGGATGCTGCAAAACGAGGTGAACCCGCACTTTATCTACAACACCCTCAACAGCATCCGCTGGATGGCTACCATCCAGCACGCGCCCGGCATTGCCGAGATGGTCACCGCCTTTGCACGGCTGACCAAGAGCATCTCCAAGGGCACCCAGAAGCTAGTGCCTTTGCAGGAGGAGCTGGCGCTGCTCAACGATTACTTTACCATCCAGCAATACCGCTACGGCGGCGACTTGGAAATTGAGGTCTCCCGCATTGAAAGCGAGACCCTTTGCCGGGACTGCATGATCCCCCGGTTCACCTTGCAGCCGCTGGTGGAAAACGCCATCTTCCACGGGCTGGAGCCAAAGGGCGGCCACGGCAGCGTGCTGCTGGATATCTCCACCGACCCGGATACCGGAGACGTACTGCTGCGCATTACCGACGACGGCGTGGGCATGCCACCGGAGCAGGTGGCGCATCTTCTGGACGAGCCCGCCGAGGGTGCCGAAAAGGCTGAAAAGTTCCGTCATGTCGGCCTGTGGAACGTGAACCGCCGCATCCGGTATTCCTTTGGCGAGGGTTACGGCCTGACCATTGAAAGTGAAGAGGACGTGGGCACCGAGGTCACCATCCGGCTGCCCTATCAACAGAAAGGAGACACCCATGCTGCGGATATTACTGGTGGATGATGAGCCGCTGGTGCTCATCGGCCTGCAGGGGATGCTGGAATGGGAAAAGCTGGGCTATACCGTCTGCGGCACCGCCCGCAACGGAAAGCTGGCGCTGGAACTCATTGAGCGGGAGAAGCCGGATATCGTCATTGCCGACGTAAAAATGCCGGTGATGGACGGGCTTACCCTTGCCCGCACCTGCCGGGAGCGCAACGCCCTGCCCGCCTTTATCATGCTGACCAGCTTTGAAGAATTTGATTACATCAAGCAGGCCATGGGTGCCGGAGTGGTGGATTATCTGGTCAAGCTGGACCTGACCCCCGAAAACCTGCAAACCGCCCTTGCCAAGGCCGCCGAAAAGGTAAAAAAGGAGCGTGCTTTGCTGGGCGAATTGTCAGCACAGGAAAATCTTGCCGAGAGTGTGCGCAGCTATCAGGAGCGTTTTTTCGTGCGGTTGTACGCCGGGCTGTTCCCGGACGAAGCCGCATTGGAGCAGCCTTTGCAGCACATGGAGCTGAACCTTGCAAGCGACGCCTACCTTGTAGCCAGCTGCGAGATCATCGCCAACACCGCCCTTACCCCCGCCCAGCAGCTGAAGCTGAGTTTTTCCTGCGGGCGGATGCTGGAGACCACCCTGCAAAACTACCTGCCCTGCTATGTGACCGGGGCGGATGCCATGCGCTGCAATGTGCTGTTCTGCCTGACCGATGCCCAGTGCCAGAACTACCGGACGGTGCTGCGCCCGCTGCTGGAACGCGCCAGCCAAATTCTATACAACTATTTCACGGTACGGCTGCTCTGGGCGGTAGGACGCCCCACCGGCTCCCTGCTGGGGCTGGCGCGCCGCTGCCGGGAAAACGCCCACCTGCAGCCCCTGCTCACGGTGGAGCAGCCCATCCAGTTCGTGGAGGTCAACGAGGGCGACGCCACCGCCGGGAAGATGCAGGTGGTGGCACAGGTGCAGGAGTATGTTAAGAATCATCTTTCGGAAAAACTGACGCTGGCCGATGTGGCGGCTGTATTCAATTTTTCGCCCAACTACCTCAGCCAGCTGTTTGGCAAATACGGCGACAGCGGCTTTGTGGAGTACATTACCGAGACCCGCATCGCTGCGGCGAAGGAGATGCTGGAACAGGGCGATTTGAAAGTATACGAGATCGCTGAGAAACTGGGGTACGAGAGCGCTTTCTATTTTTCCAAGGTGTTCAAAAAGGTCACGGGGCTCAGCCCGCGGGAATACCAGCAAAGTATTTAAAACCGGAGGCTTTTATGATACAGGAACAACTTGCTTTTCTGCCGGAATTTCTTCCCGATTACCGGCCCTTCCCCCCTGCCAAGGAACGTACTGCATGGCAGGGGCTGCCCCTGCGGGCAAAGCAGCGCTTTTTGCAGGCGGGGGAAGCCGCGCTGCAAACGCCCATTGCGCCCCTGCCGCTCTCGCTCTGGCTGGATTTCACCCACACTGGGCGGCGCACCCCATGGGAGACGGCTTACTTTTCCCGCCGGGCGCGGCTGTGCGCGCTGGTAAGTGCCGAGTGTGTGGAGCACAAAGGGCGCTTTCTGGATGAAATTGCCGATACCGTATGGGCGATCTGCGAGGAAAGTGCATGGCAGCTGCCCGCCCACAACAGTTATGTGCGGGACACCCCGCAGCTGCCCCTGCCGGACACCACCCGCCCCATCGTGGATTTATTTGCCGCCGAGACCGGCGCGCTTCTGGCGCTGACCCGGTACTTACTGCCCGATGAGCTGGATACTGCCGCGCCGGGCATCACGGCGAGGATGGAGCGGGAGCTGGACGCCCGCATCCTGACGCCTTATTTTACAAGCCACTTCTGGTGGATGGGCAACGGCGAAGAGCCTATGTGTAACTGGACGAGCTGGTGCACTCAGAATGTGCTGCTCACCGTTTTTCTGCTGCCCACCACCCAGCAGCAGCGAAAAGCTGCCGTCAAGCAGGCAGCCTACAGCCTCGACTGCTTTTTGAAGGACTACGGCGCGGACGGCTGCTGCAACGAGGGTGCGCAGTATTATCGCCACGCCGGACTGACCCTGTGGGGCTGTCTTGAAATTTTATCCAACGTTGCGCCGGAGGCCTTCCGCCCGCTATTCAGAGAAACAAAGATCAAAAATATCGCGGAGTACATCTGCAATGTCCATGTGGAAGGACCTTACTATCTGAACTTTGGCGATTGCAGCCCCCTGGCCGGGCGCTGCGGTGCACGGGAATACCGCTTTGGACAGGCCGTAGGCAGCGATGCTTTGCAGGCCCTTGCGGCGGCAGATTTCCGCGCCGATGCCGACCCCGACCATTTGCAGAACCCGGACGGCAGCACCCACATCAACCTGTGGTACCGGCTGACCACCGCCTTTGCAGAAGAAGAAATGATGGCGTACTCCGCAGCGCCCCGGCACCATTTAACTGTGTGGTACCCCAGCGTGGGCGTCTATGCCGCGCGGCAGGGCAACTGGGTGCTGGGTGCAAAGTTCGGCTCCAACGGCGACAGCCACAATCACAACGATACCGGCAGCATTACTGTATACAAGGACGGCAGACCGTTCCTGATCGATATCGGAGTGGAGAGCTACACCAAAAAGACCTTCAGCCCCCAGCGGTATGAGATCTGGACGATGCAGAGCGCATGGCACAACCTGCCCACCTTTGACGGCGTGCAGCAGCTGCCCGGCGCGGAATACGCTGCCCGGGAGGTGTGCACCGAGGAAAATAGCATCACCGGCGAACTGGCGGGCGCGTACCCGCCCATCCCGGGGCTTACCACCTACCGCCGCAGCGTATCTGTCAGCGAACAGGGCATCACCCTGCGGGACGAAACAGACTATCCCGGCACAGTAGACCTGACCCTGCTCACCGAGCAGCAACCCGTCCCCACTGCGGACGGCTTTGCGGTGGGCACACTGGGCGGCATCCGCTTTGACCCGGACGCCGCAACGGCTGCTGTTACGGCGGTGCCTATCACCGACCCGCGCCTGCGCACCGCATGGCCGGAAACGATCTATAAGATCACCCTGCATTTCCAAAAAATGCTGAAGCTCGAACTGTACTAAGGAGAACTGCCATGGAAACCATCAAGCTGAAAATTCTGGACGAAGCCGGCCACACCCTGATGACCTGTGACGCTGACACCGCCGTATCCCTTGTTTACACCAACTGCTACAAGCCCGGCGACCGGGTGGCGCTGGAGATCGACCATCCCGGGCAGTACTGCGTCATCCAGTTCGAGGACACCATGCCCGAAGCCCTTGTGTATGTGGTCAAGCGGGAGATCAACTTCCACATTCCCTTCGGGGAGCAGGCCATCACCTACTCGCCCAAGAGCTTTGCGGGCAGCCGTCACGTTATCCGGGCACGGCTGGCACTGCCGGAAGAGATTGCCGCCCGGCGGAATCTGGCCTTCAACTGCTATGACGAGCATGGCGACACCGGTTTTTATCCCCACGCCAGCGCCAACGTAGAAACGCGCGGCGAGGCGGTGTTTGCCGCCCGCAACGCCATCGACGGCATTTTTGAGAACAGCGCCCACGGCGAGTATCCCTACCAGAGCTGGGGCATCAACCGCGACCCGAACGCAGCCCTGACGCTGGATTTTGGCCGGGAAGTACTGCTGGATGAGCTGCGCATCACCGAGCGGGCAGATTTCCCCCACGACAACTACTGGGTAAAGGCCACGGTGGAATTTTCTGATGGCAGCCAGCTGGACATCCCGCTGGTGAAAAGCGCCAAACCCCAGAGCGTGGCCTTTGAGCCCAAGCGGGTGCGCAGCCTTGTGCTGAAGGATCTGATTCAGGCCGAGGGGACTTCCCCCTTCCCGGCGCTGACCCAAATCGAAGCCTTTGGCACCGAGGTGAAGTAAAATGAGCATCTACAATGCCCTTTATGGGCGGGACGGCCACGGCGTAGGCCCAAACGAGCCGGAGAAAAAAGGCTTTGCACGCTTTTGCCAGATGGTCGGCCGCGACCTCGGCCAGCTGCTGGGCACGAACCTGATGGTCTGCGTGCTCTGCCTGCCTGCCGCACTGGGGGTCTCGCTGGGCGTGACCCTGCTCTCCCTGCCGCTGACGGTGGTGTGCAGTGCGGTCACCGGTCTGCTGACCGGCCCTGCCATGGTGCTGCTGGCAGACTGCGCTCTGCGCAGCTTGCAGAACGACCCCTCCCAGTGGCTGCCCCGGGCAAAGCAGACCCTAGCCGCCCATTGGAAAGCCGCCTGCGGCTTTGGCTGCATTGGCACGCTGGTGCTGGGGCTGCTGTGCTTTGTATCGGCCTTTGTGTTTGAAGCCGCCGCGCAGCAGGGGTATTACCCCGGACTTGCGGTGCTTGTATTTCTGGCACTGGACTTTCTGGTGCTGGCAGTTCTGGGCACCCTGTGCGCCGCCGTGCTGCCGCTGCAACTGCCCGCCTCGGACAGCCTGCTGCGCCGGGCGGGCAGGCTGCTGGCCGCTGCACCGGCGCGCTGCGTATGGGCAGGCGTTCTCATGCTGGCGGGCATCGGCGGCATGATCTTGCTGTTCCCGGTCAGCGTGTTCTGGGCGGTGCTGTTCGGCTTCTGGCTGCCGGGGCTGGCAGCGATGCAGACCCTGTTCCCGGTTTTGCGGCAGGAATACGGCGTAGAGGTGCGCAGCATCCCGCGCCCGGCAGCGCCGGATAAGCCCCTGACCGCACAGGAGCAGAAAAAGCGCTCCCGCGCCAACTGGTGGTATTACAACTGGGGCATCGTGGCGGTGGCGGCAATGGTCATTGTGGGCGTAGCGTATGTGGCGCACGGCCTGCTGACTACCGTAGACCCGGACTACACCGTGGCGGTAGTCACGGCGGAGGCCCTGCCGGACGAGGCCGTGCAGCGCCTGCAGACTGCGCTGGCAGACTATGCGGAGGACGCCAACGGCGACGGGGCGGTCATCGTGCAGGTGAACAACTACACATGGAGTGCCGATGCTGCCCTGACCGACATGAATGGCCAGATGGCGGGTGCCACCCAGATGAACACCGACCTTGCCAACGGCGAAAGCAAAATCTGGATCTTGGATGACCCGGAGGGCTTCGAACAGGCCTATGGGGCGCTGAGCGAAAAGCTGGGCGCGGACTGGCAGGCAAAGCTCATCCCGTGGAGCAGCCAGCCCGCCCTTTCCGGGCTGGAACTGGGCAGCTACAATACCGCCGCCGACGGAAGCCAGACCGTGGATATTCAGAGCCGCTTTGCCGGGTACAGCGTAGCAGTGTTTGATGCTTCAGATGCGCTATGGCAGGCGCTCAATTCGTAAACAGAAACGACCGTCCGTTCTCTTTTTGTTTATGTGGTATTCTATACACAGAAAAATAGACGGAGGCATACCGCCATGAATCCCCATACCACGTTGAATCTTGCCAAGATTGCTCTGTGCGCGGTGGAAACCGTACTGAGGAATACTTCGCCCGATGCAGAGGACTATCCCCCAGCCAGTTGAATAAAATAACAACGCTGCAAGTGCTTATCGTCAGGCTGTTACAGATGCAGCAGCATAAAACGGACATCTCTTCAATAAAAAAGTCAAGTAGACTTCAATTTGAGCCAAATAGTAAGACTTCTTATGCTTTACCGTCATAAATTTTTCAAAATCATCTTGACGCACCTTGCGAAACATGATATTCTCTGTCACAAATCTCACTGATTTTGTGGATTGGTTTGAAACCATCCACAAGATGTGGTCGTGTTCATTTTGAACACAGCCACAGAAAGTGGTTGGTTATCACCGTGAGACCCACCACTTCAGTGAGGAAAAGTCCACGAAAGAATTTACCGCCCCGCAACACACCCGATTCATTTTGCCGCCGATTCACCCGACAAAATCATCGCTGCGCTGCGTGGGCGGTATTTTTCTTTTTCACAAATAAAATCTTATGTAGTTGTTCAATCTTCCAAAATTTGTTTTTAGTTGTTGACTACACAACTGTAAAGTGTTATTCTTGTGCTTGAAAGAAGCAGGTTGTAGTGTCCGCACTGCGTCCAGCTTTCTTCATACTGTACCTTGAATTCTTCATAAGCCGTCTGAACGAGATACTGCGCCATGACCTCACACTTTCTGTGGGCGAGCCGGACAACGCCGCTGCAAAACAGGGGCAGGAACTGCGTTCGGTGTGAACGGTGACCATGAGCAGGGGCTTTGCCTTTTCACACGTTTTGCTCTGCAAAATTTTCAACGTGCATTGCGGTTCGACTTCTGAAATTTTCAGTGTTGCACGGAAAGGGCGAAAGCAAGTATCGACCTGTGGCCACAAATTTTCAATGCTTGAAAAATTGCTGTCCACTCAGTCATCCTTGTTGGGGAGTGCCTTCCCCAAACCCTGCTCCAGCTTCGCACCGTTGGTGCGAAAGCGGCGTGTCGTTTTACATAGCCCTCTCCATCCCGGAGCGGGCATTTATCATTTTCACAGGAGGTCGAATATGGCTGAAATGAAAAGTCCGAACGTACACGCAAAGAAGAACCGCAATGACACGCCGCGAAAACGAAAGACACACATCATCAAAGTCAGGGTGACCGCAGAAGAAAAACTGCGGATCGCATACGCCTGCAAAGAACTCCACCTCACCCAATCCGAACTCGTCCGCCGCGTCCTGTACGGCGTGAACGTCAAGCACACCGTTGTGGTGGCGCAGGGCGGCGAGGATGCACTGGCGGCGCTTGCCGCCTTGTCTGCCCAGTGCAGCAAGGTAGGCAGCAACCTCAACCAGCTTGCACGGCACTTCAACTCCGGCGGCAAAGACACCGAGCAGCTCCGGGCGCAAATTCTGGAGGAACTGTCCGCACTCACGAACTTTCGGCTGAAAGCCGAAGAAACGGTTGGTGAACTGTATGGCAACCATCAAGCATTTGACCTCGAAAAACTCTAACTATGCCGCCGCCGAAAGCTATCTCACCTTTCAGCACAACGAGTACACCGGTCTGCCCATTCTGGACGAGAAGGGCAGACCCAAGCTGCGGGATTCGTACCTGCTCGACACCCTTGAGTGCGGCGAATCTTCGTTTGCTATGGCCTGCCTGATTGCCAATCGCAAGTACGGCAAGAACGGCAGGCGGGAGGACGTGAAGACCCACCATTATATCATCAGCTTCGACCCGAAGGACGCAGTAGAGAACGGCCTGACCATGGAGCGGGCGCAAGCCCTTGGCTTGCAGTTCTGCAAGGAAAATTTCCCCGGTCATCCCGCCATCGTCTGCACCCACCCGGACGGTCACAACAGTGCGGGAAACATCCACGTCCACATCGTCATCGGCAGCTTGCGTGTCCGCACCGTGGAACGGCAGCCCTTCATGGACAAGCCGTGCGACTGGGAAGCGGGCAAGAAGCACCGCTGCACTTCTGCCATGCTCCGGCACCTTCGTGTCGCTGTCATGGAGATGTGCGAGCAAGCCGACCTGAACCAGATCAATCTGCTGGAAGCCCAAGGCGACCATGTTTCGGAGCGCGAGTATTGGGCGCAGCGGCGCGGACAACGCCGCCTCGACCATGCCAACGCCAAACTTGCCGCCGAAGGGCAGCAGCCCACCCAGACCGTCTACCAGACCGAACTGGACAAGCTGCGAAAGCAGATCTACGCTGTGCTGAACAAGACCACCACCTTCGAGGAATTTTCTGCATTGCTCATGCAGGAACACGGCGTTGCCGTGAAAGAGAGCCGAGGGCGATTGAGCTACTGCCCGCCCAATCGGGTAAAGTTCATCACCGCCCGGAAGCTGAGCAAGAAGTTTGAGAAAAAGCAGGTGCTCGCCGCACTCGCTCAGAACATCCGGCTTGCCCCGACCATCCAGCCTATCGCAACAGACAAGCCCGACAGGATTCAGAAACTGGTGGACATTCAGGCGAAGCTGAAGCAGGGCAAGAGCATTGGCTACGAGCGTTGGGCGAAGAAGCATAACCTCAAAGCCATGGCCCAGACCTTGATTCTCTTGCAGGAGAAAGGTCTGCTCAACGAGGGCGCACTTGACCAGCGCATTGATGAACTGCAAACGCAGTACGACAGTGCAAAGGAAGTCGTGCTCGACCTCGAAACCCGCATGGCAGACAATCAGAAGCTGCGCAGCCACGCTGCTGCCTACAAGCAGTATCGACCGCTTACGCAGAAACGGAACGCTGTCAAATCCCCCGCAGCCTTTGAAGATCAGTACCGTGCAGAACTGACAGCATACCGGGCGGCAGCAGCCTATCTCAAGGCAAACAACATCACCTGCCTGCCCAGCCCGAACAAGTTGGAAGCGGAATACTGCGCGCTTGCCTCCGAAAAGGCCCAGTTTTATGAGCAGTACAAGGAAGCCAAGTCCGAGCTGCTCAAACTGAAAGACGCAAAACAGAATGTTGCCCTGTTCTTCCGGGAGGAAAAACAGACGCAGCATCACGAGAGATAAGGAGTGTGCGTATGATCAATCTGAAAATCGACCCGGAGTTCCAGAATCAGATTCCGCCGCTGACGGACGATGAGTACAAGCAGCTTGAAGAAAACATCCTCAAGGAAGGCAAGCTGCTCTCTCCTTTGATCGTCTGGAACAACACCCTCGTTGACGGCCACAATCGTTATGCAATTCTCCAGAAGCACCCGGAGATTTGCTTTTCCACCATGCCGCTCCGATTTGAAAGCAGAGAAGAAGTCCTCGCATGGATCTGCAAGAATCAGTTGGGGCGGCGCAACCTCACCCCGGAGCAGAAGCTGTTCCTCATCGGGAAGCAATATGAAGCGGAAAAATCCTCTCATGGCGAAGCCCGCAAAGAATCGCATGATGAAAATGGCCGATTTCACCGGAGTTCTCAAACTGATAACTCCGGTGAAGCCATGAAAACCTGCGAACGAATCGCAGAGGAAAATGGTGTAAGCAAGGCAACTGTACTTCGCGCATCGAAGTACATGAAAGGTGTTGAAATTGCTGAATCCCTGATTCCCGGTATGCGGGAGAAGATTCTGAACAAACAGGTAAAAGTCAGCAAGGCTGATATGCACCGCCTTGCACGAGCCAACTATGATGCCCGCGCACAGACCTTGCAGGAAATCCTGCACCCGGAACTGAAAGTTGAACCGAAACCGGATGCCGATGGCATCATCCGGGAACCGGGAAAGGCACCTGTATTGCCGTTTCAGAAAATCGAATCGGTTTACGACAGCGATGCTTACCCGGAAGAAGTGCGGCATGATTATGTCGCACTGGAACACGTTACAACACGTTTCCGCACAGAGTTTGACTATCTTCTGAGAACTATGCCAGACACAGCACAGCGAGAAGTCATTCTCGAAATCATCCACAAGCACAAGGAGTACCTTGCTTCGCTGGAATCTGCGCTCGCAGAGGATGAGCAGACAGCATAACAACAGGCACATTGTATGCTGTCAACAGAAATCCAAAGGAGTGTGCGTTTGAACAAAAAGAAAAAGTCCACAAATACTTCCCCTTACCCCGATGAAGTCATCGACCGTCTGGCACGGGCATTCTACCCGGCCATCCTTGCCTGCTGGAACAGCGAGGAAGGTCAACGGGAGTTTGCTGCATGGCAGGCGGAACAGGCTCATATTGCAACCAAAGAAAAACAGGAAGTTCCCGTCGGGGAACTCCCTGCCTTACTTATCGTGTGTGGATTTTTGCAGGGTGCGTCCGGCAGGGCGCACCCTGTTTTTGCGTTCAGTCCTCTAATCCGTGACTTCCAGCCGCATTTCTCAGATACTCCTCTGGCTCACCGTTCAAAATTAGCTCTGCATACGCCAGCGGGTCATTGTAGATGAGGTAGTCCAGTTCAGACCTCTGCGCCATGGTAACATCCAGTGCATCCTCGACACCGGTGCAGTTGATGGAAATTTTGCGCCCATCCCGGAGCAGCAGCTCCACACAGCCGGTGCCCATGTTAAACTGACAGGCTCTTGCATCGTACTTCATAATCTTGCGTCCTTGTATTATAGAGTAGTAGTTATTAGAGCCCCTCTCCAAGGGCTGTGCTACACTGTAAGGGATGCTGTGGATTGGTTTCAACCTCCTACCACGAGATGGTTCCAGAAAGGTTCCAACCACAGCCCCTTACAGTTTTGTTGATCAGTTAAATACCGCCAGACGGTTTATGTGGAACAAGGCTACAAAAGTAAGGTGTACTGTGGATGCAGCATCACATATTTATCGTTGGAGGTATTTGTTATGGTGGTTTCTGTTGGCATCGATGTCTCAAAAGATAAGCACGATTGCTTTATCGTCAGTTCCGAGGGCGAAGTCCTGGCGGATGCATTCATAATCCCCAACACCATGGACGGGTTCCACTACCTTTTACAGCGAATCCGGCATTGTACCGCACCGCAGGATAAAATAAAAGTAGGGCTTGAGGCTACCGGACATTACAGCTACAACATTCTTGGGTTCCTTCTTGACAACGGTCTGCCAACTTATGTCATTAACCCTTTGCACACCAACCTGTACCGAAAAAGTCTCAGCCTTCGCAAAACCAAAACCGATCGTGTGGATGCAAGAACGATTGCAACTATGCTATTGTCCGATGTAGACCTCAAGTCCTACACGGATATAGCATACCATAACGAAGAGCTAAAGTCACTAACAAGATACCGATTTGATAAAGTTCAGGAATGCGCTAAACTAAAGCAATCGGTGTCCAGATTGGCTACGATTCTGTTTCCCGAATTGGAAGGGCTTGTTTCGTCTATCCATGGCACTTCAATCTACGCACTTCTCAGCGAATATCCCGGTGCAAAGCAAATTTCAGAAGTCCATCTTACCAAGCTGACAAACCTTCTTACAACAGCGTCCAAAGGACGCTACGGAAAAGAGAAAGCCATCCAGATTCGAGAGGCAGCCAGAGCTTCTATTGGCTCTGTCATGCCTGCCAAATCTTTGGAATTGAAGCATACCATTAAACTCATTCAAGAACTTGCCTCCGAGATCGACGAAATTGAAGATTCTATTCAGAAAATCATAGATGAGCTCAATCCACCAATTCTCTCGATTCCCGGCATGGGAGTAAACTCCGCTGCTGTGATCCTTGCAGAAATCGGGGATTTCTCCAATTTCAGTTCTCCTGACAAAATTCTTGCTTACGCTGGCTGCTCTCCATCTACATACCAGTCCGGAAAACTCACGAACTGCTATGCTCACATGGAAAAACGTGGCTCCCGCTACCTGCGACATGCCCTTTACAACGCAACCAAGTACGTCTGCTACTGGAATCCTGTCTTTGCTGAATACCTTGCCAAAAAACGTGCCGAAGGAAAACACTACAATGTTGCCCTGTCCCATGCCATGAAGAAACTCGTGCGGCTGATCTACGCTTTGCAGAAGTCTGGAAAAACATATCTTACAGCTGCATGATTTTCTCCTGAGCCTGAGCTAATTCCAACAGAAACTTAGCTGGCGCAGCGAACCCTTGACGAACCGAAGCATTCAAATGCTATTCTGTTTCTGCGAGGGTTGGCCGGGCTTGCTTTGCTGTTCTCTCCGTCGCCCTCGCTGCATTGATTATGGCATTTGAATGCTGTTTGTCAGGGGCAGCGGTCGGCAGACGGATTTTTTCATTTTGGGGCTTGACTTTTAATAGTTAGTCTCCAAATTCTTACAAACAAAAAAGACCCCATCGGGTCTTGCGTTACGGGTCAGCGCTCGTTGCGTCGCTGCTGTTTTTTCTGCCACGCATCCAGAAGCTGGATGATCTTCTCCTCCATCTGTTTGGGCGTGTAGCTGCGGGGGAAATACTTTCGCAGGGTCTCGTTTTTGATGGTCACGGTGTCTTTCTCGCTCTTTTTCTCCTGTCCCATCACATCAATCATTCCACTTTCCATATCAATATCACACCATCTCAATCCAGTTACTTCCCCCACACGAAGTCCAGTTCCTATCATTACTGCAAAGACCGGATACCAGTGTTCATATACAGGGTGGGTTTTCATGAAATTCAGAAATAGCTCCTGCTCAAGTTTCGTCAACGCTCTACGCTTTTCCGACTGAAAACAATGTGCTTTTTTCAATTCTCTCAACACATTATCTGACGGGTTATTTCTGATGAAGTCATCATCGACAGCAATCTGTAAAACCTGATGAAGAACCGTATGTATATTATCAATCGTTGAAGGCTTCAAATTTCTTTCATCAACAAGATAATTGTAGTATTTCTTAATATCTGATTTCTTCAGCGTTGATATTCTTTTACTTCCAATCACTGGTCGCACAAA
>OMDV01000150.1_pt1 | contig 17135 bp, 17 predicted proteins | sample 1673671 | NCBI WGS metagenome assembly OMDV01 (sample SAMEA103958118, study PRJEB25191) | human gut metagenome | reverse complement strand
TGCTTGTTCAGCCATAGTTGCCTCCGCTCAAAAGCCGGTTCACGCGCCGATCAGCAGGTGAATGATACCGCCAAACGCCATGTCCAGCAGCACCAGCACAACAGCCGCGATTACCACAACCACAATAACGGTAATGGTGTTGTTGCGGGTGTCTTCCTTGCTGGGCCACACAACTTTTTTCAGCTCGCTTTTGGTATCACGGAAATACTTGGTGATACGGCCAAAAAAGTTCTTGACCTTGGCAGTGAAGGGAACCTTCTTTTTGCCGTCGTTTGCCTTAGCCTTTTTGTCGGCTTTAGCTTCTTCCGGCTTGGCGGCGGTCTGGTTTACCGCTTTGTTATCAGCCATCTTAAAAGCTCCTTCAAACTTACTTTGTTTCGCGGTGAACAGTATGCTTCTTGCAGAAACGGCAATACTTCTTCATCTCAAGACGGTCCGGAGAGTTCTTCTTGTTCTTCTCCTTGTTGTAGTTGCGCTGCTTGCACTCCGTGCAGGCCAGGGTGATCTTGACAGTCATTGTTCGGCACCTCCATTATCGGTTAATAAGCCTCCCTCGCGCTTGCAGGCGCCCTTGAAAAAGGGCATAAAAAATAAACCCGCAAAAGAGGTGCTATCATAATAACACGACTGCGGGTCTACGTCAAGCGGTTTTGCAAAAATTCTTGTAAAATTTTGACGGCCTTGCGCCGAACGCAGAAGCGGAAGCTCCGCGGGCGGGCATAGCCGCGTTCCCCGTCACAGCAGGAGGGCGCAAACGGCTGCCATCCCCTCCTCCGTCAGCTGCACGCCGCCCCGGGCAGCGGCCACGGCGGCGGTGGTGTAGTCAATCGTCAGGGCGGTGCGGGCACTTAAATAGGCCAGTGTCTCGCCCAGGGCGTTCAGGTCTGCGGCCAGCAGGTCGGTCAGCAGCCGGGCACTGCGGCTGCGCAGACCGTCGGGCAGACCGGCCAGCAGCGCCGGGTCCTGCCGCAGGAACGCCGCCCAGACGGCGGCGCGGGCCATGCAGCCCTCCCCTGCCCCGGGCAGCGCCGCCTGCAATTGGGCAATCAGCTCCGACGCCTGCGCGGCGGTACACACGGCGATGGGGTCCTCGCCGTAGCCCAGGCGCGTGCGCGCGGCGGCATCCAGCAGCGATGCCGTGTCGATGCGTGCCGAGGCTGTGCGGCCCGCGCAGTCCGCCCAGGTGGCGGGCGTGGCCGCGATATAGTGCAGCGCCGGGGCGGCGGTCTCCCCCGTAGCCACCGTGCCGACGAGCAGTTGTGCGGCCCGCCCGGCCCCGGCAGACAGCGCACACTCCGCCAGCGTTGTTGTGCCCGAGGGTGCGCTGACGCGCAGCGAACCCGGCAGTGCGCAGAGTGTGACCGTCTGCTGCGGGCCGTCCGCACGGGCCAGCACAAAGGCGGGCTCCTCCTGCTGGACGACGAGCAGCAGCGTATACACGCCCTGCGCACCCGGCTCGATGTGCAGCGTACTGTCCGCCGCCGACGCCTGGCGCAGGAGCTGCTGCTTCTGGTATTGGTCGGTGAAGAACGCGACGGTCAGCACCATCGGCAGCAGCAGAAGCAGCGTCAGCCCGAGGCTGTACCAGAAAATTCCGCGGTTGGAACGCATAACCCACACTCCCCCAGCAAAGACTATGCCTACAGTGTAGGCCGCAAGGGCCGCGCTTATACACTATTACAAAGGAGTGTCTGGTATGTTTGATGAATTTGGACCCCGCGGTGCCGAGGATGAGCGCGAAGGCTTCTGGACCGATTTGAGCGAAGTGCCCGACGAGCAGTACCGCGACGAGGATGAGCCGAAGCAGACGCAGGAGGTCATTGTCCCACCCGCGCAGGAGCCGTATGACCCGGGGATCGTGCCGCCGGAGGAGAGCTAAAGAACGTAGGGGCGAGGCATGCCTCGCCCGCAGCCTTGCGCGGCAACCCGTTTCCGGGTGGCGGCTGCAAACCTGCGGGCCGGGCATGCCCGGCCCCTACATAGTGCTGTGTGTTATACCTTTTGATACACCAAAAACCGGAACCCGATCTCTGTCGTCAGGCGTTCACATTCCGCAAGCCGGGCTGCGCCGTCGGCGGGAGTGTTCCAGTAATAGGGCGTCATGGCGAACAAATCCTGCACACTCTGCCCTTCCAGCGTGATGACAGCGGTGGACTCAACGGCCTTCACAAACGCAAAGCCGTCGTATTCGGTCTGTCGGACCTCATTTTCATACGGGCAGTCGTACAAAATCTCTTTCAGGCCGAACAGATGGCGCGCGGTGGGCACGGCGTAAACAAGATGCCCGCCCGGGCGCAGCATACGGGCAAACTCGGCCTCAGCCATGGGCGAGAAGATGTTCAAAAGCAGGTCGGCCCAGCCGTCGCGCACCGGCGCACAGAAGCTGCCGCCGACACAGAACGCCGCGTCGGGCACGAGCTTCGACGCCAGCCGCACGGCCTCCTTGGACAGGTCGAACGCCGCAATCTGAGGGCAGCCCAGCGCGTCATACAGGTACTTGTCATAGCTGCCCTCGCCGCAGCCGGCGTCCACAATATGGTCGTGGGGCAGCGCGGCGCAGAGCGCGGCCAGCGTCGCCATCAGCGGGGCGTAGTGCCCTGCCGACAGGAACGCGCGGCGGGCGCGGACCATGGCCTTGCCGTCGCCGGGGTCGGCGGCGTGCTTCTTCTGCATCGGCAGTAAGTAGGCGTAGCCCTCTTTGGCAAGGTCAAAGCTGTGGGCTCTGGCACAGCGCAGGCTGCGCCCGGCCAGCAGCAGCGGCCCGCCGCATACAGGGCAGCGCAGGGCTGCCGCGGTGGCGGGGGTCATTCGGCAGCCTCGGCGGGCGTGGCCGTCTCGGGGGTGTCCGCTGTGTCCGATGCCTCGGGCGGCAGCGGCACAGTCATACCGCCGTGGGCGGCAAGATAGTCCTCGAAATTTGCGAACTTCTGCTTCGGCGGGCGGCGAGAGATCAGATCGAGACCCGGCTGCTCCGGCGCGGTGCTGCGCAGGGCGCGGGCATTGCGGGGCGGACGCGGTGCCTTGGGCTGGTCGCGCAGCGGCTGGCTGGGCACCTGCGGGGCCGGGCGGGCATTGCGGCGCGGCGGCTGGGGCGCGGCAGGGCGTGCGCTCTGAGGCGCATTCTGGGGTGCAGCCGGGCGCTGGGCCGGGGCATTCTGGCGCGGTGCCTGCTGGCTCTGCGGTTGGGCGGGTCTGCCCTGCCCGCGGCGGGGGTGGCTGCCATTGGCGCGGGGCGCATTCTCGCTGCGCGGGGCCTTGGGGGCTGCGGGCGCAGCGGCCTGCGGGGCCGGCTTGCGCGGCTGTGCGGGGGCTTTCCCCTCACGCGCGGGCTGCTGCGCCTGCGGGGCGCTGCCATTGCCGGCAGGGCGACGGCGGCGGCGACGGTGCGGTGCACCGTTCGGGGTTTGTGCAGCTTTTTCCATAATTCACCTGAATCCTGTTATACGCCGATGATACGGCATTCATTGTAATATCGTTTTTCCTCGGCATGGCCCATGCTGAAGGTCTTGCGGGGCAGCACGCCGCCCAGGACAACGCCCTTGAACAGGTCAGCCTTCGCAAAGTCGGGCAGCAGAATGGCCGTGGCTGGTTTGGCCGGGTCGGAGGCCAGCGCCAGCGCCGTGCTTTCGCCGTGGATGTAGTCCACGGTCACGCCGGGATGGGCGGGCAGGAAGTCCGCCAGAAATGCCTCCACACTGCCGACGGTCAGCGGCGCGGGCGGGTTGGCCAGCGCGACGGCACTCTCGCCGTGGGCATCGGCCAGGCGCAGACGCTGGTCGGACATCGTCGTACTGCTCCCCTGCTGCTGGTCCCAGGCGTCGAGCGCGGCATACAGCTCCTTGGCGCCGACGCCGAACACGACGCGGTGGATCGGCTCGATCTCAATGGCGGGGCTGTGGACGTTGCAGACCTCGGCCAGGCACCAGCGCGCCGGATGGGTCCTGCGCTGCTCCTCGCTCAGGGTGGGCTTCAGCTCCTCCCAGTAGGCCTTGGCGGTGGCCAGGCTGTGATTGCCGTCACCGACGGCCAGTACCATCGGCTGCTGCCCTTTGGCAGCGGGCCAGCGGCGGGCAAAGGCGGCAGGGTCGGCCAGCGCCGCCAGCGCGGAATCAATTTGGGCAATGAGCGAGGGGTCCTCGACGGCCCAGCCGCGCAGATGCCCGCCGCCCAGCATCAGCTCACCGTCGTAGAGCGGCGGCAGCTGGTTTTTGATAAGCCCGATGGGCTCGATCAGCGTGCAGTCGGCGTCGTCGGCCAGCATCATGACGTGGGGCGTTTCCAGCGTCGCCCCGCGGCGGACCTTGAGGCGCGGCGGGATGCGCTCCACGACGGTGCTTTCGCTCGGGCGGATGGCGGGCTTGGAGCCCTTCGCGTAGTCGTAGGCATCAAGATCGACAGCGCCGACAAGGCCCTGCCGGACCGTGCCGTCCATCTGGGTACGCTCAACATAAACGTAGCCATGTACTTTCCGGGTCAGAACGGACTTGCGGTACTCCTCCATCGTGCGGCGGATGCTCTCTAAGCGCTCGGCCTCCTGCGGGGTGCCTAAGTACGCCTCCGGCAGAACGATGTGCAGGGTACTGGGCTTGCCGTCGGCCAGGTGCTCGGCGCGCTGCCAGTACTCCGGCTGGGAGGTAAACTGGTCAACGGCGATGCAGGCCCACGGGTCCAGCGGGACCCCGGCGGCGGGCAGTAAAATATCGGCTGCGGTAAAGCAGGCTTCGGACATAACAACGACCCCCTAACAGTTACAGAACAACGGTGTGGCCAACCAGAGCGTAGATCGCCAGCGACAGCACGCCGACGTAGATCATCGAGCTGGGCAGACCCTGGAAGATCGAGGAGATGGCCTTGCTGCGCAGACGGCGGCGGCCCTCCCGAACGATAAAGACGGCAAAGACATAGCCCAGCCCGCTGCCCAGAGCGAACGCGACGCTTTGCAAAATCGTATAGTTCTGGTTCGCGCAGATGAGCATCGTGCCCAGCACGGCGGTGCTGCAGGTGGCAAGGCTGAGCTGGCTGCGGCAGCTGGCGCGCAGCTTGCGGGGCAGCACGCCCAGCAGCAGCCAGGCCACGGCCATGGCCGCGATGCCGCAGGTCAGGTAGACGATGGGCCGCAGGGCCGAAATGGGCAGCCATGCGGGCAGATAATCACGCAGCCACGGGAAAAACAGGTCGTGTGCGGCCCAGCCGGCAGGTGCGGACAGCGTGATGACCAGCAGCAGCGGCAGGCAGAAATCCCAGACCTGCGCGCGGTGGTCGGGCACGAGCTTCATCAGGCGGGTGACGCCCAGCGCGCGGGCCAGGATGACATTCTCCGCAAAGACGGCCAGCACCATATAGCTGATAAACTGCACAATACCGTTTAAAATCGGCTGCAGCTCAGTGCTTACGGTCAGCATACAGGCGGCGCACCTCCTCATGTTTATAATCGGTGTACAGGTTGGCAGCGGCGCACCAGATGGCGGCCAGGATACCCACGATGACAAAGCCGCCCGCGGGCAGTGCAGCCAGCGGCAGCAGCGCATTGTGCAGGATGACGTTGCCAAAGACCGCGCCCGTGGCCAGCAGCTCACGCAGGCAGCCCACGATGAGCAGCACAACACACATGCCGAGTGCGTTGTTGAAGCCGTGGCGGAACGCATCCCTCACGGGTTCAAGGTCGGAGAACTCCATGCGCTTGACGATGGCGGGCTCCACGACCATGATCGGCAGGTAGATGCCCAGCAGCGTCAGGTCAGAGCCGAACAGTGCGTAGAGCAAAACATACGTAGGGATGTAGAGAAGCGCCGCAGAGTAGCAGTACACCACGGGGCGGAAGCGGTTCTTTGTCAGATGGCAGATGGCCACGGCCAGCACACGGGTGAAGGTGACCAAAATCAGCGAGGCGATACAGAGCATGAGCGCCCGCCGGCCGTCCAGCGCGGCACCGATGACCGGGGCCATGCCGAGGCCGCGCACAAGCACGGGGTTGGACAGCCAGATATGGTCTGCGCGGATGCGCTCGTTCAGGGCAGCCTCCGCCGCGGCGTAGGAGCGCGAGGCGCTGGCTTTTTTGGACTTCGGCGCAGGGGTCGGCTCCGGGTGGGCGGTGTGCTCTGCCGGGGCGGGCGCAGCCGGTGCCGCAGGGGCCGCCTTTTGTACCGGCGGCATGACCTGCGTGGGCTGCTGGGCGGGCTGTGCCGCGGGTGCAGGGGGCTGCACGGCATGGGCGGCAGGCTCGGTGGTTCTGCGCTTCGGGATCGAGATCGTGCGGGTCTCGTCAGCTGCTGCGGGCGTCTGGCCGCTGCGGGCAGCGGGAGTGGGCTGGGGTGCTGCGGACGGTGTGACCGCGGGGCTCTTGCCGTACTCCCGGTCCCGGTAGCTGCGGAACCGATCCTCCTCGGCCTGGGCTTCCGCCTGGCGGGCGGCTTCGCGCTCAGCCTGGCGGCGCTGGACCTCCTCCAGCATGGCGCGGCGCTCCGCGGCGGTGTACCGCGGGCGGCTCGTCGGGATGATGCCGCCGCTGCGGGCGGCATCACTGCGCTCGGGCGCGGGCTGCTGCGGTGCGCCGGGCTGCTTTTCCGGTGCAGGGGCCGCTGGGGCGGCGGGCGCCTTGCCGGTCTGCATGGCGGCAAGGGCGGCCTCGATCTCGGCGCGGGAGGCGCCCTTCTCCGCCATGGCGCGGGCGACCTCGAGCATCTCCCTGGTGATGTGCGGGATAATTAAGGTCTCGGAGCGCTCCTCGCCCCGGCGCTTATTCGGGTTTTGTTGAATTGGCAAGGCGCTGCTCCTCCTCTCTCATAAAGCGGATGCGTTCGGTGCGGTGGCTGATGAGGTCGAGCCATTCGGGGATGGAACTGACGATCAGCAGCGCACAGCAGGCCGCGCACTCATACGGGCTGAACACGCGGAACACATAGGTCATGATGCCCAGCGCCGCGCCGTAGATGATGCGGCTCATGCGGCGGTCCGGCATCGTGACCGGCTCACAGATCAGGAACAGGCCGGTGAACAGTGCCGTGCCGGACAGGACGACATATTTTTCCAGATAGAAGCGCTGGCGTATATATTCCCACGGCAGGCTGAAGGTCGGCAGCTCGTTCAGATTCGGGAAGAACCACGGCAGGCCGATGACAAAGATAAAGAACGGAATAACGACAGAAAGCTTGATGTGCCCGCGCACAAGCAGGAACAGCCCGCAGGCCATCACGACCAGCGCTGCGCTGGTGCCCATGGCGGCGGAGACGTTGCCGGTCAGCAGGTTCATCGTGCTGGCACTGGGCAGACCGCCATCCCGCAGAGTGGCGTTCATGCCCTCGACGAGAGTGGTGTTCACGCTGCCGAACAGCGGCAGCTGCGTGCCGGGAATGGGGTACGAAAAGACGTCCTGCGGCCACGAGATACCGGCCACGACGACGCCGACGGCGGCGGGATGGAACGGATAGTGGCCTTCGCCGCCGAACGCCTCCTTGACGAGCACGGCGACGATGACGGCGGAAATGACGATGGGATACGAGATGCTGGCAGGCATCAGCAGTGCGATGAGCGCGGCAAAGCACTCACTGGACGGCTCATGGGACTGGTAGCCCGTGCCGTGCAGCGGGGCCAAGGCACAGTCGCACAGGTAGGCGGTCAGCAGTGCGGCCAGCAGCAAAAGCACCGGGCGCGCACCGTAGTAATACCACGACATGCCGATCAGCGGGACTGTGCACCACAGCAGGTCACTGTAGTAGCTGTAGTTCGCGCTGCGTTCAACTTTTTTACGATTGGGCATAGGGAAAAAGCTCCTTTACTTGCTGTGCAGGACGTTTACCACAGCGGCAGGATCCGTGGCATGGAACAGCGAGCTTCCGGCCACGAGCCAGTCGACCCCGGCAGCGATGCACAGGGGGCCGGTCTCGGTGTTGATGCCGCCGTCCACCTCGATCAGGGTATCACAGCCGCGGCGGGTGCGCTCGGCACAGATGGCGGCAATGCGCGTGGGGGTGGTGGGGAGGAACTTCTGCCCGCCGAAACCGGGCTCCACGCTCATGACAAGGATCAGATCGACAACGCCCAGATACGGGAAAACAGCTTCCACCGGCGTGCCGGGGCGGATGCTGATGCCGACTTGGCAGCCCGCAGCGCGGATAGCGGCGATGACCTCCTCTGCCGTGTCCGGCACAGCTTCGAGGTGGAAGGTGATGAGGCTGGCCCCTGCCCTGGCAAAGTCGGCGGCGTAGCGGGCCGGGTCACTGATCATCAGGTGGACGTCGTAGTAGACGTCGGGCATAGCGGCATGCAGGCATTTCAGCACCGGCGCGCCGTAGCTGATATTGGGTACAAAGTGCCCGTCCATCACGTCAAAGTGCATCAGGTCGACACCGGCCTCCAACAGGCGGGTGCAGTCATGCTTCAGGTTGGCAAAATCAGCAGACAGGATCGATGCGGCAATTTTCGTCATAATGTATATACTCCCTTGATAGTTCCTCTTTGTTGTACGTAGTATGTGCAGTGCGCACATATAAAACTATTATAGCCCATTGCGCCCCAAAAAGCAAGAAGCCCGCAGACCGGGTGTCCCGGTTTGCGGGCTGGGGCAAAAGGGCTTTCCCTGAGGGGGAAGCTGTCACCGCAGGTGACTGATGAGGGGGAGAGCTTACGGAGAAAGCCCGTAAACGGGCGGCTGCCGCAGGCTTGCCCCTCATCCGGCCTCGGGCGGGGCCTCGGCCACCTTCCCCCGAGGGGGAAGGCTTATTTCTTTTCACTGTGCCAATGATGCACGGTCTGCAGCTGGAACTCAAAGTCGCGGGCATCCTTGGCAAGCTGGCTCGAGAGGATGATGCCCGAGATAAACAGCAGCAGCGCCGCCACCAGCACAAAGCAGCAGACGATCAAAGTCGGGAAGCGCGGCACAAGGCCGGTCCGGAAATACTCGCCCAGCACCGGGATCATAAAGCCGATGCCGAACACGGCCAGAATCGCGGCCAGAATGCCGAAAAAGCTGAACGGGCGGTAGTTCTTGAACAGCCGCGCAATCGTGCCCAATACTTTAAAGCCGTCGGAGTAGGTGTTCAGCTTGCTCTCCGACCCTTCCGGACGGTCACGGTAGTCAATGACAACGTTCTCGACCTGCATATTGCGCTGCAGGGCGTGGATCGTCATCTCGGTCTCAATCTCAAACCCGCGGGACAGCACGGGATAGGTCTTGACGAACTGGTAGCTGAACGCGCGGTAGCCGGTCATAATGTCCTTGATCTTGCCGCCAAACAAATGATTTGTGAAGAACCGCACCAGATCGTTGCCGAAGTTGTGGAACGGGCGCTTGTTCTGGGTGTAGTAGGTGCTGGACAGGCGGTCACCGACGACCATGTCGGCCTGGCGCCCGGTCACGGCAGCGACCATCTCGGGCGCGGCCTCCGCGGGGTAGGTGTCGTCGCCGTCCACAAGAATGTACGCCTCTGCGTCGATCTCACGGAACATGCGGCGCATGACATTGCCCTTGCCCTGCTGGTACTCATGGCGGACAACGGCCCCGGCTCCGGCGGCCAGCTCGGCAGTGCCGTCGGTGGAATTGTTGTCGTAGACGTAGACGGTGGCGTCGGGCAGGACGCGGCGGAAATCCGAGACGACCTTCTCGACAGTCTTGGACTCGTTGTAGCAGGGAATCAGAACGGCGATTTTATCCATAATAACAGGACCTCCGGGCGGATTTTACATCCAGAATTGAACAAGGCGGCTGACGGTGTAGTAAAGGGAAGGATTCATGCCCTGCAGATACGGCTCCATGGCAAAGAGCGTGCAGAAGCGGTAGACGGCGGTGTACGCCGCGGCGGCGGCCATGACGGTGCGCAGCACGGGCAGTGCCGCGGCGGCAGTGCCCTCCCCCAGCGCTGCGCGGCGGGAGAGTGCGCCCTCGGCGCAGAACCAGCACAGCGCCGCACCAAGCAGCAGCACGGGGCTGTAATCCATTAGATAACGGTAGAGCACCCCGGCCATCTCGCAGTCAACGACGGTCATGACGACCATGGCGGCCAGGCTGCCGTAGACCACACAGGCGGTGACACGGCGGCGGTGCAGACAGCGGCGGAACGCGGGAAGCAGCGGCAGCGCCAGCACCCACAGGTACGGCGTGGCGGCCAGAATGCCGCCCGTGAACTTCTCGCTGATCGTGCGGATGACGGCGTTCGTCTGGACGTCGGTCTCCCGCAGGAACGGGAAAACACCCTGCCAGCTGGGCAGCTCGAACAGACTCGTGAACACAGCCGGGCCGATGCGCACGGCGTTGAAGCCGCGCTGGGTCATATCGTTGCCGGTCAGGTTGTAGTTGGCGCCAAAGTCAAAGGGCGAGCCGAACCGCGCAGCGTTGTACCACATGAGCCCGGCAGCGACCACCACCACCGGCAGCAGGAACGCGGCGGCCTCCCCTGCTCCGGCGCGGCTGCGCAGCCGCTTCTGCCCGATGTACCGCGGCCAAAAGATGGGCACGGCCAAAAACGCAAACAGCTCCATCTGGGGGCGGCACCCGGCGACGAGCGCCACGCAGAGGCTGCCGAAGACGAGCTTGACGACCAGCGCACCGCGCTTTTCCATCGGCGTGCTGGCGGCGGAGAGCCAGAGCCAAAGCCCCAGCATCAGCAGCGCCGCACCGCAGAGGATGGCATATTCATAAATGTAGGGGCGCAGCAACAGATAGTAGAACTGACTGCCCAGCGCTACGGCGGCCACGGCCAGCAGGTACGCTGCGGTGGACGCCTGCGGGAACCACCGGCGCACGGCCTGCCCGACGACGCCGAAGCAGGCGGCAAGGAAGATCAGCCCCAGCAGGACCATGCAGGGCGCATAGGCCAGGTTCTGGATGCCGGTCAGTGCCTCAAACGGCAGCTGGAACAAAAGACACGGTACAATGCCAAAATAGACGTAGTAGCGCCCATTGTAAAAGGCGTGGTCCCAGTGGATGTCGTTGATTTGCGCGGCGTCGCGCGCCCCGGCATCGTAGGGGTTGTCCAGCGCCAGCAGCTCGGCGGGCGGGTCGGCCTCCAGGTCAAGGCGCCCGTTCAGCAGGCTGTGCGCCAGTGCGCCGTACTGCTGGTAGACGAAGCTGACCGTGCTCTCCCCGTCCCAGAATGCGGTGTTGTAATCTTTTGTGGCAAGGCCGGTGTTGCTCGGCTCCCAGAACGGGATGACCACGACGAAGGCAGCCAGCACAAGGCCCAGCACGGCGGCTGCGGCGCGGTCACAGACGTTGCCCGCCAGCCAGCGTCGGTGCCACAGCCCGCTGGCCGGGCGCAGGCCGTAGACGGCCAGCAGCGCCAGAAATATCGCGCAGAAGCGCAAAATCGAGAAATCCAGCGCGCGCGGCGCGTTGGCCGTGATGCCGCGGAAGGTCAGCGCCACCGGGAACTGCGTGTAGGTGGAGCTGTACCCGGCAGCGGTCAGCGTCAGCATCCCGACGGAGCCGGTCAGGTCCAGGCTGATGACCTGGGTGCGCGGGGCCTGCAGCCCCACCTGCCAGCTGCCGAAGCGGGTCAGCTCGGTGTTGGCGGCGTCGGTGCCCTCAATGGTGAAGATCACGGCGCTGTCGGCGTGGAGCGGCTCGGTGTCGTCGCTGACCAGACCGTCAAACCGCAGGTTGTAGAGGGGCTGGTCAATGTCGAGGAACCGCAGATAGGTACGGCCCTCGTCGAGCGAGATCGTGCCGACGCCGCGCCCGACGTTGATGTTGTCGTCAAGGTAATCGACGAGCTGAAACGGCGTGTAGCTGTGGGTGTTGAAGTAGGCCACATTGCCGACGAACACCTCCAGCCCCAGCGCCGTGACGGCCAGCAGCGGGACGACGGCCTTTAACCCTTTGCGCCCGAGGCTGCGCAGCCCGGCGGTGACAAGCCCCGCCCAGCCGGTCATGGCGGTGAGGGCGACGAGCCGGAACGCATGGAAGCCGACGGTCAGCCCGGGGCGGTGGTAGGCGCACAGAGCGAACACCCAGACGGCCAGCCAGAGCCCGGCGGCCCAGGCAGCGTCGCGGCGGGAAACCCTGCGGTGGGATACTACCGCAGGAACCGCACCGAAGATGCCGGAGACGAGCACGGTGAGGAGCAGGGTGATTATAATAAACATAAGAATAATGCTCCTCCTTTTGTGGGATAGGTGATGTGGCAGCGGGAAATGGCCAGAGCCCTTCCGGTCATCGCTGGCGCTCGACCACCTCCCCTGAAAAGGGAGGCTTTTTTCGGGCGTACGCCCGTGAAAGGCGCCCCACAGGGTGGGAAGCTGGCCGAGCTTGCGAGGCCTGAGGGGCCTTACCCTGCGGGAGCTGCCGCTTCACTGCTTTGCATACTTCTCCATCTCGTGCAGCCAGAACTCGGCGGTCTTGTCCCAGCTGTACTTTTTCAGGACCTCGTCGGGCGCGACCACGGGCTGGGCGGCCAGCGCGTCAAGATCCACATCATAATCATACGGGTCAAAATACCGCGCCGTATCGCCGTACAGCTCGGGCAGGCAGGTGGCGTTGGCCAGCGCGACCGGCGCGCCCAAGGCCAGCGCCTCCAGCGGCGGGATGCCAAAGCCCTCGAACACGGCGGGGTGCAAAAACAGCTTGCAGTGCTTCATCAGCGCGGCGTTCTCGGCATCGGATACATAGCCCGGGTAGAACACATTGTGGGTGTCCTTCGCCTCGGCGTCGTCGCCAAAGGCACGCAGGTCCTTGCCGCCCGCGACGACAAACGTCTTGTCGGGGCTGCGGCGGGCGACCTCTCGGATCCACTTGAAGTTTTTATGCTTTGCCAGACTGCCGAGGGCGTAGAAGTACTCCCCTTTTTTGACGCCGGGCATCTTGTCAAAAATGCTCTCGTCGGGGGTAACGTTCTTCATGTGCTCCCAGCCGTTGTAGGTGATGCCGATCTTGTCCAGCGGGATGCCGAGCTTCTCGCTGATGAGGTGCCGCTGGTTGTCGCTGACCGTGAACACCCGCTGGGCGAACCATTTGGTGGACAGGCAGTGTACCCAGAACTTGAAGCGGAAAAAGCCCTTGTCGGTATCCATGACCAGCGGGCGGATGTCGTGCAGCACCACGACGCTGCGGCGGGTCAGCAGCATATCGCTGGCAAGGCCCACGTAAAACGCATGGGTGCGGCGCAGGTAGGCGGGCAGCACGGCCAGATTGTAAAAATACGGGATGGACTTGAGCGGCACCAGCCGGATGTTTTTCAGCTCCGGCAGATGGATGGGCCGCCCGTCGTCGCGGTAGGCAATGCGGACGTCCAGGCCGGTGCCCTCGATCAGCTTGTCCAGCCGGACGACATTCTCATAGACATAGCGCGGGATGCCGGTGATATTGTCACACAGTACCGTGCCGTTGATGACGATAGGGTTCAATCCAGTTCCTCCTTCTCCCAGTGGGAGCAGTCGAGCAGCTCCTGCTGCCAGTCGGCCATGCGGCGCAGGCAGTATTCCTTCAACTCGCGCTCAAAGCGTTCCTCGCTGAAGGAGCGGCTGTGCTCACGGATTTCCTCTTTGGAACAGGCCACGCCGTCGCGCTCAAACCGTTCGATGCAGTCGGCCAGGCTCTCGACGGTCTGCTCTTTAAACCAGTAGCCGGTCTTGCCGGGCAGCACGCTCTCGCACGCGCCGCCGCGGCCATAGGCCAGCACCGGCGTGCCCGCGCTCTGGGCCTCGACGGGGGTGATGCCAAAGTCCTCTTCACCCGGGAAAAGGAAGCCCTTCGCGCGCAGGTAGTAGCTGCGCACTTCTTCGTCGGACAGACCGCCGCCCTTGAACTCGATGGTCGGCCCGGCCATGGCCCTGAGCTTGTCCAGCTCTCCCCCGCCGCCGATGACGACGAGGCGCTTGTTAAGGCGCGTGCAGGCCTGCACGGCCAGATCCACGCGCTTGTACCAGGTCAGACGGCCCACGGTCAGGTAGAAGTCCTCCTTTTCGACAAAAGGCGACTCGTTGATGTGGCAGCAGGGGTAAATGACATCGCTGTCACGCCGGTAATATTTTTTGATGCGCTGGGCGATATAATGCGAGTTGGCGATGAAATAATCCACGCGGTCCGCGGCGCACTTGTCCCAGATGCGCATTTTGTGCATCTGGCCGGGCATGACGAGCTTCGCCAGCCAGTTGGCGTTGGCGCGGTAGGTGTAGTAAAAATCCCACACATAACGGATCGGCGTGTGGCAGTAGCAGATGTGTACGGCATCCGGGCGGGTGATGACGCCTTTGGAACAGGAGGAGGACGACGACAGCACCAGATCGTACTCGGTCAGGTCGAACGCCTCAAACGCGCGGGGCATCAGCGGCAGCATGGCCTTGTACAGCCTGTTGGAGAAGGGCACCTTCTGGAACCAGCTCGTGCGGATGTCATAGCTTTTAAAGTGCTCGGGCATATTGTTGGGGTCGTACACAAGGGTGTAGATGACGGCATCGGGGAAAACGCGCTTCATGGCGTCCACAACGCGGTCCCCGCCGGCGTAGCCGACAAGCCAGTCGTGAACGATGGCGACCTTGGGCTCCTTTTTGCTCATTACAGACACTCCCGTCCGGTAACGCACAGGGCGTTATTGTAGTTTTTCGTCGTTGACCATCTTGCCGCCGAACACGGTGCGGAAGATGATCTTGATGTCCAGCGCCACGGTCCAGTTTTCGATGTACCAGATGTCGTAGCGGATGCGCTCGGCAATGTCGGTGTCGCCGCGCAGGCCGTGGATCTGCGCCCAGCCCGTGCAGCCGGGGCGGACCTGCTGGCGCACAAGGTAGCGCGGGATCTCCTCTTTAAAATGCTCCACATGGTAGGGCACCTCGGGCCGCGGCCCGACGAGGGACATATCCCCTTTCAGCACGTTGAAGAACTGGGGCAGCTCGTCCAGGCTGAACTTGCGGATAAAGCTGCCGAAGTGGGTCTTGCGCGGGTCGCAGTCGGTGGACCAGCCGGTCTCCTGCTGCACATTGACCCGCATCGAGCGGAACTTGTACATCATGAAGGGCTTTTTGTTCAGGCCGATGCGCTCCTGCCTGAAGATGACCGGCCCGGGGCTGGACAGCTTGACACCGATGGCCGTGACCAGCATGACCGGACTGGTCAGAATGATCAGGATCAGGCTGCCGATAATATCAAGCCCGCGCTTGACAGCGGCGTTGAGCAGATTGTCAAACGGCGTCTGCCGCACATTGATGAGCTTGCACTCGTCCAGCACGTCAATGGTGGGCCGGGCTGGCAGATAGTCGCTGTAGAACGGTACCATCGTGATGCGCACGCCGTTTTTGTCGCAGGCGGCAAAAACGTGGGGCAGCAATTCGATCTCGTCAGCCTCCAGCGCTACGACGACCTCATCGACGGCAATCTCGTCGAGCCGGGCGGACAGCGCATCATAGCTGCCCATGTAGCGCACACCAAGACCCGGTTCTTCGATTCCGGCCAGATAGCCGTCCACGACAAAGCCGTAGTAGGGGTTGTGCTCGAGCGCGCGCAGATAGAGCGCGGCGGATTTACCGCCGCCCACCAGCAGGATATGACGCAGACCCAGCCCCTTGCGGCGGCGGGCGCGGTCTACCCAGCGCAGGATCATACGCTCGATCACGACGCCTGCCGTGCCGAGGATATAGAACAGCGCCAGTACGATACGGGAGTAGTCGTCCAGGTGCATCAGATACAAAGCACCAATGAAGATCAACAGTCCCGCCGCGTTGATGACGGCAATCTTGGTGCAGCGCTCGGCCAGGCCGCGCAGCCGTGTGGTGCTGTAGATACCGGCGACCCAGTAGATGAGCACGAGCACTAGCGACGTGGCCAGCCCGGCAATGATGTTGCGCGGGTCCCGGGCCACGGCCAGCGCAGGCCCTGCGCCGCCCGGCTCAAAGTAGCGGACGTAATTGAAACGGATATAGTTGGCAAGCAAAAAGCCGATGAAAAGCAGTGCCGCGTCCGCCAGCACATACAAAAGGCTTTTGAAGCGTTGGTTCTTTTCCAGCAAGAGGTGATGCCCTCCCTACGGTGATAGATTTAAACAATCTATTTTACCATATTTACGCCGGTATTGCAAATCAGCGGTAAAGTTCCTGCAGCTGATCCAGCGTTTTCTTCATTTCGGCGCGGACCTCCGGCGGGCCGGAGACGACGACGCCGGTGCCGAACCCGGCCACCCAGCCGAAGAACTGCGGGCTGACCTGAATCTCGGCGGTCATCGTAAAGTGCTCGCCGTCGGCGCAGGGCGTCAAGATCGGCGCGGTGCCGAACCGGTCGATCATCGCCCCGGCAAAGCGGTTCTCGCATTGCAGCGTTACCCGCTTGAGCGGGCCGTTGAACATGCCGAACATCTGCTGCATATACGTATTTACGTCGAAATTGGCGTATTCCCCGGCACCCTCGCGGGTCGTGTCGGGCAGCTGGTGAACGTTCTGCATCTTGTCGACGCGGTAGTGCTTGAGCCGTCCCTCGGTGTAGGCAATCAGATAATAGTTGCCGTTTTCCCACACGAGCACCCACGGGCTGACGCGGTAGAGCTGGCCGTCGTGGCGCGGGGCCATCCGCTTTTGCAGGTTCCAGTCGCAGTATTTGAAGGTGACCTGCTCCCCTGCCGTGATGGCGGCGTGCAGCGCATCGACAGTGTACAGAATTTTCTCGTCGGTGCTCTTGATACGCCCGCTGACCAGTACTTTACGGTCCAGCTCCTCCTGCCGGTATGTGGAGGTGAACTGGCCGAGCTTGTCGATCAGGATTTTGGATTTGCGCGCCGTGATGAATTTGCTGGCGTAGACGGCATCGACGAGCAGCTTGAGCTCGGCAAGCTCAAACGGAGCATCGGTCATATAGTAGCCGCCGCCGCGCCCGCGCTGCTGCACGATCTCATATTTGGTGTCGGGCAGGTTGTTTAAGGTGTTCAGGTCATCGTAGACGCTTTTGCGCTCGGCGACGACGCCGTGCTCCTGCAATTTTTCCACCAGCTGGGGAACACTCAAGGGGTGCTTCTCGTCGGTTTCCCGGGCGAGGATCTCCAAAAGAACAAGCAGTTTGCGTTTCTGGCCTTCTTTGCGCGACATAACAGCGGCTCCTTTCCTGAGTCTGGCAGATATAGTCCTATTATACACCCTATAGGGGCGGGTGGCAAGACCGGGAACAGCTGCCTCCCGGGAGGTTGTTCTTTCTTTTGGCAGCAAAAGAAAGAACCAAAGAAAAC
>OMDV01000146.1_pt1 | contig 17285 bp, 14 predicted proteins | sample 1673671 | NCBI WGS metagenome assembly OMDV01 (sample SAMEA103958118, study PRJEB25191) | human gut metagenome | reverse complement strand
TCCAGTCGAAAACGATATGGGCATGATAGTTCGGCTTGAACCATCTGCTTCCTATTTGGAAGCTCTCTTTGTCTTCCGCTTCCGGCTGACCGTTCAGCCAATGCCCTTCGTCTTTATGCAGGAAAATCTGTAGCGGAGTGATGCCCCAGCGTCTGGAACGAAACGATTTCATCATTGAGAAGCAGAAAGCCGAACTGCAACGTATAGAGGAAACCAAGCGACACAAGGAACAACAAGTAAGCCTTGCCGAACAGGAACTCAAACAGGTAAAAGCTGAGATACGTACAGACAAACTCAAAAGTGCAGCTACCGATGTAGCCACTGCCATAACCAGCAGCGTAGGTTCTCTTTTCGGAAGCGGTAAGTTGAAAGAACTGGAACATAACATCGAGCAGCTACATCAGGAGATTGCCAACCGGGACAAAGCTACTGATGAATTAAAAATTCAGATGCAACAAATGCAGGAACAGCACGGCAGACAAATACGCAATCTTCAAGGAATACATAATAAAGAGATTGAAGCTAAAGACAAAGAAATATCACGGCTAAACACCCTGCTTGAAAAGGCATTATGCTGGTTCCCATTACTCAAAGAAATGCTGAGAATGGAAAAATTATGCTATGTCACTGGTTTTACCAAGGGGATGGTTGATTCTCTTTTATACAAAAAGGAAGCTCTCAGATGTAGTGGAAAAATCTATTCCGAAGAATATAGACAGAGATTTGAAACAAAAAATGTAATTTTCAAAATTGAACGAAGCCCGATCGATAAGAATAAATTGATGCTGACTATAAACCAACAGCCAATCAGCGAATGGTTCAAAGAACAATGGGAGAAGTTACAGCAGCATCTGCGTAACTCAGTGCAGAAAGAACAAAAATCCAGAGGATTCAGGATGTAATATAGAGAAGTACAATTCATCATGGATTGTACTTCTATCGTAATATATAGTACAAAATCTAAGTTGTCTAACTATTCTAAAGTAAAATAAGCAATAAAAGAATATCTTATTCACTATTAATATACCATATTGTCAATATCTTTCCCTCATTTAGTCAATCGTATCTTTTCGTGGTAGAAATAATTTACGATAACCGGCTTGCCTTTTTCCGAGCGCCCGTAAGGCAAATCATTTATTCTATATGGAAACCCCTGTGCCTTGGCGTATTGGGAAATGTCCTGTTCCAATGCCTGCCAGTAATCAAGCCTCTTTTTGTTGTATATTTCTTCGTATAACGGAAAGAGGTCGGGATGCTTCTCACGGATATACGTCATTATCCCTCCCTTGAACTGCCCGCGCAGATTCAGGTTTTCGAGCCATATCAAATCGGCATATCCTTTCACTTTCTCGATAATCGCCTTCATATCGGTTATTCCGGGGAATATGGGCGATACAAAACACACGGTACGGATGCCCGCCTCATAGACCTGACGCATTGCGTTCAGACGACGTTCTATGCTCACGGCATTGTCCATATCCGTACGAAAACGCTCGTCAAGCGTATTGACCGACCATGACACCGTTACTTTGGGAAAACGCTTCAACAGGTCGAGGTCGCGCAGGACAAGGTCGGACTTAGTGCATATCATAATCTCGGCGTTGCTCCCACGCAGCTCTTCGAGCAGCCTGTGGGTACGGCAAAATTGCTCCTCATACGGGTTGTAACCATCCGTCACGGAACCTATCACAATGCGCTCTCCGTCATATTTGTGCGGATTGGCTATCGGTTTCCAGTTCTTCACGTCCAGAAATGCACCCCACGGTTCTGTATGCCCGGTGAATCGTTTCATAAACGATGCGTAGCAATACTTACAGGCGTGGGGGCAGCCCACGTAAGGGTTGACCGAATATCCTCCGACCGGCAGTGAGGATTTGGTCATAACGCTCTGTACGTCTATTTCTTTGATTATTTCGGTATTCATTGTAAGCGTTTTGTAAATTGTTCCGGCAGTTCCTGAATCATCCTTTCTTCGCCCATTATAGGCAGCAAATCCTCTTTCATAAACACGGGGACGCCCTGTGTTTGGGCTTGGTCGGCAATGTGAAGCACCCATTCGGGACGGGAATCCACTTTGCCTTTCCGATGTCCCGTTTCCGTGCCTATGACAACCCAATCGATACCCGCGAAGTCTATCTCTCCGATTTCGTCAAAGATAGGTTCAAAGGTGACGTGGTAATGTTTGGCCTTGATATTTCTTTTCAAATCGTCTAGCCGCTTTTTTTCGGAATTGCGCGTGACGGTCACGCCCATCCATACATTCTCGTCATCTGTAGAGAAACTGATCTTGTCCGGACATTTCGTAAGGAATATATAAGCGTGTTGCGGATTGCTTTTCATTCGTCTGAATATTTCCGCATTCCATTCAGGCTTCCAATCGGAGAAATCGCTCATTCCGGTCATCAGCCATACGTGAGGCTTGGGCGTGTCGATGATACGCAGCTTTCGCACCATATATTCCGGTACGGAGAAGTCGTCCGTAATATGGAAACGGCGGCAGTTGTTACGGGCATAGCAGTAAGGGCATCCTATAGTGCACCCTACCACTATGTTCATGTTTTTTATCAGGGATTTAATGCAGACACTCATAACACAACTGTTTCTCCGTCCTCCGGGATAATCAGCCGGCTCATGTCGGCTTCGTGATGCGTTGCCTCATTGCGCAGAATTGCACGGGTGGTCTGGCAATGATCGATGGCATCCATGTGTACGGCTATCAGCTTGATATGCGAAGGCAATTCGTCAAGTATCTGCATCACTTCGTTCTCGTCGGGGATGATAGGACCGTCCGTTTTGGAAAATTCGGGAAAGATTGCACCTCCGGAGTTTACCACGATATAGTCAGGATTGAACCGTTCCACGGTGTCTCGGATACATGCTTCCCATCGGCAGTCACCCATTATATAAACGGTCGGGAAGCCCTCGGCTTTTAGCACATAACCTGATACAGGTCCCATCATCTGCCCGATCTGCCCGAAACCATGATGTCCGGTCGTGCGGTAAATGGATATGCCGTCTATTGTTTTTATTTCTTCGATGGGTATCACATTTGTAAATCCGTCGTTTCTGATGGCGTCCGCGTCCTGGGGCTGAACGTAGAAAGGAATTTCTTTGGGCAAATGTGTGGGGACACTCGGCTCGTAATGGTCGATGTGATTGTGGGTCAGGAGCACCATGTCCACGCCTCCGATAATATCCTGAATAGGAATGGTGAGGTGTACCCTCGGTGTTTTATTCACACCGAGGGCCGATATCAAAGTGCCTTTGTCGGCTAAAACGGGGTCAATTAGCATGGTGTGTCCCGCATACCTGATTTTCAAGGTGGCATTGCGCACCAATTGTACTGTAGATGTCTTTTTCATGACTATATGTCTTGTTATTGATTACGGGTGCAAAGTTCGGAAGAATCCGGCGAAACATCTATGCCTGAAAAAACGGTAATTATGCCATTTTGATAAATGAAATTATTATCTTTGCAAAAACGACAAGGATATGGACGAGATAATCAACCCTGATCGACTGGTCAGCGTACCGTTCAACAAGACACGCTGCGGCGTGGATTTTTACATCAATACTGCCATAAACAAGGACATCGGACTTGTGCTGACAGAAAACAAGCGGTTTAAGACAGACTTCTTCAGCTTCTACTTTTTCCGTAAGGCAAACGGATATTTGCTACTGAACTTCCGCAAGATTGAACTGCGCGACGGCATGGTTCTCCTGCTTTCACCCCATCAGCAACAAGAGTGGCATGTAGATGAGACGGCGTTGGATTACACGTTCCTTATATTCCGCGAAGATTTCATGCGTACTTTTATCGCCGACAAGTTCTTCGTTTTTCGCCTTTTGTATTGTTACCAGACAGATACGCCGCCTTACATCAATGCCACACATGACGAAATGAAGGAATATATGCGGCTGCTCGGAAAGATTAAGTATGAGCTGATGAATCCAGTGTCCGATACGTACAATATCATTGTTTCCTTACTATATTATCTTTTGCTGATTATCAATCGTACATACGCTGCCGCCTATTGCTTGCCCGCTGAAATTGCTAAAAACAATTTCGCTTTTCGGTTCAAGGACTTGTTGGAACAGAATATCCGCACCCACCAGCGGGTGCAGGAATATGCAGACATGCTTCATGTCAGTCGCATCACACTCAATAACTCAGTAAAAGCCCAATTCGGAGTATCAGCTACCCATTTGATAAAACAACGTCTGCTTGAGGAACTGAAGAACGAATTGCTATTCTCCAACCGCACTGTCAGTGAAATGGCGGATGATTTCAATTTCTCTGATCCGAGCCATCTCATGCGCTTCTTCAAACAGCAAACAGGCAAAACATTTACTCAGTACATGACGGATTACAATAAAGGCATATACGAATAACTTCTTAATATAGTCGATAGCGGCTATCGAAATATGGTTGTTGATGTTCAGGCGTTTTTGTACTGCATGAACCATTTTACGATTTCTGGATCTTCGTGCGAGCCGAGTAAGAAAGGCTTGTCGGTATCCAGCGTCTTTATCCGTGCCATGTCGTCGGCCGACAGGGTGAAGTCTAATATGTCGAGATTCTGCTTCATGCGTTCCGGTTTCACAGACTTAGGAATAATTATGCACACTGATATTTATCGCGCCCGGACAGGTGTTCGGTGCGGAAGATGACGGCATGCAGTTCCAACCAGATGGCTACCTGCTTATGTTCCATCCCGACCTGCTGCGGAATACACCTCTCGGGCGGATAATGCGTGAATATTCGTTCTTTTCCTACGAGACAAACGAGGCATTGCACCTTAGTGTGGAAGAACGGCAAATCATCATGGATTGCTTCCACAAGATTCAATATGAATTGAACCATCCGATACACCGTCACAGCAAGAACCTCATCACAGACAGCATCAAGACGTTCCTTGATTACTGCACACGTTTCTATGACCGTCAGTTCATCACACGCCATAAGGTCAACTCCGAGATTGTGGCCCAGTTCGAGAGGATGCTGAGAGAGTATTTCGACTCTCCCGACAACCGGGGCGAGCTCCCGTCGGTCAATGTTTTTGCCGACCGTCTGTGCCTCTCGCCCAAATATCTTGGCGAGCTTGTCAAGAAGGAGACCGGCCTGACGCCCAAGACAATGATAATGCAGCAGATGGCAAATGTGGCCAAGCACCGCCTGGCAGTATCTGACGAGGATGTCAGCCTCATAGCATACGACCTCGGATTCCAGTATCCGGCTCATTTCACGCGAATGTTCAAGCGGCTCACGGGGCAGAGTCCCACCGAATTCCGCCGCGAGCTGTCGCGTAATTGACAAACAAATAGGGTCGCGGCTGGCATATGCCAGCCGCGACCCTATTCTTGTCATATTTTTTAATCACTCAGTGAAGTCTGCGGGGAGGATGGGCATGGCTCCGTTGCGGGTGCAGACGAATGCCGATGTCCTCACGGCGAGGCTGTGTGCCTCGGCCACTGACTTGCCCTTGAGTATGCTGGCGATGAACGCGGCCGTGAACGAGTCACCGGCACCCACGGTGTCCGCCACCTCGACCTTGGGTGTGGGCTGGAACGACACCGAGCCAGGTGTGAAGACATAGCTGCCGTTGATGCCGCAGGTCAGTATGAGCATCTTGAGGTTGTACTTACCCAGCAGTATCCAGCACTTGTCCTGCAGGTCGATGCCCGGATAGCCGAACATGCGGCTCACTGTGACAAGTTCCTCGTCGTTGATCTTGAGGATGTTGCACCGCTTCATCGAGTCGCACAGAATCTCCTTGTTGTAGAATCCCTGGCGCAGGTTGACATCGAACACCACAAGCGAGCTGTCGCTGACGGGCATTGCGTCGAGGAAGCGGGCGATGGTGTCGCGCGACACCACATTGCGCTGTGCCAGCGAGCCGAAGCACACGGCGCGTGTATTGCGGGCCAGCTCCTCGAGAGCAGGAGTGAAGGGTATGTTGTCCCATGCGACATTCTCCTTGATCTCGTACTGGGGTATCCCGGCCTGGTCAATCTCGACCTGCACGGTGCCGGTGGGATAAGGCACACGCTCGATGAGCTGGTTGAGCCCCTTTGATGTGAAATTCTCAAGAATCTCGTCGCCGAGCGGGTCATTGCCCACGGCGCTGACCACACAGCTCGGCAGTCCGAACTGCGAGACATGATATGCGAAATTGGCGGGCGCGCCACCTATTTTCTTGCCTTCGGGAAGCACATCCCATAGTGCCTCGCCCATTCCTACTACATAGTCATTCATGATATGTGGATATTATCTGTTGTTTTTGATTCGTGTTGTATAATAGAGGAGATATATCACCCCGACTGTCATCACGGCCACTGCGCCGACCTGACCCATAGCATCTGCGGCATAGCCCATGGCGAGGGGGAATACGGTACCTCCGAATAGCCCCATGATCATAAGGCCCGATACCTCGTTCTTCTCAGCCGGAGACGATATGAGGGCCTGTGAGAACACCACCGAGAATATGTTGGAGTTGCCGAAACCTATCATGCCGAGGGCGGTGTAAATGGCGGGGAGGGTATCGCACACGCAGAGCATAGCCATGGCGGCGAGCATCATTATAACGCTGATGCCGAAGAAGAGTTTCGGAGAGACCGAGCGGAGTATGAACGCGCCGAGGAAACATCCTGCGGTACGGAAGATGAAATAGACGCTGGTGGCGAATCCGGCCTCTTCGAGCGGCAGTTCGAGGCGTTCCATGATGATTTTCGGGGCCGTGGTATTGGTGCCGACGTCAATGCCCACGTGACACATGATGCCGAGGAAGCAGAGCAGTATGAATGGGCGGCCGAGGAGCCTGAGACATTCACCCACGCCGGATGCCTTGTCGGGACGCTCCTCCTCGATGGGGGTCGCGCCAAGGGCAGCCACAGAGATGAGGCTGATTACGGCATAGATGACAAACAGAGCTCTCCATCCAAGCCCGAAGGTCGGGAGATATGTCGTGGCTCCCCATGCGGCGAGAATCGGAGCAAGAAACGAGGCGATGGCCTTGACAAACTGCCCGAAGGTCAGTGTCGATGCCAGCTTGTCGCCGCTGATGAGGTTGGTGACGAGAGGGTTGAGCGACGTCTGCATGATGGCATTGCCGATACCGAGCAGCGAGAACGAGAGGAGCATGGCCGTATAGCTGTCGCCGAAGATGGGGATGAACAGCGAGAGGGCGGTGACGGCGAGGCTTATAAGCACGGTCTTCTTGCGGCCTATACGGTTCATCAGCATCCCGGTCGGAACCGAGAAGATGAGAAACCAGAAGAAGACGAGCGAGGGGAAGAGGTTGGCCTGCGAGTCGGTGAGGCCGAGGTCTTTCTGGACATAGTTCGAGGCGGTGCCTACGAGGTCGACGAAGCCCATCGCGAAGAAACATAGCATCACCGGGGCTATCTGCATCAACGAGCTCTTGCGGTCGGTGGCCAGTGGCTGGGTAATTTCCATATCTGCGGTTTTCAGTTTTCGGGGTTGATGTTATAGATTCGGAGGTCAGAGAGGGTAGCTTTTCCTCCGGCGGCGGTCACGGTCATGACCGTGTATGGTGCGTTGGGGAATACGAGGTTCGTCATGGCAAAGCGTCCGTCACGGCCAAACACCTCAATGCTCGAGCGGTCGACGAATATGCGGAGGCCGAGAGGCTTGCCCCCCGAGTGGGCCGGAGCGACGGTGACGGCGGGGAAATCCTGGCTGAAATCAGTGATTCCGCTCTCGCGGCGGTCGAAAGACAGCTCATCCTTTGCCGGAACGTATGTCATGGTCACATGCTCGCCCTGTGTGTTTGAGAGCTCTATCATCACCGCATCGGCCTTGGCGGCGTCGACATTCATCGTAATCTCGCACAGCCCGGGGATGGTATAGTGCCTGGGCTTTGAGCCGAGGGTGGCCTTGGATACACTCTTCACCGTTGCGACGCGCAGTGCCTCAGTCTCTGGCGAAGGTGCCGAAGATACATATAGCTGTCCGTCGGTATCGCGGAACAGGCCCATCTCTCTGGGCAGTGTGTTGGCGCTGCGGAACTGTGTGGTGGGAACCTCGGGTGCATACTGCCAGTTGCTCATCCAGCCTATCACCGTGCGTCGTCCTGCGGGAGCGTCGCTGAAGCTGACCGTGGCATAGTGGTCCTTGCCGTAGTCAAGCCATTTTGTCGGCACATTGCCGTCGGCATCAAGGTCGGGGGTGAAGGTCTTGCCGTCGAAATCGCCCACAAAATACTGTGTCGCGCTCCCTCCGAAGGGACCACCGGGGTTGAGGTTGCACAGAAGCACCCATTTCTTCTCGCCGGTACCCTCGACAGCGAGTTCGAAGAGGTCGGGACACTCCCACACGCCGTCCTGCGCGCCAAGGCCCTTGCCGAAACTGCTCTGCAGGGTCCACTCCTTCATGTCGGGCGACGTGAATATCAGCATCTCCTTGTCGAGGGCGTGTGCCAGCACAAGGGTCCAGGTCTTTGTCTCGGGATTCCAGAACATGTTGGGGTCGCGGGCCTCGCTCTCGAGCGTCAGCACGGGATTGCCGGGATAGATGCTGAATGTCTCGCCCCCGTCGTTGCTCCACGCGAGGCTCTGTATCTGGCTCATTCCCGCCGAGGTGTACATGGCCACGACGGCATCCTTGCCGAATCCCGCGCTCCCCTCGGTGTCGATGGCCGAGCTGCCGCTGAACACCGTGCCGAGTCCGTTGGGCTCGATGGCGACTGGGTGATGGTCCCAGTGTACGAGGTCTGCCGACGACGAGTGGCCCCATGTCATGTTCTGCCATTTTGAACCGAATGGGTTCCACTGATAGTAGAGGTGCCATACACCATCCTTATAGAACATTCCGTTGGGGTCGTTCATCCATCCATAGAGGGGAGTGTGATGATATGCGGGACGGAAACGCTCGCGGTTGGCGGTGTCGAACGTATCGGAGGTGGCGAAGCTGTTCCAGCAGGCATCCTCCTTGGCCTCGCGCACCGTCGAGCGGTTCTGCGAAGTGACTATGTTGAGTACGACGTCATGCCCCTTATATCTCCCGAGGTCGAGGGGCACTGTATAGTCCACCTTAGATTTGGCGAGACGAACATATATCGTGCGGTCGAGCCTGCCGTCGACGATGACATTGACGGTGGCATCGTCATTTGATTCCTGTACGGGCATCAGCAGCCAGCGGACATCCTTGTCCGTGACGCGCACCAGAGTGTTGTTGGTGCCGAGGTGCTCGATGCCGACACCGTCGCCTGCGCAGACCGTCGCGCCTCCTATGGCGAGGGCGGCTATCAGGGTTGCGGCTTTGCGGTTGATTGTATTCATGATATCCGGGTTTTGCATTTTGTGGCGTGTTTTTTTGACATTGCAAAACTAATCATAATCGCCGGGATGCCCTATTAAAAATCGTGCATAACCTATCACAATCGTCCAGAAGCTGTATTTTTAGCACCTAAAGCACGTTTTTTCATATTTTTTATGTCTACAATACTTCGGTTATTTTTTGAGAATTTGTTAACGGCTCCGAGGAGCCAAGTGTTTAATCCGTTAAAAATCTGATGTTTAGCATGAAAATTTAACACTAAAAATTTGGTCAAGTCGCTGATTTTCAGCAACTTTAAGGTTATTCCACGACACTTAAAGACATGCTGATTTTCGAACTACTTGACCAATATGAGGGTATCTGCCGGAGAGCTTTCTTCGGTTGCGCTACAAAGTTAAACAAAACTTTCAAAGCAAACATCATCGAGATACTGATTTTAATCATGTGCATACCGCGAAAGATAAACTTTCTTCAACTTGGACGCTACGGGAGACGTAAGGAACAGCGATACCGCCAGACATTCCGTAAGGATTTCGACTGGCTGTGCTTCAACATGAATCTCGCTGCCGACCGTTTCCAGTATGGCATGAAACGACTGGCTATCGCCATCGATCCTAGCTATGTCTCCAAAGCGGGCAAAAAGACAGACCATGTCGGTCGGTTCTGGTCTGGATGTGCTTCGGCTGTGAAGCATGGACTTGAGATACTTGGTATCGCTGTGGTCGATGCAGACATCAAGGACGCGCTGATGCTTCGTGCCGTGCAGACTCTTAACGCGACAGAACTTAAAGCCAAGGATATGACGTTGAGCCAGTGGTATCTGTCAGTATTGGAGAAGTATCGTACTGATTTATTGAAAATCACTTCATTGCTCGTTGCCGATGCCGCTTTCTCCGTACTGCCGTTTGTCGAGGGTCTGAAAGAAATCGGCTTCTCACTGATAAGCCGTCTGCGTTCCAATGCCGTGCTGTATTACATTTACGAAGGCCCGCGAACCGGCAAAAGAGGACGCCCCAAGACCAAGGATGGCAAGATTGACTTCTCCAATCCCGACAAAAGCAGGATGACCCGGCTTGACATCGCGCCCGAGGAGGGCGAAGCCTTTGAACTTGTGGCATGGTGCAAGTCACTGAAGCAGAAAATACGGCTGGTAATCCATTATCTGCCCGGAGGTGTACACCGACTGTATTTCTCAACAGACACCTCTGTCTGTGGCAAAGATGTCTATGACATATACCGGACACGGTTTCAGATCGAGTTCTGTTTCCGTGACGGTCACCAGTTCACGGGATTGCTCGACTGTCAGGCTCGCAATGAAAAGGCTTTGGATTTTGCCTACAACGCTTCGCTTGCCGCCGTCAACATCACTAAGGTGCTCAGGAAGCAGACGAAGATGCCCTTTTCTATTGGTCAAATTAAGTCTCTGATGGTCAACGCTCATTTCATAAAAAGATTTTTTGACCTGAGCGGAATTGACCCGAACAAGACTTTAAATGCTAAACTTGTCAAAGAACTCTTTGGCTTGGCGGTAGATGCCGCTTAGCCTATGAATAATTTTTTAACGAACTATTGATGTCTAAATTTGCAAGCGAAAACGAAAAATCCATGTAAGGCTAACCATATCTCAACCATGAAAAGGATAACAGCTTTTCTCATCATACTATTCATTCTGCTCTGGCTACCTGCATGTCAGGATGCAAAACCATACCGTATCGGAGTCTCGCAGTGCAGCCAGGATGACTGGCGCTCGAAGATGAACGACGAGATAAGGCGCGAGATAATGTTCCATCCCGAGGCCACGGTCGAGATACGCTCGGCCGACGACAGCAACGAGAAACAGATCGCCGACATCCGCTATTTCAAGGATAACGGATTCGACATAATAATATGTGCCCCCAACGAGGCGGACGCCATCACGCCTATAATAAAGGAGGTATATGAGTCCGGGATGCCTGTGATACTCTTTGACCGCAACATCAACGGCGACACCTATACTGCCTGGCAGGGGGCTGACAACATGGCCATAGGGCGCGCGGCGGCGCATTATGCCCGCCATCTGGCAGGAGCCGGGGCCAAGGTAATCGAGATATACGGCCTCGAGGGTTCTACCCCGGCCATCGAGAGGCACGAGGGTTTTGAGAAAGCGGCTGCAGAGGAGGGTATCAGGCTGCTCGGCTCCGCTCACGGCAACTGGAATTATGAGGATGCGGCTGTAGTGGCCGACTCGCTATTAGCCATCCATCCCGATGCCGATGTCATATATGCCCACAACGACCGTATGGCCATCGCAGCCTCCGAGGTCGCAAGACGCCGCGGGCTGGATGTCAAGGTGATAGGGATTGACGCCGCACCCGAGATTGGCATAAAGGCTGTGGCAGACAGTGTGATAGACGCCACATTCCTCTATCCGACAGACGGTTACCGTCTGGTGCGTACGGCGCTGGCAATACTCGGGGGAGAACCATACGACACGGTGTGCCGTCTGCCTGTGGCATCGCCCGTAGACCTGTCTAACGCCGACATATTGCTGCTGCAGAACGAGTCGCTGCGCGAGGAGACTGACAAGATAAAGGTGCTGAAGAGCCAGGTCGACGATTTCTGGACACGACACTCGGCCCAGACCACACTGTTTTATGCCGCGGTGGCCATTCTTGTGCTCGTCATAGGGGTGCTTTTCCTGGTATTGCGCGCTTTCTGGCAGCGTCAGCGACATCAGCGCCAGCTCATGGAGCAGAACCGCCTGCTCGAGGAGCAGCGTGATACGCAGAAGGCACTCAACGAGCAGCTTGCCGCCGCCACGCAGTCAAAGCTGATATTCTTCACCAATGTCTCGCACGACCTGCGCACTCCCCTCACCCTCATCTCCGAGCCTGTAGAGCAACTGGTCCAGGCCGACAACCTGACTCCCCAGCAGCACACACTGATGAAGATTGCCGACAAGAACGTGCGCATATTGCGGCGCCTCATAAACCAGATACTCGATTTCCGCAAATATGAGAACGGACGCCTCGACCTGAACCTGACAGAGGTGGCACCGGGACCGCTTTTCGCTGAGTGGGCGGATGCATTCCGTGCCATGGCCCGTAAGCGCGATTTCAAGCTCACGATAGATGTGGCCATCCCCGACACATTCACCATGGCGCTCGATGTCGAGAAGACCGAGCGGGTTTTCTTCAACATCATGTCAAATGCCTTCAAATATACCCCCGACAACGGCAGCATAAGTTTTGAGGCCGCAGTGAGGGGTGAGGATATGACCTTCTCGGTCGAGGATACCGGGCGCGGCATCCCGGCCGAGGACCTGCCAAACATCTTCGACAGGTTCTATCAGGTAGACAAGGTGCATCCCAACGGATCAGGCATAGGGCTGTCGCTGGCCAAGGCGTTTGTAGAGCTGCACGGCGGCACAATCTCGGTAGAGAGCCGTCCCGGGGCCGGGTCAAAGTTTACGGTCAGGCTGCCTGTACGTCACACCGGTGCTGTGGCAGCTTCGGCCATGGCCACCCCCCTGATCACCGGGGCTGATATAGAGAGTGAGCTCGGCAGTGTCGAATCTGAGGCACCCCAGCCCGATTCGAACAAGCCCGTACTGCTCATGATAGACGACAACGAGGACATACGCCGCATGACGGGCGAGCTGCTCGCGGACGAATATAACATGATTTTCGCCTCGAATGGCCGTGACGGCATCCGTCTGGCGGCGAAATATGTACCCGACCTGATAGTGTGTGACGTGATGATGCCCGTGATGGACGGCATGGAGTGTTGCCGCCGCATCAAGGAAGAAATCTCGACATCGCATATACCCGTACTCATGCTCACGGCGTGCTCTATGGACGAACAGCGCGTGCAGGGCTATGAGAGCGGTGCCGACGGATATGTGGCGAAACCGTTCAGCTCGGCAGTGCTCAAGGCACGTTGCAAGAGCCTCATCGAGAACCGCCGCAGAATCAAGAACCTGTGGGGCGGAAAAAATGCCGCACCTCAGACACCGGCAGACGGTAACCGTCCCGCCCCGACAGGACAGGAGGTCGAAGATGAGTTCTATGCCCGGTTCGTGGCGATTGTGAGCGAGAAGATGGGCGACCCCGACCTCAATGTCGATGCGCTGGCTTCCGAGATGGGACTTGGCCGCTCGCAGTTCTACCGCAAGATAAAGGCACTGACCAACTACTCGCCGGTCGAACTGCTGAGGCGCCTGAGGCTGAAACGCTCGCGCGACCTGCTCTCTACCACACAGAAATCTGTGAGCGAGATCGCATACGAGGTGGGTTTCTCGACTCCCGCCTACTTCACCCGCTGTTACCGCGAGGCATACGGCGAGACCCCGACCGAGCTGCGCGAGCGGCTCGGGGCCAAAGGTTAACCCGGGGTCACCGGACACGGGGATGGGGATGATGATACAAACCGTGCGTAAGGTATTAATTATTAGGCTATGCGACAAATTTGATAGTCCATGCAACATCTGTGACAGAGCTTGCCCTGATTTTGATGATAACTTTGCGTCAGAAATTTTTACCAATCGAATAGACATGAAAAAAACAATCCTCTTTGCGCTGTTCCTGCTGCTGGCGGTCATAGGCGCACAAGCACAGAACATCACGGTGCACGGGACGGTCATCTCGAAGACCGACGACGAGCCCCTGATCGGGGCATCGGTGATTTCGGAGTCGACCAAGGCCGCCACGGCCACAGACCTTGACGGCAATTTCACGCTCTCCGTCCCCAAGGACTCTAAAATTACAGTCTCTTATGTAGGATATGTGCCCGCCATGCTGCAGGCCGAGGCACAGATGACCGTCTTTCTCTCTGAAGACAGCGAGATGCTCGACGAGGTTGTCGTGGTAGGCTACTCGTCAGAGAAGAAATCAGATCTCACAGGCTCGGTTGCCGTGGTCAAGATGAAGGATGTTTCCGACACTCCGACAGGCAACGTCATCCAGTCTCTGCAGGGACGCGTGGCCGGCATGAACATCACCACAGACGGTACGCCCGGCGGTCTCAGCACTGGTACCTCGATACGCGGTGCGTCTTCGTTCCGCGGCGATGCCAACGGCCCGCTGTATGTGATAGACGGCGTGATGACCCGCGAGAATCCCGGTACAATACTCAACAGCAATGATGTCGAGTCCATACAGGTGCTCAAGGATGCCGCATCGGCCTCGATATATGGCGCACAGGCTGCCAACGGTGTCATCATCATCACGACCAAGCGTGCCAAAAAGGGTGAGTGCAACGTGACATTCGACGCTACCCTTACACTCCAGACCTATCAGAGCGGTCTCGACATGCTCAACGCAGACCAGTGGGGTCAGGTATATTGGTCGGCATTCAGATATTCGTACGGCTCGACACCCAATTCCGAGCTCTATGGCAACGGCGCGACCCCGAAGCTGCAGCCTTATACCAACCTGAACGGTGTAACCGTGAATCCGCAGAACACCGATTGGGAGAAAGAGATACACCGCACTGCCCTGATGCAGACCTACAGCGTGGGTCTCTCGAAGGGTGACGAGAACGGCTCGTCATCGCTCTCTCTGAGCTGGCTCGACCATGACGGCATCATCAAGGGCTCGGATTTCCAGAAGGCCAACGCCCGATTCAGCTCGGACTACGGATTCCTGAACAACCGTCTTCGCGCGGGGGGCAACGTCTCCGTCAACTGGTGGAGGCAGCACAACGCTCCCGGCGGTGTCGAGGAGAACGCAATCAAGATGCACCCTGCCCGCACGGTCTATGACGCCGAGGGCAACTATAACGATCAGGTGGCTTTCGGACTCAACGATACCCCCAACCTGATACGTCAGATAAATGAGGAGAGCGCCAACAAACATGAGTACTGGCGCGTGTTCGGCAACACATACCTGTCTATCGAGCCGATAAAGAACCTCATCATACGTACCAATTTCGGCATCAACTATCACAACGGCACCAAACTTACGGGCTACTTCCGCATCGTGGGGAGTATCGGCATTGGTACGTACCTGCAAGCGGGTATATTTGTTACACAAGTCCATCAGTTTTGCAAAGTTTCCTGATACTTCAGCTGCCTTGGTAGGCACCTCGCCCTGATAAACTTCGCCTGTACTACCGTTCAAGGAAATATAGTCACCTTCTTTCAGCACGACACCATCGATTTCTACCGTGCGGGCTTTATAGTCTACATTGATAGCTCCTGCACCCGACACACAGCATTTACCCATACCGCGAGCCACTACGGCAGCATGTGAAGTCATACCGCCACGTGCGGTCAAGATACCTTCAGCAACGGTCATTCCAGCCAAGTCTTCGGGAGAAGTTTCGATACGTACCATAACCACCCGATGACCATCGGCACGCCATTTAGCCGCATCTTCTGCAAAGAATACAATTTGACCTGTAGCAGCACCCGGAGAAGCGGGAAGTCCGCGAGTCAAGACCTTAGCGTTACGGAGTTCTTCTTTATCGAATACAGGGTGAAGCAGTTCATCCAACTTATTCGGTTCGCAACGCAAGACAGCTGTCTTTTCATCGATTAAGCCTTGTTCCAGCATCTCCATGGCGATACGCACCATGGCAGCACCTGTACGCTTTCCGTTACGGGTCTGCAAGAACCAAAGTTTTCCTTCCTGTACTGTGAATTCCATATCCTGCATGTCATGATAGTGGTTTTCCAGTTTGGTCTGCAGCTCGTCAAGTTCTTTATAGATTTCCGGCATGGCCTCTTCCATCGAAGGATATTTGCTGGCACGTTCTTCTTCTGAAATGCCTTGCAGTTGCGCCCAGCGTTGAGAACCGATTTTAGTAATCTGTTGCGGCGTGCGGATACCTGCCACTACGTCTTCGCCTTGGGCGTTAATCAGGTATTCACCGTTAAAGAGGTCTTCGCCTGTAGCGGCATCACGAGAGAAGCAAACGCCGGTAGCAGAAGTGTCACCCATATTTCCGAATACCATTGCCTGCACGTTTACGGCAGTACCCCATTCAGCCGGTATGCCTTCCATTTTCCGGTAAAGGATGGCACGTTCGTTCATCCACGAATCAAATACGGCACAGATAGCTCCCCACAATTGTTCGTAAGCATTGGCAGGGAATTCTTTACCGGTTTGAGTCTTAACAGCTTCCTTGAAGCGTTTTACCAGTTCTTTCAGGTCGTCCACTTCCAGTTCATTGTCCAAGCGGACCCCTTTCTTTTTCTTCACGTCTTCGATAATCGCCTCGAACGGGTCGATATCATCTTTATTGGCAGGCTTCATACCCAATACAACATCGCCATACATCTGCACGAAACGGCGGTATGAATCCCATGCGAAACGTTCGTTGCCTGTCTTGCGTGCCAATCCGGCAACCACTTCGTCATTCAGCCCCAAGTTCAGGATAGTGTCCATCATGCCCGGCATAGACGCGCGTGCACCCGAACGTACAGATACGAGCAACGGATTTTCTACATCACCGAACTTTGATTTCATGAGTGTTTCGACTCCCGCAATAGACTTTTCGACGTCATCTTTCAACAGAGCTACTACATCGTCTTTGCCTTTTTCGAAATATTCGTTACAAACTTCTGTAGTAATGGTGAAACCGGGAGGAACAGGTACGCCAATCAGGTTCATTTCAGCAAGGTTAGCGCCTTTACCGCCCAGCAGGTTTCTCATGTCTGCTTTTCCTTCGGCATGTCCGTTTCCGAAGGTGTAAACTCTTTTTGTTTCCATTTCTTTTGGTAAGATTTATTAGGTTATTATGTTTCTCATAAGTAGAGTGTCTGCAAAGCTATGGAAAATTTGCAACATATCAAATACAAATAAGGTGTTTTTGGGCATGTTTTGACAAACAGACTTGCCAAAAGCGGCTCTCAGGCTTTTTCATACCATTATGATTGGCTGGCCATATAGATAGCTTCGTCTGGTGTAAGATTAATAATCTTACAACGTATGCACCTATATGCGCTTGCCTCCGCACCTGTATCCGCGGGCTTCCGCAACCGGCTGCGTCTCGCAATGATACCATC
>OMDV01000121.1_pt1 | contig 18363 bp, 14 predicted proteins | sample 1673671 | NCBI WGS metagenome assembly OMDV01 (sample SAMEA103958118, study PRJEB25191) | human gut metagenome | reverse complement strand
TAGCTTGTTTGTTGGATTATGACATAATTTCAGGCATTTCACAACACATATAAAAGCAAAAATCCCACGATACACGCCGTTATTTTAACGGTATATCGCAGGATTTTTCTTGGAGCTGGTGACAGGAGTTGAACCTGCAACCCACTGATTACAAATCAGTTGCGCTGCCATTGCGCCACACCAGCAAAGGTTGCTAAAATAGTATAACACAGGCACGGCAATTTGGCAAGGATTGTTTTTTTGCAGGGGATAACAATGCCGAAAAACAGATAAAAATAACAGAAAACAATACACAAGTATAAAAATATACTACAATTTTAAACAATTTTACATTGCAAATTTTTTGACGATGTGCTATGCTGAAACGTAGAGGAACGCCGCCGGAAAGGCGGCTGCAAACAGATTTGGAGGATTTGTATTATGGCTGACCGCATTGTTCTGAATACCATCTCCTACCACGGCCACGGTGCCATCGAGAACATCGTTCCCGAACTGACCGCCCGCGGCTACAAGAAAGCTTTCGTCTGCTCCGACCCCGACCTGATCAAGTTTGGCGTTACCAAAAAGGTCACCGACCTGCTGGATGCCGCAAACTTTGCCTACGCTGTTTACAGCGAGATCAAGCCCAACCCCACCATCGCCAACGTACAGGACGGCGTGGCTGCCTTCAAGGCTGCCGAGGCTGACTGCATCGTGACCATTGGCGGCGGCTCCTCCATGGATACCGCAAAGGCCATCGGCATCATCATCAATAACCCCGAGTTTGCGGACGTCCGCTCTCTGGAAGGTGTTGCTCCCACAAAGAAGCACGCGGTGTTCACCATCGCAGTGCCCACCACCGCCGGTACTGCTGCCGAGGTCACCATCAACTACGTCATCACCGACGTGGAGAAGAAGCGCAAGTTCGTCTGCGTGGACACCAACGATATCCCCGAGATCGCTGTGGTTGACCCCGATATGATGTCCTCCATGCCCAAGGGTCTGACCGCCGCCACCGGTATGGATGCGCTGACCCACGCCATCGAGGGCTACATCACCAAGGGCCACTGCGTCATTTCCGATATGTTCCATCTGGAAGCCATCAAGCTGATCAGCCAGAGCCTGCGCGGCGCTGTGCAGAACACCCCGGAGGGCCGCGAGGGCATGGCTCTGGGCCAGTACATCGCCGGTATGGGCTTCTCCAATGTGGGTCTGGGCATCGTCCACTCCATGGCACACGGTCTGTCCGCTCTGTATGATACCCCCCACGGCGTGGCCTGCGCCATCCTGCTGCCGGTGGGTCTGGAGTACAACAAGACCGTTGCCGGGGAGCGCTACCGCGCGGTCGGCAAGGCCATGGGCGTGAAGGGCATCGACGAGATGAACGATGCCGAGGCCGCCGATGCCACCATCGCCGCTGTCAAGCAGCTGAGCGCGGATGTGGGCATCCCCGCAAACCTGCAGGGCATCCTGAAGGAAGAGGACATCCACTTCCTGGCTGAGTCTGCTTTTGCAGATGCCTGCCGCCCCGGCAACCCCCGCGATACCAGCGTGGAGGAGATCGAGGCACTGTATAAGAGCCAGCTGTAATTCGTAAACTGAACAAAGAGGGTCGGGAACACCGCTTCCCGGCCCCTTTTTGTTCCGGGAAAGGAGCACTATGAGCCTGAATCTCTATACTCTTTGTGTAATTTATCTGGTATATTCCTTTTTAGGCTGGGTAGGCGAGACCGTTGTTGCAACCGCAAAGGGCCGCCGGTTCACCAACCGCGGCGTGGCCTCCGGCCCCTTCTGCTTTGTGTACGGCACGGCAGGGGTGCTCATCACCATCGGCCTGAACGACCAGCGCACCAGCCTGGCGGCGTTGTTTTTCGGCAGCATGATCTATGCCACGGTGGTGGAGTGGCTGACCGCCAAGCTGCTGGAACGGATCCACCACCGCCGCTGGTGGGACTACTCCGATAAAAAGTTCAATCTGGACGGCTATGTCTGCCTGCAATACTCCCTGCTGTGGGGTCTGCTGGGCATGGCGGCAGTCCGCTGGGGCAACGACCTGCTGTTCCGGCTCTGCGCCCACCTGCCGCCGCTGCTGTTCCACGCTGTGGTGTGGGTCGGCATGGCGCTGGCCGTCCTTGACCAGATCTCTGCCATGGTGGTGGTCAGCCGGTATGCGAACCGCCACCCAAGGCTTGAGCAGCTGAATCGGGAGCTGGGCAGGGGCTCGGAGAGGCTGCGGCAGAAAATTACCGCCAGCGTGGAAAAGCGGATCCAGCGGGCGTACCCTGCTGCGGCTCGTCCGGAGCCCACCACCAGTGCCGAAAAGCAGCTCTCCCTTGCCGACCTGCTCTGGCTCTTTGTCATCGGGGCTTTCCTCGGAGATGTGGTGGAGACCATCTTCTGCCGCATCACCGCCGGGGTCTGGATGAGCCGTTCCAGCCTGGTCTGGGGCCCGTTCAGCGTGGTGTGGGGGCTGGCGCTGGTGCTGGCCGCCATCCTGCTGCGGGGCGGTGAACAGAAGAGCGAGAGCCGCATCTTCTGGTTCGGTGTGATCCTGGGCGGTGCGTATGAGTATGTGTGCAGCGCCGTGACAGAGCTGCTGTTTGGCACCGTGTTCTGGGATTACAGCGGCTTCAAGTTCAATCTGGGCGGGCGCATCAACCTGCTGTACTGCTTCTTCTGGGGCATTGCAGCCGTGACCTGGATCCGCTATGGCTACCCACTGGTGGCAAAGGGGATGAAGGCGGTCAAGCGCAGGATCCGCCCCTGGATGACCGCTCTGCTGGCTGTGTTCATGGCCGTGAACCTTGTGACCAGTGCGTTGGCGCTGGCCCGCTACGATGCCCGCACCAGCGGCGCGGCTCCGGCCAATGCGGTGGATGTGCTGCTGGACGAGCATTTTGACAATGCCCGGATGGAGCGCATCTACCCCAACGCCAAAAAGGTGGAGAAGGCTGGGTAAAAATACACGATTTTGCTTGCGTTTTGCAGGGGAAACAGGTATAATACTTTTTGGATTAAAAAGGAGAGATTTTATATGCTGATCCCTGTATTATTGTTTATCGTGGGCCTGCTCTGCCTCATCAAGGGCGGCGACTGGTTCGTGGACGGTGCAACCGGCATCGCCCGCCGCTTCAAGGTGCCGGAGCTGCTCATCGGTGCCACGGTGGTGTCCATCGGCACCACCCTGCCTGAGGTCATGGTCTCCACCACCTCGGCCATGACCGGCCACGGCGAGATCGCCTATGGCAACGCCATTGGCTCGGTCATCTGCAATGCGGCCCTGATCGCGGCCATCACCATTGCGGTCCGCCCGGGCAAGGTGGACCCCAAGAGCCTGCGGGTGCCGGTGCTGTTCTTCTTTGTGGCAGCGGCCCTGTATGCGGGCGTGGCCTACACCACCGGCTACTTCAGCCGCCCCATCGGCATTGTGCTGCTGGCAATGTTCGTGGCCTACATGGTCTGCAATGTGCTGGCTATGAAAAACGCCCCCGCCCCGGAAGACGATGAGGACGAGCCGGAAAAGGAAATGTCCTTTGCCAAGGAGATCGGCCTGCTCATCCTCGGCGCAGCCCTGATCGCTGTGGGCGCAAACCTGCTGGTGGACAACGGCACCCTGATCGCGCAGGCGCTGGGCGTGCCGGAATCCGTCATTGCCCTGACCTTTGTAGCGCTGGGCACCTCTCTGCCTGAGCTGGTCACGGCAATCACCTCGCTGGCAAAGGGCCACGGCTCCCTCTCGCTGGGCAATGTCATCGGTGCCAACGTGTTCAATCTGGTGCTGGTCAGCGGCATGTCCATCACGGTGTCGCCCTTCAGCATCCCGCAGAACTCCACCATCATGGGCATCAATTCCTCTCTGGTCATGGATCTGCCCGTGATGTTCGCGGTCATGCTCCTCCTGACTGTGCCCGCTCTGCTCAAGGGCAGGCTCTCCCGCTGGCAGGGCGTGCTGCTGCTCTGCATCTATGCAGCCTTCTGCGCCGTCCAGTTTGCAATGTAAGCCTCTGCGCCGGAGACCCGGCCCGGCTCCACGTCGGAGCGGGCGCTTTGGGGCAGAAAACCGTTTTGAGAAAGGCATCCTCGTTTGCGGGGATGCCTTTTTTCTGTCCCCGCAGCAGGGGCTGACCGGAAGAAGCGCTTTCTTAAGAAATCCTTAGAAAAATTTCATGGAAAATGCAGGAAACTGCTGTTATACTAGAACCGAGAATGACAAAAAGGGGAGAAGACCATGGCAGAGCAGACCATTCTGATCGCGGAGGATGATCCGGATATCCGGGACGGCGTGCGCATCTTGCTTTCCGGCGAGGGATACCATATCATCGAAGCCGAAAACGGCACCCGGGCACTGGAGGTGTTCCGCCCGGAGGTCGATCTGGTGATCCTGGATATTATGATGCCGGGTATGAGCGGCCTGCGCGTCTGCGAGGAGCTGCGCAAGCTCTCCACAGTGCCGATCCTGTTTCTCACGGCAAAATCACAGGAGTCCGATAAGCTGCTGGGCCTGACCGCGGGCGGGGACGATTACCTGCCCAAGCCCTTTTCCTTTGCGGAGCTCAGCGCCCGGGTCAAGGCGCTGCTGCGGCGGTACTGCGTCTATCAGGGCAAGGGGCAGGCCCCGGCCCGGGCCGAGAACCTGACCCTGTGCAGCCATGGCGTGAAGCTGGCGCTGGACTGCAACCGCGTCTGGGTGGACGGGGAGGAGATCGACCTGACCGAGACGGAGTACAAGATCCTGCGGCTGCTCATGCAGAGCCCCCAGCGCATCTTCCCGGTGCAGGTGATCTACGAAGATGTGTGGCAGGAGCCTTATTTCTACACCTCCAACGGCACCGTGATGGTACATATCCGCAATCTGCGGATGAAGATTGAAAAAGACCCGCAGAACCCTGCCCGTCTGCAGACCATGTGGGGGAAAGGGTACCGCTTTGTGGCCGGGGAGGAGAAGGATCATGCGTAAAAAGCTGGGGCTTTCCGGCAAGCTGATGCTGATGATCCTGTTCTCAGCACTGGCAAGTGCTGTGTTTCTGGTGGGAATGCAGGTCGTGCTGAATAAAGCCCTGTGGCTTTATTTTGACCAGCCGGAAACCCAGCAGAAGGCTGTGGAAAAGCAGGTGCAGGAGCTGCAGAGCTATATCGACCGGCGCGGCCTTTCCAGCCGGGATATCGACAAGCTGGACGACTGGTCTGTGCGGAACGGCAGCACGATGTTCATCATCTACGACCGCTCCCGGATGCTCTATTCCTCCTATCCGCTGGTCGCTCCGGTCTACGAGGGGCGGGAAAACGTGACGGAAACGGTTCCGGCCGAGCGCTGGCTCCCGATGTACTCGCTCACCTTTTCGGACAAAGAGACCACCGCCATGTTCTATTACAACGGCGTGGATGCCTATTACGGCAAGGGGTGCGAGATCCTGCTGCTTGTCAGCTTTGCCCTTTTCCCACTGTTTTTCTTCCTGAGCAGCCGGAAGATCATCCGCTATATCCTCCTGCTCAGCGGGGAGATCCAGGCCATGGAGGGCGGCGACCTTGACCACTCCATCACGATCCAGGGAGACGATGAGCTGGCCCTGCTGGCCACCAGTCTGGATGGCCTGCGTCTGACCCTGCGCCAGCAGCAGGCCGAGGAGGCTCAGGCCGCCGCCAAGGTCAAGAGCCTGATCACCGAGATGTCACACGACCTGCGCACCCCGCTGACCACCCTGCTGCTCTATACCGAGATCCTGCGTCACCACAAATACGAGACCGAGGCCCAGCAGGATGAATATCTGGCAAAGATCGACGGCAAGGCCCGGCAGATCAAGCAGCTGTCCGACAATCTGTTCGAGTACGCGCTGGTCACCCGGGACACCGTGGTGCAGCTGGATGCCCCGGCCCGCTTCTCCCAGATCTTTGAGGAGCCGCTGGCCGAGATGGTGGAGATGCTGCAGCAGCGCGGCTTTGCCTGTGCGCTGGAGCTGGGCAGCGAGGATGTGCTCCTGACCGTGCGGGCGCAGTATATCCGGCGCATTCTGGATAACATCGGCTCCAACCTGATCAAGTATGCCGACCCGGCCCGGCCCATCGAGGTGCGGTTCCTGCGGCAGGAGGGGAAGGCGGGCCTTGTGCTCCGCAACCATGTCCTGCCCGCGCCCCCGGCAGTGGAAAGCACCAAGGTGGGCCTGACCAGCATCGAGACCATGATGGATAAGATGCACGCAGACTGCAAGATCGAACAGGAGAATGAGCAGTTCACCATGACGCTGCTGTTTCCGGTAGAATAAGACAACCCTCTCAGTCAAAGCCTACGGCTTTGCCAGCTCCCCCGAAGGGGGAGCCAATGCAGCACCTCGGATAGAGCCTGCATAGCCTCTCCCTTCGGGGGAGGCGGCATTGCAATGCGATGACGGGGAGGGTCTCTTTTTACACTTTTTCCACCGAACTTAAGCAAGTCTTAAGAAATATCTCCGGCGAATGTTAAGAAAGGCCCGCTATACTGTTGGAAGAAGGGCGGGTGCGGCTTTGCACCCTGCCATAACATCAGGGAGGGGCAACCAATGCTGCGAAAAAAGAAACAAACGCCGCAGGAGCAGAGCGACCAGGAATTCAATCTGGCGCTGGAAGTGCCTGCAGAACAAAGACCGAAGGGCTGGAGACCTTTTGTAAGGCGCAACTGGAAGCGCATTGCCGCTGCCGCCTGTGCAGCCGCAGTGGCCGGTGCGTTCCTGCTGCCCGGGAAGGGCGCAAAACCGGCAGGCGTAGATACCGCCTATCTGGAAAGCGCGGTGGAGCGCCGGAATATCACCAATGTGTTCAGCGGCTCCGGCACCATTGCCGCCGCCAACACCTACACCGTCAATGCGCTGGTGTCCGGCACCGTGCTCACCGCCGATTTTGCGGTGGGGGACACCATTGAAGAGGGAACGGTGCTCTACACCATCGACAGCTCCAACGCCGCCAACAGCGTGGAAAAGGCCCAGCTCTCGCTGGATCAGGCCCAGCGCAATTACGAGGATGCCGTGGATGCCCAATACGTCCGCAGCACCATCGGCGGCACGCTGACCTCCTACAAGGTGGCGGTGGGCGATGTGGTCACCGCCGGGCAGGAGGTGGCCACCGTGCGGGATGCCTCCACCCTGCTGCTGACGCTGGAATTCCCGGCGGCGGATGCGGCGAACTTTACCGTGGGGCAGGCCGCACAGGTCACGCTGGACGGCACCTTTGAGGCCGTCTCCGGCACCGTGCGCTCCGTCTCCGGTGCGGATGCCCTGAGCAGCGGGAACCTGCTGGTGCGCACCGTGACCATTGCGGTGAACAACACCGGCAGCCTGACCACCGCGCAGGCTGCAACGGCCAGCGTCAACGGGGTCAGCGCACTGGCATCGGCAAAATTCAGCTACCAGAACGAGCAGACCATCACCGCCTCTACCGGCGGCACCGTGACCGCCCTCTGCGTGAAAGAGGGCTCCTCTGTCAGCGCTGATACCGCGCTGGTCAGGATCTCCGGCAAGGAGTTGACCAAGCAGGTGCAGAACGCCTCCGATAACCTGCGCAGTGCCCAGATGTCCATGGAGGACACCGAGGATCAGCTGAACAGCTATACCATCACCTCACCCATCAGCGGCACGGTCATCTCCAAGGAGGTCAAGGCGGGCGACACCGTGAGCAATACCGCGGGCAGCACCAGCCTGTGCACCATCTACGACCTGAGCTACCTGCAGATGACGGTGAATGTGGACGAACTGGAGATCCTCTCCATCAAGGAGGGGCAGAGTGTGACCATCACCGCGGATGCCATCTCTGGCCGCACCTTTACCGGCGTGGTCACCAGCGTGTCCAAGGCGGGCACCACGGCAGGCGGCACCACCACCTATCCTGTCACCATCCGCATCGACGATACCGGCGACCTGCTGCCCGGCATGAATGCCACCGCCGAGATCACGACGGCCAGCGCCGAGAACGCGCTTTCCATTCCCAATGCCGCTGTGGTGCGGGGCAATTATGTGCTGGTGACCAAGGATTCCCCCAGCGCTGCCAACGCCGACCCCAGCATGACCGCCCCGGAGGGCTATGTCTATGTCAAGGTGACCACCGGCACCAGCGATGATGATTACATCGCCGTAACAAGCGGCCTGCAGGAAGGCGACACCGTGGCCTACACCGCCAGCAGCACCGCCTCTGTCAGCGCTGACGGACAGATGGAGGAGATGATGGTGGTCGGCGGGCCCGGTCAGGGCGGCGGCCCGAGCGGCGGCGCACCGGGAGGTGGCCCGCAATGAGCGCTCTGATCGAATTTGAGGATGTGTGCAAATATTACCGGATGGGTGACACCACGGTAAAAGCCGCCGACCACATCAGCATGAAAATTGAAAAGGGCGAGTTTGTGGCCATCGTGGGCCAGTCCGGCTCCGGTAAATCCACCTGCATGAACATCATCGGCTGCCTGGATGTGCCCACAGCGGGCAGCTACCGGCTCAATGGCCGGGAGGTGGGCAACATGTCCGGCAATGAGCAGGCCGAGGTGCGCAACGAGATGCTGGGCTTCATCTTCCAGCAGTATAACCTGCTGCCCAAATTGAATCTGCTGGAAAACGTGGAGGTGCCGCTGATCTATGCGGGCGTGCCCCGTGCCGAGCGCCGCCGCCGGGCCCGCGAGGCACTGGAGCAGGTGGGGCTGGGCGATAAGCTGAAAAACAAGCCCAGCCAGCTTTCCGGCGGTCAGCAGCAGCGCGTCTCCATTGCCCGGGCGCTGGCCGGGAATCCGGCGGTCATTCTGGCCGACGAGCCCACCGGCGCGTTGGACAGCCACACCGGCCGCGAGGTGCTGGGAATGCTGCAGCAGCTCCACCGGCAGGGCAACACCGTGGTGCTCATCACCCACGACAACTCCATTGCCGTGCAGGCCCAGCGCATCATCCGGCTGGAGGATGGCCGTGTGGTCTACGACGGCGATGCCCGGGCACCGGAGGCCATCGTCCAGCCGACACTGAACTTTGAACCGGCAGAACAGGAGGGGGACGCATGATCTACGAGACCTTCCGCGAAGCAGTCAAGAATATCTGGAGCAACAAGTTCCGCACGGTTCTGACCATGCTGGGTATCATCATCGGTGTCACGGCGGTCATCGTCATCGTGGGTCTGGGCAATGGCATGACCCAGAGCATCAAGGACAGCTTTTCTGAGATGGGGACCAATGTCCTCAGCGTCCAGATCACGGGCCGCGGCTCCCGCACCGTGACCGTGCAGCAGATGTACGATATCGTGGACAGCCACCCGGAGGTGTTCACTGGCATGTCGCCCACCACCACGCTGGACAGCACCGTGAAGGTGGATACCACCACCTATGGCTATACGAGCGTCAAGGGCGTGAGTGAGACCTACCTGGATATGATGGGGCGCACGCTGGCTCAGGGCCGGGGCCTGACCTATGTGGACATCACGGACAATAAAAAGGTCTGTGTGGTGGGCGATTACATTGCCCGTGCGGACTACGGCGGCAACGCCATCGGCCAGACCATCAAGATCGGCAGCGAGAGATTTACCATCGTGGGCGTGCTGGAAGCCAATGTCAGCAGTACGACCGATCAGGAGGGCACCGACGATGACATGATCTTTGTGCCCTATACCACCGCCCAGCGCATCAGCAAGACCAGCGCCAGCTCCTACGGCGTGGTTCTGGTGAGCGATGAACTTGCCGATGAGGGCAAGAATCTTCTGGTAGTAGGGATCGAATCCATCCTCCACGCGGAGGACGGCTATTTCATCACCAGCCTGAGCGAGATGCTGGAGACCATGACCAGCATGATCAACATGGTGGTGGCGATCCTGACCGCCATTGCAGCCATCTCCCTGCTGGTGGGCGGCATCGGCATTATGAACATTATGATGGTGTCCGTCACCGAGCGCACCCGGGAGATCGGCATCCGCAAGGCGCTGGGTGCCAAGGAACGCAGCATTTTGGGCCTGTTCGTCACTGAAGCAGCCACCACCTCCGCGCTGGGCGGGCTGCTTGGCATTGCACTGGGCTATCTGTTCAGCGCTCTGGCCAACCGGGTGCTTCCGCTGCTGGTGTCGGATATGGACCTGACGGTGGCCCCCTCCATGACCTCGGTGCTGGTGGCCTTTGGCATCTCGGTGGGCATCGGTGTACTGTTCGGCTACCTGCCCGCCAAGCGCGCCGCAAGGCTGAACCCCATTGAAGCATTGAGATATGATTAAACCTCTCACCGCTTCGGTCTGGCTTCGCCAGCGCCTTGCGGAGCTCCCCTGGCAGGGGAGCCTGGAATAGAGGAAACACGATCTTAAGGAGAATCTTCCATGAAAAAAAGAATCCTTTCCCTTTTGCTGGCGGTGAGCATCGCCTGCTCGATGCTGGTGGTGCCGGCAAATGCCGCTGCCAGCAATGCGGCGGTGCAGACTGCCGTGACGCTGGGCGGCTTGACCAGCGAACAGGCCTCCGCCCTGAGCACCGCCCTGACCCGGGGCCAGCTGGCAAAGCTGCTGGTGGCATTCTCGGCCTACCGGGAGAGCGCCGCCACACAGGGGAACACCGGCACCCTGTTCACCGACGTGGACAGCGGGAACGAATATGCCCCCTATATCCGCATTGCCGTCCAGCAGGGATGGCTCAGCGGCTACACCGACGGCTCTTTCCGGCCTGATAACGGCGTGACGCTGGAAGAGGCCTGCACCGCCGCCCTCAAGCTGCTGGGCTATGATGTTACTACCCTGAGCGGCAGCTTCCCGGCGGCACAGCTCAACAAGGCCGGCAGCCTGGGCCTGCGGGCCGGTCTGAGCGCCGTGCAGGGGCAGGGCCTGACCCTGGAAGATGCCGCTGTGCTCTTCTATAATGCCCTGACGGCCAGCACCGCTGAGAACCAGACCTATGCCGCCACGCTGGGCTTTACCGTGACGGATGGCCGGATCGACCTGTCCTCAGTGCTGCTCAGCAGTGTGGAGGGCCCCTTTGTGGCCGATGGCACCACCCAGCTGCCCTTTGCCCCGGCGGCGGTCTACCGCAATGATACCGTGGCCACAGATGCCGCTCTGAACGCCTACGATGTCTACTATTATAGCGCCAGTGCCAGAACGGTCTGGATCTACTCCCGCAAGGCGGCGGGCCGCATCACGGCGGTCTCGCCCAGCGCCAGCGCCCCCACCAGTGTGACGGTGGCAGGCACCAGCTACACGCTGGCTTCCTCGGCAGCGGCATCGGTCCTCTCATCCCTCAACGGCGGCGGAGTGGGGCAGGTGGTCACCCTGCTGTTGGGCATGAACAACGAGGCGGTGGCCGTTCTGACCGGCGAGGAAGCCGACAGCGTGTTCTACGGTGTGGTGCAGACTGCCTCCCGCAGCCTGACCGAGGAAAATGGCGCGGATGTGCTCCAAAGCGTGCAGGTAGCCTGCACCGATGGCGTGACCCGCACCGTGAATGTGGACAAGAGCCTGAATTTTCCCACCGGCTGGCTGGTGAAGATCACCGTCAACGCCGACGGGGAGAACGTGGAGACCCTGAGCGGCCAATCGGTCAGCGGCACCATCCGTGCGGACGGCACCGCGCTGGGCGATGCGGCCCTTGCTTCGGATGTGGAGATCCTGGATACGACAGCGGAGGGGTTGGCTGGGACAGTAAGTCCCAGCCGCCTATCGGGGGTAACACTTTCTGCCTCGGATGTCCGTTACTACACCGTGGATGAGAACGGTGCCATTGACCGGCTCATCCTGAACGATGCCACCGGCGACCTGTGGACCTACGGTGTGCTGGATGATGTGACCAACCTCATCAGTACCGCAGCCAGCTCCACCACGAACACCGGCCCCGGCTCGTCCACCTCCAACACCACCGGTTCCAGCGCCTCTGACCTTGTGGCCGGTGCGGTGGAAAGCGTGATGCCCTCCACCAGCACCCTGCTGTATGGGCTGGTCGATGGCAGCATCGGCAGCACTCTGTGGGAGAGCGTGACCAGCAGCACAGCCAGCCTGGCAAGCTATCTGCTCAAGATCGGTGCCAACAGCACCACGGGCGTGGTCAGCTCGGTGCTGGATTACCTGAGCAGCGGCGCGAACTATGTCTGCTACGTCAACGGTGAGCAGACCACCTATAAGACCAGCGTGAAGTATCCCGTGCTGGCGGGCGGCATCTCGGTGCGCAAGACTGCTTCCGGCAGTGTGGGCACCATGGCTCAGCTGCTCCCGGTCACGGTGGATCAGCTGGGGGCCGCCTCCGTGCGGAGCGGCTCCACCCGCTATGAGACTGCCGATGACATGCAGGTGTATCTGTGGTACAAGGGCAAGTATTACGCCACCACCCTTTCCCAGATCAACGCCGAGGATTACAGCCTCATCGGCTGGTACGATGCCCACGGCAGCGCGGCGGGTGGAAAGATCCGCGTTCTTGTGGCTGTGAAAAAAGACTGACCGCGTCTCCGACAGGCTGTGAAATGGGACGAAATCCGGTCATAAAAAGGCAGTTAGGCGACATTTTTCACGATTTATCCATTGAAATTCTCCCCCGGGGATGATATGATAGACCTGTTCCTGCGCGGCAAAAGGCCGGGAACGAAATCTGAAGTGGGAGAATTTTGTGCCAGATGCAGAAAAAGAAGCTTTATCAGCTGGCTGCGGTCATCGTTCTTGTGGTGGCCGTGGCAGCTGCTTTGATCCTGACGGGGATGCGGAAAAGCACCCCTGTGTCCGAGGCGCAGGCCAGCTCTGTGCCGTCCTCCGCTCTGCCCGGCGGGGAAGCTGAGGGGCCCTCCAGCGCTGCCGCTTCCAGCGAGAGCGCCGTCAGCAGTGAGGTGACGGAAGAATCCCCGGTTTCGTCCTTTTTGGAACAGCTGGAAGAGGAATTTGGCCTTTCCTCTTCGGAGACAGCTTCGTCCAGTGAGGTCTCCTCTGCCGCCAGCGCAGACAAGGCAGACAGTGTGAGCTCTGCAGTGTCCGGTTCCAGCGCCGCACACTCGGTGCCCGCGTCCTCTGCGGCTTCCGGCAGCCATGCGGCCAGCAGTCAGGCCCCCGGCAGCAGCCATGCCTCCAGCAGCTCCGCTGCTTCGGAGAATGAGGTGGATGCCAAGATCGACAGCTACATCCGCCAGCTGCAGAACCTGAAGAAGCAGACGGAATCCAAGCTCTACGGCGTGATCTACGAAGCCTACGATGAGTATATCTCCCACCCGGTGGAGGAGCGCAATCTGGGGATGAAGGTCTCCATCGTGGTGTCCAAGACCGCCAAGCTGACCAGTGTTCAGAGCGAGTGTGACAAGGAGTTCAACGCCATCCTGAAAGAGCTGCGCCAGTACCTGCGGGACAATGGCCGTGATCAGAGCATTGCGGATCAGGCAGAGCAGGAGTACAAAAAGATGAAGTCCGACCTGACCAGTGAGCTGACCGGCATTGTCTATAACAGTGCGGTGGGCAGCGGTGATGGCGGCAAATGGATCCAGGAACACATTGAGCATAAGCGCTGAAATAGATAAGAGCCGTGCAGTTCAAACGCTGCACGGCTCTGCTTTTTTGTTACTGCACACGCTTCAATGCTGTGTTGATGAGATCGGCAAACTGCTCCAGACGTTCCCGGAGCTGGACAATGGAATCGATGTCGCTGTCCGAAATGACACTGACGGGAGCCGAAAGGCTGTTGACACCGGCTTTCAGTGTGCCGCTCAGGGCTGCGTTGATACCGTGGGCGGGGATCTCCACATGCACATCCACGGGGATGGTGTCATCGAAGAGCAGGGACTTCAGCGGCAGGCCCACCACAAGAACAGCCGCGTCCTCCCCCTCAGACGGGAACTGATAGTAGGTGTAGTCCTTCTTGGCATAATCGGGGTGGACGACGCACTGGCGGCTGAGGGTCAGGGTGTAGCCGGACATCTCCTGCATGGCCACCTGCGTGTTGGGCACGCCGAGGATCTTTGCCAGCTGGGCCTGCGTGATGTAGTTGGGCAGAGACCACTCCGGCAGGAACGCACCCACCAGTGGCGCGCTGTCCGCGATGGAATCCCGCAGGGTGCGGTAGAGCCGCCCGGCATCGAAGTAGGTGCCGTTGGCATCGATATAGAGGTCGGTGAAAAAATCGGTGCCGCCGGTCTCGGCGCGGGTAAGCCCGCCGGAGGGGTACAGGTACAATTGCAGCTGCCCCGGCGAATACAGCCCGGCCACATCGCCGGAGGTTGCACCCACCTGTTTCAGAATATTGTACAGGGCCGGGGTACTGGCACTGTCCTGTGCGGTGATGTTATAGCTGAACTCAAAGGTCGCACCCTTTTGTAAGGCACGGACTTTGCTGTTGACCAGACTGAAAAGGACCAGCGCAGCCATCAGACACACCGCCAGAATGCAGGCCACCACCGTGACCACGGCGCGGGAACGCTTTTTGGAAGATTTCATGGCAGAACCTCCTGTTCTCTTTATAAGGAATACGATCCAGAGCTTAAAAATCGTTCAAGCTGGCTTTGATTTTTTTATCATTTATTTGCAGGCCGCCACAAAGGCATCAAAGATCCCCTGCATGGCGGGGTCGGCAGCGCTGAGCCATTCAGGGTGCCACTGCACGCCCAGGCAGAACTTTGCGTCCGGCTTCTCAATGCCCTCCACGATGCCGTCCTCGCTCAGGGCCGACAGCACAAGGCCGGGGGCGACCTTGTCCACCGCCTGATGGTGCTGGCTGTTGACCAGTACGGTATCCTGCCCCAGAATGCGGGAGAGCAGGGTGTCCCGCCGCACGGTGACGGTGTGGATCTTGCCCCAATGGTCGTTGTGGGGGACGTGCTCAAAGGGTTTGATGTCCTGATACAGATCGCCGCCCAGCGCAACATTCATCAGCTGGATGCCCCGGCAGATGGCCAGCACCGGCTTGTCGGCGGCAAGGAAGGCGCGCAGCAGCAGCGGCTCGGCGGTATCCCGCAGAACGTTGGGCTCACCGCAGGCAGGGATGCGCTCCTGCCCGTAGAATTTCGGGTCGATGTCGCCGCCGCCCGGCAGCAGCAGGCCGTCACAGGCCAGCGCATCCTGCACGGCTTTGTCGGGGTCGTCCAGCTCGATCCAGCGCATTTCTGCCCCGGCCCGGGCAAGGCTTTCAGGATATTTTGCGTGGGCCTCCGCCAGCAGCTGGTTCGGCACCATGCGCGGCATTGCAATCGTAATAGCAGCAGACATTGTAGAAACTCCTTTTTACGTCAACAGAAAAACCCCGGAACATTCGTTCCGGGGTTTCTGGCGGAAAGATGGGGATTCGAACCCCAGAACGCTTTTGACACGTTACACGATTTCCAGTCGTGCGCCTTAGACCAACTCAGCCATCTTTCCACATCTTCAGTTTTCAGCGTTTCGGGCCGTGGCCCTCAGCGCTCCACTATAATACCTGAAAGAAGGTCTTTTGTCAAGCATTTTTTCAAAAAAACTTTTTCTCCACTACAAAACGTCATACTTTCGCGAAAAAGGCCCTCTACAGGCCGATTTCCCGGCGGTGCAGAGGGTCGGAGTTTCTTTGTTTTTTTCTTCAGCAGGCAGCCGTTCCGGAGGCCAGAAGATCAGGCTTTGCCCCACACCAGCCACAGGTACGCATAGCCTGCCAGCACGGCAGCCAGCGTAAAGGGCACGCCGATGCGCAGGAAGTCGCGGGTGGTGACGGTCTCGCCGTTTTTGCGCAGAATGCCAATGGCCGCGATATTGGCCGAAGCACCGATGGGGATCAGGTTGCCGCCCAACGTTGCACCGGTGAGCAGGCCGAAGTAAAACACATAGGGTTCCACGCCCACGCCATCGTTCATCAGGGCGGCGATGCTCTGCACCACCGGCAGCATGGCGGCCACGTAAGGGATGTTATCGATGAAGGCCGAAAGCACCACCGACACCACCACCAGCAGGGTGAACAGCCGGAAAGGGCTTTCCCCTGCCACGGCATGGAACAGCCGGGCTGCTGCGTCGATAACACCCGCCGCGTGGATGCCCGCGATCACGATGAACAAGCCAAACAACAGCAGCAGGGTATCGCAGTCCAGCTCGCCCAGCACATGCGCCAGCGGCTTTGCCGACCCTGCCCGCAGGCAGGCGCGCGCCACGCCAAACAGGCACAGCCCCATGCACACAAGACCGCTGCGCAGCTCGTACACCGTGTGCAGCGGCCCGGCTGCAGGCTCCGGCAGGAAAGATGCCGCAATGAGCAGACCCACCGTCAGCAGCATCAGGGCAGTGGGCACATCGTCCTCCACCTCAGTCTCCACCTTTGCGGCGATAGGCTGGGTCTCGCGGCGGAACAGCCACAGCAGCACTGCCAGCGAAGCAAGTGCGCCCAGCTCTACGCCCCAGAAGATGCCCGGACGGCCCCGCATCCAGAAGAAATCGAAGAAATTCATGTCGGCAAAGCTGCCCAGCAGGATGCTGGTGGTGTCGCCCACCAGCGTGGCCGCGCCCTGCAGGTTGGAGGACACCGCAATGGCAATGAGCACCGGCACCGGCGAGATCTTCAGCTTACGGGCAATGGCAAGGCCCACCGGTGCCACCATGAGCACCGTGGCCACATTGTCCACAAAAGCACTGATGACACCGGCGAACAGCGCCAGCATACACACCGCCCACTTGACATCCGGCACACGGACGATAAGCATTTCCGCCAGGCGGGCAGGCATTTTGCTCTCGATGAACAGTGCCACCGTACCCATGGTGCCCGCCATCATGAGCAGCACATTATAATCCACGGCCTGCAGCGCGGCGCGGAGTGAAAACTCGTAGACCCCTGCCTCGCCCAGCACAATAAAGAGCACCGCACTGCACAATGCCACCCACGGGCGGTACTGCTGCAGCCGCAGCATCAATACATAGGTAACAGCAAACAGGATCAGTGCAAGTATCATTCGTTGATCTCCCCGCTGCGGGCATCCTCGTCGATCATGCGGTAGCCCACGCCCAGCTCATTGAGGATATAGGCATTGCTGCCCGGACGGCTGCCCAGCTTTTTGCGGATATTGGCCATGTTCACCTGCAGCTTTTTGGTGCTGCCGATGTCGGTATCGCCCCAGATGGCCTTGACAATGGCCGCATAGGTCATCACGCGGCCCGCATGCTGGGAAAGAAACGCCACGATGTTGTATTCGGTCTGGGTCAGCTTGATCTCCTGCTCGTCCACGAACACCTTACGGCGGTCATAGTTGATGCGCATTCCCTGTGCGCGGAACTCACCCGCCGGGGCATTGCCGCCGTGCATGGCACTGTAGCGGTTCAGCCGCAGGGCAGCGCGCACGCGGGCCAGCAGTTCGCCGGTGCTGAAGGGCTTGGTGATGTAATCATTGGCACCCAGATCCAGCGCTTCGATCTTATCCATCTCGTCGGTGCGGGCCGAGAGCACCACGATGGGGGTCATATACTTCTGCCGCACGGTGCGGATGAATTCCAGCCCGTCCCGGTCCGGCAGGCCCAGATCCAGAATGACCAGATCCGGGTTGTGGGAGGCGAACAGGGTCAGGCCCATGGTGCAGGTGTGCGCCACCAGCGCCTGATAGTCGTTCGTGGTCAGCAGCGTTTCAATGAAGCTGCAGATGTTCGCCTCGTCCTCCACGATCAGCACCTTATATTTATTATTGCTCATCCTCTGCGTCCTCCAGTTCGATTTTCTCCGTCTCCAGCCAGAAACGGATGGTCGTGCCCTCGCCGGGGCGGCTCTCTGCGTCGATCTCGCCGCCGTGGGCCTTGATGATGGCGGCGCACACCGACAGGCCGATGCCCATGCCGTGCTTGCCGCTGTCGGCCGGGGCGTTGGGGTCCGGGCCGCCGGTGCCGGAGAACAGGGTGCGCAGACGCTCTTTCGGGATGCCGCAGCCGTCGTCCTTCACCTCAAACACAGCCCGGCTGCCCAGCGTGAACACCCGCAGCGTCAGGGTGGTCATGCCCTCGGCGTGGAGCACCGCGTTCTCCAACAGGTTCATCAGCACCTGCTGGATCAGCATGGAGTCCATGGGGATCATAACAAAGTCCTCCGGCAGCTCCAGCTGCACCGGAACGTCCGGGCAGCGCTTTTTGAATTTGACCAGCACCGCGTCCAGCAGCTCTTCCAGCACGGTGGGGGTCTTTTTGACGGCCACCTGTTCCCCGTCGAAGCGGGTCACGGAAAGCAGATTCTCCACCATACGGTTGAGCCACTGGGCATCCTCGCAGGCCTCCCGCAGCAGCTTGAGGGCCTGTTCCTTGCCCAGCGAATCGTAGTTTTCAGTCACGGTGGAGCAGGCCCCGTAAATGGAGGTGAGGGGCGTGCGCAGGTCGTGGGAGACCGCCCGCAGAAGGTTGGCGCGCATTTTTTCCCGCTCGGTCTCCATGCGCAGCTGCTCCTGTTTTTTGACCCGGGTAGTCAGGGTACTGGTCATGATGGATACGGCCAGCATCACAAGGCCGGAGAACAGATTTTCCGGCAGGGTA
>OMDV01000120.1_pt1 | contig 18394 bp, 16 predicted proteins | sample 1673671 | NCBI WGS metagenome assembly OMDV01 (sample SAMEA103958118, study PRJEB25191) | human gut metagenome | reverse complement strand
GCAGCTGCTTTGCCAGCTCGCCGCCGCCCTCGCCGATGGCCATGGTGCCCAGTGCGCCGTAGCGGGTGTGGGAATCGGAACCAAGGATCATTTTGCCGCAGCCCGCAAAGCGCTCGCGCATGTACTGGTGGATGACCGCCATGTGGGGCGGCACAAAGATGCCGCCGTACTTTTTGGCAGCGGACAGGCCGAAGCGGTGGTCATCCTCGTTGATGGTGCCGCCCACGGCGCACAGGCTGTTGTGGCAGTTGGTCAGCACATAGGGGATGGGGAACTTTTCCAGCCCCGAGGCGCGGGCCGTCTGGATGATACCCACAAAGGTGATGTCGTGGCTTGCCATGGCATCGAACTTGATCCGGAGATCCCGGTCGCTGCCGCTGGTGTTGTGGGCGGTGAGGATGCCGTAGGCCATGGTGCCCTTGTAGGCCTGGCCGGCCTGCTCCGCAGTCACGCCCGCGGCTGCCAGTGCCGCAGGAGCCTGCGCGTCGGCGGGCACCCACTGCCCCCGCAGGTAGTATGCACCCGAGGTGCTGCATTTGATCGATTCCAACATAATACTTCCCCTCGCTTTTGCAAAAAAGGACTGCGGCGCTCTGGAAAACCCCACCGTCATTGCTTCGCAATGCCACCGCCCCTGATAGGGGCGGCCTTGGCAAAATGGCAAAGCTTTACGCCATGCCAAGGGCCCCACTACTAGGGGGGCTGTCGAGCAAAGCGAGACTGGGGGGTTGCCCCAGAGCACCAGCAGTCCTGTCAATCAGTCAAACAGCATATCGTGGATGGCACTGACCGCCTTGTCAGCGTCGTCACGGGCAATGATGCAGGAGATCTTGATCTCACTGGTGGAGATCATCTTGATGTTGATGTTGTTGTTGGACAGAGCCTCGAACATCTTGGAGGCAACGCCGCTGTGGCTCTGCATACCGGCACCCACGATGGAGACCTTTGCGCAGGTCTCGTCGCAGGTGGCATCCTTGAACTTGCCGCTCTCCTTGAGCACGCGCATGGCGGTCTCAGCCTCGCCCTCGGCGCAGGTGAAGGAGATATCCTTCTTGCCGTCGCGGCCGGTGGACTGCAGGATGATATCCACGTTGATGTTCTTCTGGGCCAGCAGGCCAAAGATCTTGAAGCTGGTGCCCGGCTCATCGGGAACGTTCAGGATCGTGATAACGGCAACATCGGTGTCCTTTGCAACACCCTTGATCAGCATACCTTCCATGTCTTTTGTAACCTCCTTGACCACCGTACCGGGCACGGGATTCAGGCTGGACAGCACTTCCAGCTCCACATTATACTTCTTTGCCAGCTCCACGCTGCGGTTGTTCAGCACCTGCGCACCCAGAGAGGCCAGCTCCAGCATCTCGTCAAAGGTGATCTCTTCCAGCTTGCGGGTGTTGCGCACCTTGCGGGGGTCTGCGGTGTAAACGCCTTCCACATCGGTGTAGATCTGGCAGCGGTCTGCGTGCAGGGCCGCTGCAATGGCCACGGCGCTGGTATCAGAGCCGCCGCGGCCCAGGGTGGTGATATCATCCAGCTTGTTCAGGCCCTGGAAGCCTGCCACGACCACCACGCGGTTGCGCTCCAGCTCGGAGGAAATGCGCTCGGTCTCCATGCGGGTGATGCGTGCCTTGGTGTAGGCACGGTCGGTGCGGAAGCCCGCCTGCCAGCCCGTCAGGCTGGTGGCGTGGCAGCCCAGCTCGTTCAGAGCCATGGCCAGCAGCGCGATGCTGATCTCCTCACCGGCGGCCAGCAGCATATCCATCTCACGGGCCGAAGGGTTGTGGGTGATCTCAGCAGCCTTTGCGATCAGGTCGTCGGTGGTGTCGCCCTGTGCGGACACCACCACCACCACGTCATTGCCCGCCTTGTGGGTGTTGGCCACGATGCGGGCCACGTTGAAGATACGGTTCCGGTCCTTCACCGAAGAACCGCCGAACTTCTGTACGATCAACGCCATAGTTTGTCACTCTCCTCTAGTTTCTCCCAATTTATATCATTCCACAGTTGCGCCGGTATTATCTGCATCCAGCTCTAACAGTGTAAATGCTTCACATCCGTCCAGGCCTTCCAGCGTTTCCAGCCCGGCACGCAGCCCGGCATAAAAGCGCTCAGCCTCCGCGCGCTCGGCCACCGCCATCACGGTGGAACCGGCACCCGATACATACACGGCCTTTGCCCCGCACTGCTTTGCCAGCGCGAACACCTCCCGGGAACCGGGCATCAGGGGCATCCGGTAGGGCTGGTGGAGCTTATCCTCGGTGGCAATGCCCAGCAGGTCATGCCGGCCCTCACAGAAGGCGGCAGGCACCAGCGCGGCCCGGGACAGGTTATACACGGCATCCTTGTGGGCCACCTGCTTGGGCAGGGCCGCGCGGGCGGCCTCCGTCAGCAGCTTGTAGTCCGGCACGATGGCCGCAAAGCAGAGGCTCTGGTCCACATCCCGCTTGACGGAGTAGACCACGCCGTCCTCAAAGACGCTGCTGGTCAAACCGCCCAGCAGGGCCGGGGCCACGTTGTCGGGGTGGCCCTCAATGGCCGTGGCCAGCGTCAGCAGCTCCTGGGTGTTGAGCACATCGCCCAGCATCCGGTTCGCGCCCAGCAGGCCCGCGATGATGCAGGCCGAGGAGGAACCCAGGCCCCGGGCCATGGGGATGGGGTTGGTCTGCACGATCTTCAGGGGCGGGATCTTCTTGCCCACCTTGTCGAACAGGCCCTTGGCCGAGCGGTACACCAGATTGCTCTCGTTGCGGGGGATGCGGGTGCCGTCCGCCGCCGAGATGTCCAGCTTATCGCTCTCCTCAAAGGTCACGGTGTTGTACAGGGTCACGGCCAGACCCAGCGCGTCGAAGCCGGAGCCTACGTTGGCGCTGGTGGCCGGAACAGAAACTTTGATCTTCATCGTCCGTCCCCTTTTCTCATGCTTCCTCGGGCAGCTTTTTCAGCACCAGCTTCACGCTGCCGCCCACGGTCTCCACCTTGCGGGCTGCCTCGGCCATGGCCTTTGCGTCGGCCTGCTCCACCAGATAGGAGCAGCCGTCAAAGTGCTCATCCACCACACGGCCCTTACCGTAGATGGCTTCCACCACGGCGGGAGCAACGCCCGCTGCACGCACATAATATGCGGCGGGAGCCGGGTCGGTGAGCATCCCCTCCACCGGCTCCGCAGGCTGCCAGAACAGGCTGTCGTGGACCTTGGAGCCATTCTTGAGGGCATCCACCACATCGGCCACCACGGCGCTGGCGGTGGGCAGCTTGCCCGCGCCCTTGCCGTAGAACACCACGTCGCCCAGCATATCGCCCTTGACCAGCACGGCGTTGAACACATCGTCCACACCGGCCAGCTGGTGGCTCCTGGGCACCAGACAGGGCTCCACACCGGCGGCCACGCTGCCGTCGCCGCCCCGCTTCATCCATGCGATGAGCTTGATGACACAGTTCAGCCGCTCCGCCGCAGCCACATCGGCCACGGTGATGTCCCGGATGCCCCGGGTGGGGATGTTCTGGGGGTAGATCTGGTGGCCGCAGACCAGCGAGGACAGGATGGCGATCTTGCGGCAGGCATCCCGGCCGTCCACATCGTCGCCGGGGTCCTTGGTCTCGGCATAGCCCAGCTCCTGCGCGATCTTCAGGGCCTCGTCAAAGCCCAGGTTCTCCCGCACCATCTTGGTCAGCATGAAGTTGGTGGTGCCGTTCACGATGCCCTCCACCTCGGTGATGACGTTGGCGGCCAGGCACTGGTGCATGGGGGTGATGATGGGGGTGCCGCCGCCCACGGAGGCCTCGAACAGGAAGGCACAGTTGTGTGCCTTGGCCAGCGCCAGCAGCTCCGCGCCGTAGGTGGCCACCATCTCCTTGTTGGAGGTGCACACGCTGCGGCCGCTCTCCAGACACGCCTTGACGTAGGGGTAAGCAAAGCGGGTGCCGCCGATGGTCTCCACCACCACCCGGATCTCCGGGTCCTGCAGGATCACGTCGATATTCTTGACCACCAAAGGCTCCACCGGGTTGCCGGTAAAATCCTTCGGGTCCAGAATATATTTTACCTCCACCGGTTCGCCAGCCCGGCGGGAGACGCTTGCAGCATTGTGGCACAGCACCTCGTATACGCCGCTGCCCACCGTGCCAAAGCCAAGAATTGCAATTTTAGCCATACTCTCTTTCCCTCGTTTCCTGTTTTGTTACAGGTTATACCCACAGCGCACACTCACCACCATGCGCTGGCGCGAAAGCTTCTCGGTCAGTTCCTCCGGGGACATCTGCATGGTATCGGTGCGGATGGTGACCGCCACCAGCGCAGCCCCGTTTTCCGGGGTGGACTGGTTGATGGTCACGATGCTGGCACCTGCGGCGCTGATGCCGGCCAGAAGGCTTTGCAGCGCACCGGTCTCGTCCCGCAGGGTGGCCATGACCGTGATGACCTCACGGCCGTTCTCGGAATCAAAGATACAATCCTTATACTTATAAAATGCACTGCGCGAAAGCTCTACGGCGCGGGTCGCAGCCGAAATGCTGCGGGCTTCGCCGCTGGCCAGCAGCTCCTTGGCGCGTACCACCTTGAGAAAAACCTCCGGCAGTACCTGCGCATCCACCAGATAAAAACGGCGTTCCAACTTGTTCACCTCTCAAACACAAGTGTTCTTGTAGAAAATATAATAGCATCCGAACCCCTGCAATGCAAGTGCCCGGATGCTATTTTGTCACTTTGTCCAGTTTTGTCTTGTGAAGTGCGCCCTGTCCTTGCCGGATTTTTCAGCAAAGGGGTGAAAAAGTACGATTTTTGTCCTTATTCCGTGTCCAGTGCGCTGGTATCGGTGGGGGTGACCGGCTGGGTGGGCGCAGCATCGTCTGTGTTCTCGGCAGGGGCAGCAGCCTGCGGTGCGGCATGGGAATAGGTGCAGGTATCGGGCAGGTCATCGGCACGGTAGTAGCCCACGGCAGTGCTCGGGCAGCCTGCACCGGCCAGCAATCCGCTCTGGGTGCAGTAACGGCGCTCCACCACGCCTGCGGAGGTTGGGAATGCCTTATAGGGCAGGTCTGCCTGTGCCTGCTCCATCAGTGCCTTCCACGCCATAACACAGGTGCGGGTCTTGGCTTGCTGCTTGGACAGAGTCTTGGTCATATCGTAAGGTGCATCATATCCCCACCACACAGCGGTGACATAGTAGGGCGTGCCGCCCACGAACCACAGATCCTTTTCGTCGCTGGCAGTACCGGTCTTGCCAAAGGCCTCCATGCCGTTGGAGTTGGGATAGCGGCCGCTGGCAGTACCCACACTGGAGAACAGAACATTCTTCAGCAGACGGTTCATGACATAAGCGGTATCGGGGGTCAGTGCCTGATAGCTGGTGGCGTTGTTTTCCAGATAGATGTTGCCGTCCCGGTCCAGCACACGGGTGTACAGGTGCGGGGTGGTGTACTCGCCATCATAGAAGATCTGGAAGGCCGCGGCCAGCGCCATGGGCGTAACGCCCTTGGTCTGGCTGCCCATAACCATCTGCGCCAGACCCACGTCGTTGGTGGGATCCAGCGTATTCAGTTGCAGGGTGTTGTAGACGAAGTTGAAAATATTGCTTGCGCCCACAAGGTCGCCCACGCGGACTGCGATGGTATTCAGCGAGCGGGCAAGGCCGTTCCACAGCGGGAGATCGCTGCCGTCGCCATAGTTGCCGCCGTAGTTGCGCGGCCAGCTGCGCCATGCGTTGGGGTAAGCGCGGAGCTGCTTGTCGGAGAGCCCCATCAGGCCATTCTTGCGGCAGTAGTCCTCGTCCCGGATGATCATATCCTGCTTCTGGTACAGGGGGGAGTTGTTGAGCATGGTGGACCAGTTGACCAGACCGTACTCGATGCCCAGCGCATAGGCACCGATGGGCTTGATGGTAGAACCGGTCTGCCGCTCCACATTATAGGCGCGGTTCAGGGAAAGGCTCTTGGTCTTTTCGCCCAGACCGCCCGCAATGGCCAGCACGTTGCCGTCATAGTCCAGCGTGACCATAGCAGCCTGCGTGCGCACGTTGCGGTAATAGTAGACGGTGCCATCCTCGCCGGTGCGGGTCTTGGGGGTACCGTCCTCGTTGAACACCTGCACATCATCGTCCGAAATGGAGGTGACCTCTTCCTCATGCCAGCCCGCCGGGAAGTAGGCATCGTCGGTGTTCAGCATCAGGTTTTCCATCTGGGACTGCAACTTGGTGTTGACAGTGGCTTCGATGGTAAAGCCGCCGGTGTAGAGCAGCTTCTGTGCCTCGGACTCGCTGATGCCCTCCTTGGTCATGATGTCCTGCACGACCTCGTTGAACAGTGCATCGGTGAAGTAGGAGGTGACGGTGCTGGGCTTTTTGCCGCTGTCTTCTTCGGCCAGCACAAGGGGCTGTGCAGCGCCGTTGCGGTAGTCCTCCTCGCTGATCACACCCTGCTGCCACATATTGTACATGATGAAGTTGCGGCGGTGGATCAGATTTTCGGGGTTCGTATAGGGGTTATAGTTGGTGGGGTTTTTGGTGATGGACGCAATGGTCGCACACTCCCACAGGGTCAGCTCGCTGACGTCCTTGTTGAAGTACTCGTTGGCCGCCGTCTGCACACCCTGAATGGTGCCGGTAAAGCTGATGGTGTTCAGGTAAGCCTCCAGAATGGTCTCCTTGGAGTAGCTGCGGCTCAGGCAGAGGGCGCGGTAGATCTCGCGCACCTTGCGCAGTGCACCATCAATACCGCTGGCGCTGTTGTCATCGGTCAGGTTCTTGATGAGCTGCTGTTCCAGTGTGGATGCGCCCTGCTTGGAGCTGTAAATGGGCAGCAGATACTCATTGATCATTGCGCCGATGGTGCGCTTGAAGTTGACGCCGGGCTCTGAGTAGAAGTCCTTATCCTCGGTGCAGATGAAGGCATACTGCAAATTGGAGGGGATCTGCTCAAGGTCTGCCCATACACGGTGGCTGTTGGAGGAGCGCAGGGTGGCATACTCCACCTGTGCGCCGGTATCCGGGTCGGTGGCTACCACCATACTGGACTGGCTCAGCTGAATGTTGTCCAGGTCCAGCAGGTCACCGTCGTTGGCAGTAGCCTGCACCACATAGAACACCATGCCCACGGCCACCACGCTGCCCAGCATGATGCCGAGGCAGAGCACCGTAGCGACGGTGCGGCCGATGAACCGCAGAATGGGATGCTTGCTCTTTTCCTTCGGCGGCTTGGGGCTTTTGGGTGCCTTGGGCGCGCGGGTACGGTTTTCCGCTGCGGAGTGTACCTCGCGGCGGCTCTGGGAAACATTGACCTTACGTCCCACCGGGCGGGCAGGCTGCTCCTCGCCGCCCCGGTGGATCTTTCTCATCTCATTGTTGGAGATAGGGATCGCCTCCTGACATTTCAAGACTGTTGCCGGGCATAGCTGCACCGGGCTTTATCCACATCGTTTGTGACACGAAATTTCAAACTGCAATACCATATTATAGCACGCAAGCCCCAGCCGGGCAAGAACCAATCTTTGCGCGCTGAGCAGATATAAATAGTATAACACACTCTCTTGTGGAAAGTACAGTATCTGCGTGTGAAAATTGTCTGCCATCCGCCAAAACGGGGCATACTTACCGGGGAAGGGAGTGTTTTTTATGCGCAAGCTGTCTGTCTGCCTGTTCTACGGGCTTTGCGTATTCACCATTGTATTCAGTCTGTTCTGGATGGCGCTGCCAAAGCTGCCGCTGTCTCAAAGCCCCGCCGGGTCTGAGACCGACCCCGCCTCTCCCCTGAGCCTTGCCGCGCAGGCAGTGCCCCAGACGGACACCGCCCGCTACTGCCTGCAAGACAGCGGCGGGCGGGTGGCGGTGTACACCTGCCGCGCCGACGGCACCCCGGGCACCCTGATCCGCGTGACCGGCATCTACACCAATCTTCTGCCCGAAAACGACGCCTTACGCATCAAGCGCGGGCTCGTGGTCAACAGCCCCCGGGAACTGGACCTGCTGCTGGAAGATCTGGGGGAATAAATGCGCGGCAGGGCTAACGATTTTCAATGGCCTCCGCTTGCGCTCTGGCCATATTCAGCGGAAAATTTATTTTTATTTTTGCAGAATTGGAACGACTGCGGTCGTTCCAATTCTGCTTTTTCACGCAAGGGGCCGTAAAGGCCAACAACAAAAGAGATTTTACTGCATCTGCCGGTTTCGGCCCTTCTGGTGAAAATGCGTTTGGAGCGGCCCGCGACAAACGCGAAATAAAAAATCTGGATTCCGCTGAACATAGCCAGAGCGAAAGCGGAGGCTATTTAAAATCGAAAAAGGGATACACACCCAGTTTAAAAATAAGTATACCACGTTTTTTGCCTGTGGAAAATAGTCTGCGGATATGTTATGATAAGAAACAACGATATTCCCATAAAATGTTAAAAATGAGGAAGGTAATAGCATGCGTGAAAGTGGAATCCTGATGCCGGTGTCCAGCCTGCCCGGCCCTTACGGTATTGGCTGCTTTGGCAAGGAAGCATTCAAGTTTGTGGATTTTCTGGCACAAGCGGGCCAGAAGATCTGGCAGATCCTGCCGCTCAGTCCCACCGGCTACGGTGACAGCCCCTATCAGAGCTGCTCGGCCTTTGCGGGCAACCCATATTTTATCGACCTCGACGCCTTGAAGGAAGAAGGCCTGCTCACCGCCGCCCAGCTCAAGGCCGAAAAATGGGGCACAGACCCCAAAGAGGTGGACTACGGCACTTTGTATGTGAGCCGCTTTAAAGTCCTGCGCACCGCCTACGCCGCATGGCGCAAGCAGTGCGCTGGGCTGCACGGCTGCAGCTATTACTTCCCGGATGATTATTATGCCTTTACTCTCGCCAATGAGGAATGGCTGGACGACTACGCCCTGTACATGGCCCTGAAAGTGGCCAACGGCATGAAGAACTGGGTGGAGTGGGACAAGCCCTACCGCCTGCGCGACAAGAAGGCCCTTGCTGCCTTTGCCGCCGAAAACGAGGAAGAGATCGGCTTCTGGAAGTTCGTGCAGTACAAGTTTGCGGCCCAGTGGCAGGCGGTGAAGGCCTACGCCAACAAAAAGGACGTGCAGATTTTGGGCGACATCCCCATCTATGTCTCTGCCGACTCGGTGGATGCATGGGTGGGCGGCGCGCTGTTTGAGCTGGATGCCGACGGCGGCTTTGCCCGTGTGGCGGGCTGCCCGCCGGATTACTTCTCTGCCGACGGTCAGCTGTGGGGCAACCCGCTGTACAACTGGGCCTACCACAAAAAGACCGGCTACGCGTGGTGGGTGCGCCGGGTGCGCCACGCACTGGGCATCTACGACCTGCTGCGCATCGACCACTTCCGCGGCTTCGACACCTACTGGGCCATCCCGGCCACCAGCACCACCGCCCGCACCGGCAAGTGGGAGAACGGCCCCGGCATGGAGCTGTTCGATGCGCTGGAAGCTGCCCTTGGCAAGCTGCCCATCATTGCCGAGGATCTGGGTGAACTGTTCCCCAGCGTGCGAAAGCTGCTGGCCGACAGCACCTTCCCGGGCATGAAGGTGCTGCAGTTCGCCTTCAGCGGCGGGGACAGCGAGTATCTGCCCCACAACCACGTCAAGAACAGCGTGGTGTATCCCGGCACCCACGATAACACCACCCTGACCGACTGGTGGGAGAACGGCGCTTCCGAAAAGGAAAAGGCTGCCGCTGCCGCTTACCTGCACCTGACCGGCGTAAAGCCCACCGCAAAGGAGCTGGCGGCCATCCGGACCGATGATGTCCGCATCGCTCTGCTGCGCGCAGCGCTGGGGTCGGTGGCTGACCGGGCCATCATCCCCATGTACGACTGGCTGGGTCTGGGTGCGGAAGCACACCTGAATACCCCCGGCAAGCTGGGCGGAAACTGGGCATGGCGCGCCGCTGACGGCTTTGCCGCCAAGGCACTGGCCAAGACCATCCACGACGAGTGCAGTGTGTACTGCCGCGTATAAACAGAAGGCACAGAGCGGCGGGAGCTTGGCAATTTGACGAAAATGTAAAAACTCCGGCAGAAAATTGTGCGTTTTGCTGGTAAAATCGGAAGCTGAATGGTATAATGTTGCTAAAGCGGCATTATGCCATTTTTCTTTGCCTGATGCGTTCCCGGCATTTCCGGAAACAGGGCGGGCGCGGGATGCATAATGCGGCAGATGGTTCCTGAACGTATGGGGAACAGGTGACTGCACGCGGGATACGGGAGCGCCGCGTGCGCAGATGATGGGGAAAATTACATGAAGAAAGAATGTACCGAGCAGGATCTACGGGAACTTGCGCGCTCAGCGCAGGCCGTATTTGAGGCAGTGACCCTGACCGAAGCACCGCTTTGTGACGGCTGGCAGGACGATGGCCTGCGGGTGGACTACGAGCTGCGCAATGGCCGTGTGGACTGTGTGCTGCACCGCAGAGTGGAAGCGGACGGCAAATGCTGGGAGCTGGAAATGTGCGCACCGCTGGCAGGCAATGTGCTGCCGGAAGAGCGCATGACACCCCGGGAGCGGGAGCTGTGCCGCGAGGATATGAGCCACGATTTCCTTACCGGCGTGTACAACCGCCGCTATCTGGAAACGGTGTTTGCCCAAAAGCTGGAACAGTGTGCAGCGCAGGGCCGCAAAGCGGCCGTGGCACTGGTGAGCATCGACAACGGCCAGAAGCTGCGGGATACCTACGGCCAGCCTGTGATGGACCAGCTGCACTGCTTTGTGGGCAACCAGTGGAAAAAGAGCTTTGATACCCCTGCGACCCGCGTGGTCTGCCGCCTGACCGGCAGCATCTTTGCGGTGGGCTGTCTGGACGCCGACGGCAAGCAGCTGGCAGAGGAAATGCAGAACCTGTATCGGCAGATGCCCCGGGAATGCATCACCACCACCGGCATGATGCGCCGGGTGCCCTTTACCCTGAGCTGCGGCGTGGCGAGCCTTGAGGATGTCCCTGCAAAGAACTGGCAGGCATTGTATGAGCTGTGCGACGCACGCCTGCGGGAGGCACAGAACGCCGGCGGCGATCAGATGCGTGCAGAATAAAACCAGCGTATAAAATCCCCCTTTTGGCGCAGACTAAGGCCAGAAGGGGGATTTTTTGTATGGAAAACCAGAAAAACGACAACCTGAACCTGCTGGAAGCCGTGGTGCAGAATACCGAGATGGGCAAGAACACCTTGGAACAGATCGTGCCGATGACCGACGATGTGCAGTTCAAGGCCGAGCTGCTGCGCCAGCGCAATGTGTACCACCAGCTCAATCAGGAAGCGCACACCGCCATCGAGGCCTGCGGCGGCACCGCGCAGGGGCAGAGCGCCATGGCAAAGCTGAACACGAAAATGGGCATCAGTATGAAGACCCTCACGGACAAGTCCACCCGCAATCTGGCCGAGATGCTCACACAGGGCAGCGGCATGGGGGTGGTGGACTGCGTAAAAAGCTGCAAGGACTACCCCAACGCCGCCCCGGGCGCAAAGCGCCTTGCCCAGCGGCTGCAGGATTTTGAAGAGGATAACCGCATCCAGCTGGAACGGTTTTTGTGAATACGTTCCACCCCATAAAAACACAAAGTCGGGCAGCCCGCAGGCTGCCCGACTTTGCTATGATCTAAATATTTTTCCGCTATTGCGAAGCATTTACTCCCACAGTTTTTCGGGGTACTGGCCCTCGGCGGTCTTGCGGGCAATGGCCTCCACCACCAAAGGCTTATCCTCCCGGTAGGTGACGCCGAACCACTTATCCGTGCTGCGCAGCACCTGAATTTTTGCCTTGTTCTCCTCGATCAGCTCGGTCACCACCAGCGGCAGGAAATACTCGCACTTCAGGGGGTTCACCGGCAGATTCTCGGTCAGCCAGCCCGCAAAGCGCTGCTCGGCCTCGTCCAGAAAGCTCTTGCCGAACCCCCACAGGTTCATGCTCACAGGGGTGTCGCCGGGCAGGTCCACCCAGCTCTCGCCGCCGTCCTCGGTGTAATGTGCGCCGCCGTCGCAGGGCTCGATGCGGGTGCGCTCGGTCACGCTTTGCAGGGTGCCGTCCTCGTTCTTGATGCACACGCCGCGTGCCACGCTGCCGTTCTCAGACAGGGTGTTCTTCAGCAGATAGCTGACCATGCAGTAGCGGTAGAAATCATCATCGGCGTGGGTGGACAGGTAATCGTACATCACCTGAAACGCCTCCGGGCCGTAGTAGTCGTCCGCATTGATGACCGCAAAGGGGCCGTCAATCAGGGGCTTTGCAGCCAGCACGGCATGGCAGGTGCCCCAGGGCTTTACACGTCCCTCCGGCACGGCAAAGCCTGCGGGCAGCTCTTCCAGCTGCTGGAAGGCATACTTCACCTTCATCGCCTTGGCCACGCGGTCGCCGATGGCTGCCTTGAAGGCGTCCTCGATCTCGTGCTTGATGACAAAGATCACGGTCTCAAAGCCGGCGCGGCGGGCATCGTAAAGGGAATAGTCCATAATGACCTGTCCGTTGGGGCCCACCGGGTCGATCTGCTTCATGCCGCCGTAACGGCTGCCCATGCCGGCAGCCATGACGACCAGTACCGGTTTATTCATCTGCAATTCCTCCTGTATCTGCCGGGGTTTCCGGCATTGTAGCGTTCTGAGGCTATTATACACTGCTTCGCCGCCGGTGGCAAGGCACAGAAGGGGGGGAGAGGATCAGAAATGCGCGCCGCGTGCGCTTTGCGCATATTCAGCGGAAAAATTCTTTTTTAATAGCGCAATGCCGGAGCGTCTGCGGACGCTCCGGCATTGCATTTTCACGGGAGAGGGCGCGGCAGGGCAGCTCCATCTATGAAAAAGGAGATCGGAAACGCCCGCAGGTGTTTCCGATCTCCCAAATCAAACTGTTTTTCCGCTCACCCCAGCTGGCTCTGGGTCAGGGACAACCGCTGGTAGGCGATGCGCGGGGTGCCGTCCTCCACATGGATGATGCCGCAGCGGGTAAAGCCCTCGCTTTCCAGCAGGTGCTGCATCACCTTGTTGTCGGCGTGGGTGTCGGCGCGCAGGCTCTCGCAGTGCTCCAGACACCACTCCACCACTGCTTTGCCGATGCCCTTGCTCTCGCCCGCCGAAGCCAGCCGGTGCAGCGTACCGTAGGGCAAAGTGTCGTTGAGCCACTGTCCGTCCTCAATGACCTTGTAAGTGGGATCCTCGCCAAGGACAAAGGCAAACACCGCCTGCATCTGGCCGTTTACCATGTACACGAACAGCCGGTTGGTGTCGATATCCTCTTCCAGCAGCTCCGGGCTTGGGTAATTGTCCCCCCACTGGGTAGGGTTGCCGTTTTTCGCCATGAATTCCCGCGCACGGGCATAGATATCCAAAATCCGTGCCATATCTGCTCTTACCGCTCCGCGAAACATATCCACTCATCCTCTCTTGCCCGCGCCCTGCTGCGCGGGGTGCATTTATTTTAGTATAACACAATATTCCATAAAGTACCAGAATTTTCTCCATTTCGCGGCAAAAACAGACCGCCGTGCGCGGGGCAGCAGCACGACGGTCGGGGGCAGCAAATCAAAAGAGGGCTTCATACAGTGGGGCGGCGGGGAACGGCGCCGGTGCGCACCAGCCGGTACTCCCGGGGGCTCAGGCCGTAGCGCTCGTGGAACAGGCGGTAGAAGTAGCTGGTGTTCTCGTAGCCCACCTGTGCAATGATCTGCTGAATGTTCAGATCGCTGCGGCGCAGCAGCCGCGCGGCGGTCTCCATGCGGTGTTTTTGCAGCAGCTCCTTGTAGGTGCGCCCGGTCTGAGCGCGCACGCACTCGCTGACATACGCCAGCGAAACACCATAAGCCCTTGCCACATTGGAAAGGCTGGCCTCACGATAATTTTGGGTGATCTCCTGCAGCGCCGCCTGCACCAGTGCATCGCGGCTCACGGCCTCCATGCGGGCTTGCTGCGGGGAGCGTTCAAGCTTTGCCATCATTGTATCTGTCCTCCGTAACGGTGCGGCAGGCGGGGGACTGGGGGAAGCCGGACCACCCGCTGCACGATAACTGCGGAGCCCCTTCCGGGCTCTTATACCCTGAATACGAATCACCCGCCGCAAACATTGCAGAAAAGATAAAAATTTTTTAGTCAATTTTCGTTGTAGAGGGAGCTTTCCCACAGAAAAAGGCTGCCCGCCAAACGGCAGACAGCCTTTTCCAGAAGAAAATAAGGAAAACACGCGCCCAAAGGGGCAGAGTGAGTATCAGAACATACTTTCGTCCTTGTAGCGCCCGGTGCGCACGAACTGCACCCACTCGGCTACGTTCACGGCGTGGTCGCCGATGCGCTCCAGATACTTGATGACCATGAGCAGATCCAGCGCGGCGTCCACCTTGGCGGGGGCGGCGGCGATCTCCTGTGCCAGCGTGTGCTTGATGGCGTTGAAGTCGTAGTCCACGGCGTCATCTGCGGCGATGACGCGGCGGGCGGCGATCTCATCCTCGGCGGTCAGGGCATCCATGGCGTCTAAGATCATCTGGTAGGCCTTGCGTCCCATGGCAATAGCCTGACTGACGGCGGGGTCGCCCTCCTTGCGCACGGTGACAAGATGCGGGATGATCTCGGCGATATCCGAGGCGTGGTCGCCCATGCGCTCGATATCGGTGACCACCTTCATGGCGGTGGAAATGTGGCGCAGATCGCCCGCCACCGGCTGCTGGCGCAGCAGCAAGGTCATGCAGCGGTGCTCGATGTCCCGCTCCATGTTGTTGATGCGGTCATCCCCCTGCACGATCTTCTGGGCGGCTGCGGTGTCGGCGGTGCACAGCGCTTCCAGCGCGTTCTCCACGGCCTCGGCGGCGTTCTGCCCCATCTCCACCAGTGCGGTCTTAAGAGACTCCAGATCGCTGTCGTATTGTTTGCGAATGCTCATTGCTTTGTTCCTCCCTGCATTAACCGAACCGGCCGGAGATGTAGTCTTCGGTGCGCTTGTCCCGGGGTGTGCTGAAGATCTGGTTCGTGGGGCCAACTTCCACCAGCTCCCCCAGCAGGAAGAAGGCGGTGCGGTCGCTGATACGGGCCGCCTGCTGCATATTGTGGGTGACGATGACCACGGTGTAGTTCTTTTTCAGCTCGTTCATCAGCTCCTCCACCTTCATGGTAGAGCCGGGGTCCAGTGCGCTGGTGGGCTCGTCCATCAGCAGCACCTCGGGCTTGACCGCCAATGCCCGGGCGATGCAAAGACGCTGCTGCTGCCCGCCGGACAGGCCAAGGGCGCTCTTTTTCAGGCGATCCTTCACCTCGTCCCACAGGGCTGCGCCCCGCAGAGAGCTTTCCACCAGCTCGTCCAGCTCGGCCTTATTGCGCACGCCGTGCAGCTTGGGGCCGTAGGTGATGTTGTCGTAGATGCTCATGGGGAAGGGGTTTGCCTTCTGGAACACCATGCCCACGCGGCGGCGCAGGTCGGTCAGCTCCATCTCGCGGGCAAAGATATCCTCGCCCTTCAGTCGTACATCCCCCTCGATGCGCACGCCCGGCACAAGGTCGTTCATGCGGTTCAGGGTCTTTAAAAAGGTGGACTTTCCGCAGCCGGAGGGGCCGATCAGTGCGGTGATCTCCCGCTCGCCCACGTCCAGCGAAATGCTCTTCAGCGCCTTGAAGTCGCCGTACCAGAGGTTCAGATCCTTTGCCGATATCACCGGCACATTCGTGTTTTCCATAGAGTACCTCTTTATTTTTACTGCTTCTGTTTCAGTTTGGTTTTCGCCAGACGTGCTGCCAGATTGATGAGCAGCACCAGCACCAGCAGCACTGCGCCGATGCCCCATGCGGAGGTGAAATCGCCGTCTTCAAAGGCGCGCAGGTACAGCAGCACCGACAGGGTGGCACCGTTGGAGGTGTAGGCTTTGAACACACTCTTGGCGATCACCTCTGCCGCACCGGCGGTGAACAGCAGCGCGGCGCTTTCGCCCACGATGCGTCCCACCGCCAGAATGCAGCCGGTGACGATGCCGTCAATGCTGCAAGGCAGCACGATGGTGCGGATGATGTGCCACTTGCCTGCACCCAGACCCATGGCACCCTCGCGGTAGCCCTGCGGCACGGTTTTGAGGGATTCCTGCGTGGTGCGGATGATGGTGGGCAGGTTCATCACCACCAACGTCAGACTGCCGGACAAAAGACAGGTCTGAAAGCCCAGCGCCTGACTGAACACCAGCATACCCACCAAGCCGTAGATGATGCTGGGGATACCCGCCAGCGTTTCGTTGGTGAACTCGATGACCTCGATGAGCCGCCGGTTGGAGGCGTATTCGGTCAGGTAGACCGCCGCACCCACGCCCAGCGGCAATACGATGAGTAATGTCAACACAATGACATACAGCGTGTTGAGGATGGCGGGCAGGATGCCGTCCGTCTTTTTCAGCACACTGGCGGTGGTAGAAAGGAAGTTCCAGCTGATGTGGGGGATGCCCCGCACCAGCACCATGCCGATGATCCCGGCCACCAGAATCATCACCAGTACTGCGCTTGCCCAGACCAGCACGGTCATTACCCGGTTCCATGCCCGGCGGGAGGACGAAAAGCCGTTATTCATCGCGGTTTCCTCCCTTCAGTACCACATTCAGCACAACGTTGATGAGCATGATGAACACGAACAGCACCAGCGCGATGCTGAACAGTGCCTGCCGCTGCAAGCCGCCGGCGTAGCTCATTTCCTTGGCAATGGCGGTGGTCAGCAAAGTGACGCTGCGGAACAGGCTGTCCGGCATATTGGGGCTGTTGCCCGCCACCATCATCACGGCCATGGCCTCGCCGATGGCGCGGCCGATGCCCAGCACAACGCCTGCGGCAATGCCGCTTTTGGCCGCCGGGATGCTGATCTTGAACCATGTTTCGGCGTCGGTAGCGCCCAGCGCCAGACTGCCCTGCTCATACTCCGGCGGCACGGCGTTGAGCGCCGTCACCGACACGGACACGATGCTGGGTAAGATCATGATGGAAAGCACCACAATGGCGCTGAGCAGGCAGGCACCGGAGGCCTTGCCGAAGGTCTTTGCCACGGCGGGCACCAGCACCTGCATACCCAAAAGGCCGAACACTACGCTGGGGATGCCGGACAGCAGCTCGATGGCGGTGACCACCACGGTGCGCAGTTTGGGATTTGCGGCCTTGGAGAGGAACACTGCCGTCAGCAGGCCGATGGGCACGCCGAGGATGGTAGCGCCCAGCGTGCCGTAGACGCTGGACAGGATGAAGGGCAGGATGCCGAACATCGGCTCTGCTGCGGTGGACGCCCATTTTGTGCCGAAGAGGAACTTGAAAATGCCGATCTTATGGATAGCCGGCACGCCGGAGACCACCATGTACACCGAGATGAGCACCACACAGCACACCGCCAGCATTCCGCACAGGAAGAAGATGAAATTCATCACCGCTTCCAGCCAGTCGGCGGGGGTGCGGGGCAGCCGTACCCGGCGCAGAGAAGAGGTTGTATTTTTCATAACGCGATCCTATAAAAAGCCGCACCAGCCCAGCCTTTTAGGGCAGGCCGACGCGGCAGTTCTCTTGTTCAGATGCAGGGCAGGCGGTTCACCGGGGAGCTTTCCCCGCGAAATTCGGGGCTTCCAGCTCCCGCCCTATTGCCTGCGGCAACAGGGTCCCACCCTCGGATCATTCGCTGGTGAAACTCCCGGCCGAACTGACCCGGTAAACAGGATGGGGACAATGATAAAATTAGCCCACCGCGTTGGCCTGCCGTTTCTGCGAGCCGACGCGGCTTTTATAAAGGTTTTCAGCTATGAACAAAAAATCCTATCTGGCTCGGGTACGGCTGCCCCGCACCCCTGCCGACTGGCTGGAAGCGATGATGAATTTCATCTTCTTCCTGTGCGGCATGCTGGCGGTGGGCTGCGTGGTGCTCATCACGGTGTACATGGTCCTCTCCGGCGTGCCGGCCATCCACAAGATCGGCCTGTTCCGGTTCCTGCTTGGCACCGAGTGGGCCTCCACCGCCGCCGACCCGAAGTTCGGCATCCTGCCCTTTATCCTGTCCAGTGTGTACGGCACGCTGGGTGCCACCCTCATCGGTGTGCCCATCGGCCTGCTCACGGCGGTGTTCCTGTCCAAGGCGGCCGGCCCGAAGGTGCGCACGGTGGTGGTCACGGCCATTGAGCTGCTGAGCGGCATCCCCAGCGTGGTGTTTGGCCTGCTGGGCATGCAGGTGCTGGTGCCCGCCGTGGCAAAGACCTTTGGCAAGGCGTCCGGTGCCTGCCTGCTGTCGGCCATCGTGGTGCTGTCCATCATGATCCTGCCCAGCATCGTGTCCGTGTCGGTCACGGCCCTCAACGCCGTGCCGCCGGAATATGAGCAGGGCAGCCTGGCCCTGGGTGCCACCGACACCGAGACCTGGTTCAAGATCAGTGTGCCCGCTGCCAAAAGCGGCATTGCCGCCGGCATCGTGCTGGGCATCGGCCGCGCCATCGGCGAGGCCA
>OMDV01000117.1_pt1 | contig 18509 bp, 24 predicted proteins | sample 1673671 | NCBI WGS metagenome assembly OMDV01 (sample SAMEA103958118, study PRJEB25191) | human gut metagenome | reverse complement strand
TTGTCCAGCAGCTGAAAGAACAACAGCAGAAAGAATAGGAGGGGTGTTATGGCAGACAGCCGCAGCCTATCCTTCGGGGTGCAGTTTGGAACAGACACCGCACCCCTGGACGAATTAAACGAAAAGCAGCGGAAGGTGCAGGAAGAAGCCGAGCAGACCGCCGACAAGCTGGAGCAGATCGGCACCAGCCTGACCGACGTCGGCACCCGCGCCACCGCTGCTTTTAACAATGTGTCCGGCGCGGGCACGAAAATGGGCACCAGCGTGCGCAGCGCCATGCTGGAGAGCATCAAGCAGGGCGACAGCCTTGCGAAGACGCTGCGCACCGGCCTGGGGGCTGCCGTCTCCAATGTTCAGGCGAAATTCAAGGGCATGGGGGCGGCGACCAAAAGCGTGGCGACGGACATCGGGAACGCCTTCAAGCACCCGATCCAGACCATCAAGGCCACGCTGGGCAAGGCTCTGAACGGCGCGGAGGAAGACGCCAGGGGCCTGGGTACCCAGGCAGACGATACCGGCCGCAGGCTGGATGATATGGGCAAGAAGGGCGCGGGCGCAGGTGAAAACCTGGTCGGCGTTCTGAAAAAGGTGGCGGCAGCTGCCGCGGGCCTTGCCATCATCAAGAAAGGCGTCGAAGCGATCAAGGAGTTCTGCGGCGCAGCCATTGACGCCGCAGCCAATGCGGAAGAAACAAACTCCAAGTTTGAGACCGTATTCAAAGGCGCTGCGGACGCCACAAACACCTGGGCCGAGAACTTCGCGGCCGCTGCGCACCGCAGCAAAAACGAAGTGAAGGGCTTCCTGGCTGACAGCGGCGCGATTTTCACGGGCATCGGCATGGGTGCGGAGGACGCCTCCGCCATGTCGGAAATGATGACCAGCCTGTCCTATGACCTTGCCAGCTTCAACAACCTGGCCGACGAGGACGCCTTCAACAAGCTGCGCAGCGGCCTGATGGGCGAGACCGAGGGCTTGAAAAGCATGGGCATCGTTTTGAACGATACGGCCATCAAGCAGTCCATGCTCCAGATGGGGATCACCGACGAGTTCAACACCCTGGACGAAGCCACGAAGGTGCAGGTCCGCTGGAACGCGATCCTGGCGCAGACCGGCGACGCGCAGCAGGACGTCACCCGCACGGCAGGCTCTTACACCAACAGCGTCAAGGGCGTCAAGGGTATATGGGCGGACTTCCTGGCCGGTGCTGGTGCAAAGTTCACCCCCATGCTGACGACCTTCTTCAACACGATCATCGACAGCTGGCCCACCATTGAGCCGATGCTCATGCAGCTGGTGGACCTGCTGGCGGACGGCCTGTCGCAGGCGATCCCGATCCTGGTGCAGCTGGGCAGCCAGCTGCTGCCTGTGTTCTGCGACGCGCTGGCGCTGATCTTCCAAGTGATGCAGCCGCTGATCCCTGTGATCGGAAATCTGGCTGCGACGCTGCTGCCCCCGCTGGCGTCGATCCTGTCCATGCTGGTGGGTGCGCTGCTGCCCCCATTGACCACGATCCTGAACGTCGTGTGCAATGACATCCTGGTCCCGCTCATGCCGATCATCTCCACGATTGCGTCGGCGATCCTGCCGCCCATCGCGCAGCTGCTGGGCGTTGTGGCCCCGCTGCTGCAAGCCATCGCCCCGATCCTACAGGTGATCGGCCAGATACTGACCGTCGTCGCCGATGTGATCGGCACGATCATCGGCTGGGTAGCTGACGGCGTGGGCGCTGTGGTGAACTTCTTCGACAAACTGTTCGGCGGCGCAAAGGAAGCGCAGGGCGGCATGGAGGACCTGGCCGAGAGTACCAACAGCGTGGCGTCGTCCATTCCGGACATCGGCACGATAGAAATGCCCGCGGTTGAAATTCCGGACACCAGCGCCTACACCGGCGCGATCCAGTCCGCGATGGACACCGCCCCGATCATGGCCGAGGAAAGCTGGGGAGCCGCCAAAGAGACGGCGACCAGCGGCCTGGAGGAAATCGGCACCAGCGCGAACGACACCTACGGCGCTATGGCGGCGCAGGCGGAAAGCGCGTGGGACCGCATGAAGACGGCGGCAGCCAGCGCTGTGTCGGCGACGATCACGGAGCTGCAAAAGCTGAAAAACGCCATCAACAGCGTGGGCAGCATCACGATCAGCACGGGAGGCGTTACTTCGACACCCGTGCAGGGCCACGCCAGCGGCACGAACGACTTCAGCGGCGGCCTGACCCGCATCAACGAGCAGGGCGGCGAAATGGCAATCCTGCCGAGCGGCAGCCAGATCATCCCCGCGGATCAGACCGAGAACATCATCAACACGTCCCGCCACTCCAAGTCTGTCACCTTCGCCCCGCAGATCAGCGTTACCATGTCCGGCAACGCCAGCGACGAGGAAAAGGAGCAGACGAAGGCGTGGTTCCTGCAAATGTGCCGCGACGCCTACCGGCAGATGCAGAACGAGGACACGAATATCGAGGCGCTGCAGGCGTCTCTGGCATAAGGAGGGGTGACGAATGTCTTATATTCTGAGCGGCGACAGCGGGACGGTGGTGTTCGACCGCACGGGCACCATCACCAACGAGTCCCCCACCATGTCCAGCCAGGTGACAAGCAACCCCATCGAGGGCGGCGGCAAGATCACCGACCACGCCGTTCTGGACCCGATCAAGTTCTCCATCACCGGCATCGTCTCCACCGCCGCAGGCTACGCGACGCTGGAGGCGATGTGGCGCAACCGCGACCTTCTGACCTACAGGGGCGCGGAGGCGTTCAACAATTTATTGATTATCAACCTGAAACGGACCCGCACCCCTGACAACGCTGCGGGCTTCGGCTTCGCCGTGAGCTTCCAGCAGATCACGATCACGTCGGCTGCGTTCGTTGACATTCAGGCCCCAGCCATGAGCCAGCAGGACGCCAGCGCGCCGGTGGCGGCGTCAGCTGCCAAGTCTGCGAAGTCCACCACGCAGAACGGGCTGGTGACAACGGGCAGCGATTATGCTGCCTATGTGGCGAGCTTCAACAGCAAGAACACAAACCCGTCTGTGGCGACGGGACGGACAAACCCCAGCTATGCGGGGTACAACAGGGAGGCGATTAAGTGAAATTGATCGAGAGCGGACAGGAAATCCGCTTCATCGACGTTGACAGTGATCGTGTTCCCTGTTCGTTACTGGTGAAGCTGACGGACCGCACCTACCGCATGACGTTCGCCTACAACGAAACGGCGGACTTCTTCACCGTCAGCCTGGAGATCAGCAACAGCGGCGGCAACACGCCGCTGGTCTACGGCGAAGTGCTTCGCTACGGCAAGCCGCTGTTTGAAGCCTTCAACGACGAACGCTACCCGCTGCCGGTGATCTGCCCGTTGTGTGCGACTGGCGACGAGATCGACACGATCACCTACGACAACTTCGGCACGAAGGTGCGCCTGTACCTGTTCGACCGGCCAGGGGGTGAGAACTGATGCGCATGTGGCTAAGGCAGGCCACCCTGACGCTGGGCAGCAATCAATACACGCTGGACGGGCTGAACTTTTCCTTCAAGGTGCAGTTCGAGGATCGCGCGAAGGTATCGACTGCGCAGCTGGAGGTCTACAACCTGTCCCCGTCTACAAGGGCGTCGCTGAAAAAGGGCGACGCCGTCATTATCACCGCGGGCTATAAGGGCGACGTCGGCTGCATCTTCGTCGGCGCTATCGCGGACTATTCCCACCAACACGAAAACCTGGACATCATCACCAAGATCACGGCGGCCGACTGCCTGGAGGAATGGCTGGGCACCTACGTCAACAAGACCTACAAGGCGGGGATGTACGCCAAGGACATCATCGACGACCTGCTGAACATCTTCGGCGTGGAGGTGGCGATGGTGAAGCTGGCGGAGAACAAGCACTACCCAGGCTGCCGCGTCTGCCGCGGGAAACTGAAAGACGTGCTGACAGAGATCGCCTGCAGCGACTGCAAGTCCAGGCTGGTGATCCGCTGCGGGCAGATCATCATAAACCCGCCAGAGGAAGGAATCACGACCGGCTATCTGCTGACGCCGCAGACGGGCCTGCTGAAATCGGCATCGACATCAGAAAGCCAGAACATCAACACGAAGACCACGGCGACGGAGAAGACGCGCAGCCAGCAGGCAGAAGACGAGGGCAACCTGTCCCGCGACTGCCTGCTGAATTACCACATCGGCGTCGCCGACAAGATCGTGATCCGCGACAGCCAGACCAACGGCACCTTTATGGTGGTCTCCGGCGTCCATGAGGGAACGCGGTCCGGCAACTGGAAAACTACTGTGGAGGTAAAACCGGCATGAGTTACGGAAGCAGACAATCGGACCTGCGCGCCGCTGAGAGCGAAAAGAACAGGGCAGGCGTCCGCGTCTCCATGCCTGTCAAGGTCCTGGCTTTTTATCCTGACAAAATGACCGTGGACGTGCAGCCACTGGTGAAGGAGAGCATCGACGGCCAGTACGCCAGCGCGGCTCCACTGATGGGGCTGCGCGCCGCCTGCCTGTGTGCGGGCGAGTTCACGATCCGCCCGTGGTACAAGCGCGGCGACGTCGGCTGGGTGATCGTTTCGGACTTCGACGCCGATGCAGTTCTTCAAACCGGCGCGGAGGCGGAGCCAAACACGGCCCGCAATCATGCGCCGGAGGACGGGCTGTTCGTCGGCGGCGTCTGCCCGGACGGGAAGGCCCCGACCGGCCTGCCAGGCAACGCCGTTGTGGTAGCAGCTGGCGGCACCTATATCGCCGTTTCTGCTGATGGTGTGAAGATCAACGGCAATGTCACCGTGACCGGCACGCTGTCGGCTGGCGGTATTGAAATGACGACGCACACGCACCAAGGCGACAGCGGCGGCACGACGGGCGGCCCACAGTAAGGAGGCCAAATGGAGAACATCACACTGAGAATTGACCAGGAGACGCAAGACCTGGTACTGGACGACAGCGGAAGCCTGGAGCTGATCGGCGACGCCGAAACCGTCGCCCAATGCGTCCGGCTGACGCTGGAGACCTTCAAGGGTGAGTGGTTCCTGGACACAGACCACGGCACCGACTATGACCAAATCATCGCGGACGGCGACGGCGACGCTGAAACCGTCCTCCGCACGGCGATCTTCCAGGAGACCAACGTGCAATACATCGACAGCCTGACCGTGACGCGCAGCGGCCGCAGCATCGCCGCGGCCTTCACCGGACGGCTGAAAGATGGGACCCCCATCAGTCTGGAGGTGAAAGCGTGAACGACAACTGGGGATTAACTGAACGCGGATTCCTTCGGCCGAGCTATGCGGACCTGCTGGACGCCTTCGAGGTAAAGGCGAAGGAGCTGTTCGGCAGCACCGTCAACCTGTCCGTCCGCAGCCCGCTGGGCATCTTCCTGCGCATCTTCGCGTGGTTTGCCGGTCTGACCTGGCAGCTGGCCGAGGACGTCTACAACAGCGGCTTCATTGATACGGCTGCGGGCGTCAGCCTGGCCCGCCTGGGCGCGTTCATCGGCATCCGTGTACTGGCGGCGCAGAAAGCGACCGGCAGCATCACGATCACCGGCGACGCCGGTGCGACGATCTACGCGGGCTTCATTGTGCAGGCACGCAACAATCAGCGCTTCGTCACCCTGGAGGACGTGACCATCAGCAGCAGCGGCACGGCCACCGTGCCGATCCAGGCGTTTGAGGCAGGACCGGACGGAAATGTGGCCGCGGGGACGATTGACACCGTTGTCACGCCGCTGGCGGCTGCGATCAGCGTCACCAACGCTGCGGCAACCGTGGGCGGCAGAAATCGCGAGACGGATCAGGAGTTCCGCGAGCGATACCTGTCGAGCGTGGACAAGCCGGGCGGCAGCAACACCGACGCCATCCGCGCACAACTGCTGGAGGTGCCGGGCATCGTCACTGCCGTCGTGTGGGAGAACGAGACGGACGAGACGGACAGCGACGGCCTGCCGCCACATAGCATCGAGGCCATCGTCTACGGCGGCACCGACGCCAATATAGCGGCAGCCATCCACGCGCGGAAGGCTGCGGGCATCCAGACCTACGGCGGGCAATCAGCGCAGGTGCTGGACGCCAGCGGCAAGCTGCGGACGATCAAGTTCTCCCGCCCGACGCCGGTGCTGATCTATGTGCAGATCAGCGACCTGGTGACATCCGACGCCTATGCGGGCGACGCAGCGTTGAAGGCTGCCATCGTCGAGTACATCGGCAGCGCAGCTGGGGACATCGCGGAAAGTGGTCTCGCCATCGGCGAGACGGTTTACTATAACCGGCTGATGTGCCCTGTGAATAACACGCCGGGCGTGGTGGACTATACGTTGAAAGTCAGCACGGACGGCAAGACCTGGAGCAAGAACAACATCGCCATCGACGCCAGAAAGAAGGCAATCACCGGCACGGACAAGGTGGTGATCGTGACGTGATCGTTCTGGTGCTTAAAATGCTGGAGAAGCTGACCGGAGCCTACACAAAGGACCCTGACAGCCTGATCGGCAAGCTGTTCCAGCTGTTCGCATCCGCTCTGTGGGGCGTGGAAGACACGCTGCAGGTGATCGCCGTCTGGCGTGGGATCGACAACGCCAAGGGCACGACCCTGGACCGCATGGGCCGGAACTTCGGCGTCCGGAGGGACGGAGCCGATGACCGCTTCTATCGCCTGATGATCAAGGTAAAAGTCACGGCGCTGCTGTCTGGCGGCGACGTGGACACCATCATCACGGCCACCAGCGTGCTGTTCGACATTGATCCGGAGCAGGTGGAGGTTGTCGAGCTGTTCCCCGCGAAGTGCCGCGTGATCATGGACGAGGCCGACATCGCGCCGGAGTACATCGCGTATGCGGCCAACACCGCGCCGATCATCAAGCGGATCATGGCCGCGGGCGTCGGAAAAGAGATTTACTTCCGCACTCCGGTGAAGACGGGCGGCACGGTCTACGCGGGGGCCACACTTTTGGAGGACATCACGCTGACCATCCCGCCATACACGAACAGCTTCGCCACCGCGGGCCGCTTCGGCATCGGCGTGGCGCTGTTCGAGGAAATCACAATGCAGATCAAAACAAAGGAGGACTAAAACATGGCAGAAGGATCTGTTATCACCGAAAAGGGCCGCGCGCTGCTGGGCAAAATCCTGGCAACGAACAGCACCCTGAATATCACGGGCGCGCAGATCGGCAGCGGCGACCTGCCTGCGGGAACCCCACCCGCCAGCATGACGGCGCTGGCGTCCTACGTTATGGACGCGACCATCGTCGCCATCAGCACCCCCGCAGCGGGCGAAGTCAAGGTCGTGCTGCAGGTGCTGTCCAACGACGTGGAAACGGCGTTTCTTGCCAAGGAAGTTGCGCTGCTGGCGTCTGATCCTGACGAGGGCGATGTGGTCTATTGCTACGTTCCCATGCAGGACGACCCCGTGCAGATGCGCGCGGCCGGAGACGTAGTCGGCAAACTGCTGACGATGGAGATCAGCATGATCGTCAGCAATGTCGCCAACGTTACGGCCGTGATCAGCCCGGAAGGGCTGGTCCGCCGCAAAGAGCTGGAGAAGTACGCCCTGGTGACGCACAGTCATGTGATCGCGGACATTCAGGGCCTGCAGGAGCTGCTGAACAGCTACCAGAACAGCATCGACCTGCTGACGGACCTGATCAGCGGCGACATGCCGGGCGGCATCAACTTCGCCCTGGACTTTGCTGCGCTGTCCAACGTCTCCGTGGCGGACGGCGTCTGGAACAAATCGGGCCAGTACATTTCCGCATGATCAGGATCGCCTGCAGCGACAGCGAGGCCAGCTGCCTGATCGCATCCCTTATTACTGAAATCGCTATGCCCTGCCCCTGCGAGGGCGGCCCGCTTCGCATCTGCGGGACCGGGCCGGACGGCGCGCCTGCGGAGGTGCGCATCCTGGGCGGCGGCGTGTACGAAATCGAAGGGCCAACGGCTGAAACCGTTGCTATTATCCGCGAAAGAAGGTGCCTGTATTGAGTGAGCGCAAAGACCAGGAACTGACGATCATCACGAAGGCCAGAGACCTGGTGGACGAGACCATGAGCCGGACGAAGAAGTTCGACAAGCGGCTTCGCTTCACGCTATCCAACCGGATCGACGAGAAGGCACTGGACGTTCTGGAGGCCATCGTGGAAGCAAACGAGATCAACCCCGCCATCGAAACCGACCCGCAGCGGCGCGCCAAATTGTGCATGGTGCGCTTCGACCTGCAAACGTCTGCACTGACAGGCTGCAAGATGCTGCTGATCTTCCTGGACATCGCAAAGACCCACGGGCAGATCGACAACCGCGCCTGCGAGTTCTGGACGAAGCGGGTGCTGGACGTGAAGTACATGACAGCGGCCTGGAGAAAGAAAGACGCCGCGCGATTCAGATAGAGACCCGCAAAACCGAAAGGGTAGGCTTTATATGCACTGGAACTGGCGGCTGCGGTCCCCGAACTCTGGCAACGCGAACAACGTCCGCAACGTCAATTCGGACGGCAGCGAGAACAACAACAACGCGTACAACGGCAACGTCGGCGTCCTGCCGCTTCGATGGATTTACCGAGACCGAGTAGCCCGTGCGGCGAAAGCAGAGGCCCATCATCAAAGGAAAGCCTATCCTATCCAACGGAAGGAGGATAAACACATAGCACCGACGCCTGGCACCACGCAGCTGCGCGGCGCTGGGCTGCCAGCGGTGCTTCACCACTATGGGCAAAGACTACGAAAGAATATGTGAATGGGGAAACCTGTACGACGCGTATCTGAAAGCACGCCGCGGCAAGCGGTGGAAGAACAGCGTCGCCAAGGTGGAAGCGTCGGCGCTGGAGGCCGTCGCGCTGATCCAGCGGGAATTGCAGACCAGGACCTACCGGCCGGGCGGCTATCGCGCGTTCTACGTCTACGAGCCGAAGCGCCGCCTGATCCAGACGAACAGCTTCAAGGACAAGATCGTCCAGCACGCCTTCTGCGATCAGGTCCTCTATGACGCGCTGACCAAGCCCTTCATCCTGGACAACTACGGCAGCCAGGTGGGGAAAGGCACGCACTTCGGGCTGAATCGGCTGCGCGACTTCATGCGTGAATACTACCGCAAAAACGGCTTTTCTGCTGACGGCTGGGTGCTGAAAGCAGACGTCCGCCACTACTTCCAATCCATCCGGCCCGACGTGCTGAAAAAGGACGTTGCGAAGTATCTGCACGACCCTGACTGTCTGGCGCTTGCCTGCCAGATCATTGACAGCACGCCGGACCCGCTGGGCATCCCCATCGGGAATCAATCGTCCCAAATCTTCGCGCTGCTATATCTGAATCAGCTGGATCACCTCTGCAAAGAGCAGCTGCGCTTCCGGTATTACGGCCGATATATGGACGACTTCTACATCATCTGCGAGAGCAAGCAGCGGCTGCAGGAGGCCCTGGTGGTGATCCGGCAGCACCTGGCCGAGCGCGGGCTGGAGCTGAATCAAAAGACAAACATCTTCCCGCTGCGCAACGGCCTGGACTTTCTGGGCTTCCACACCTACATCGACGACGCCGGGCGTGTGATCCGCAAGGTGCGTAAATCCAGCAGAGACCGCATGAAGCGGAAACTGCGAAAGTATGCCGCGCTTTACCAACGCGGCGAGATCGACCGCGAGAAGATCGCGGAGAGCTACACCAGCTGGCGCGCCCATGCCCTGCACGGGGATTGCAGGCAGCTGGTGGCAAAATACGATCAGCAATTCCTATCAATATTTGAAAGGAGACCCGAACATGTCCAAGAAGATCAGCACTCTGGCCGTGGGTGCTAAGGTACGCGACCCGCTGTCGAAGTATTACGGCGTCCCCGTGGGCTTCCAGATCGCGGACAAAAATCACGCGGGCTATCCCGCAAACAGCACGACGCTGGCCGCGGAAAAGATCCTGTGCCTGAAAGCCTTCGACGCGAAGGAGAGCGGCGGCAACAGCGACCGACAGAACTACGGGAACAACCGCTACAGCCTGGCGAATATCCGCCAGTGGCTGAACAAGTCCGGCACCAACTGGTACCAGGCGCAGCACAGCTACGACCGCGCGCCCGGTTCCAGCTACGTCTGGAGCGGCTACAACGCATACGACACCGAGGCGGGCTTCAAGACCGGCTTTTCTCCACAGTTCCTGGCTGCGATCCTGCCAACCACGCTGACCGTGGCGAAGCCCACAACGGACGGCGGCGGCAGCGAAACCGTGACCGACGACTTCTTCCTGCCGTCCAAGCAGGAAGTGGGCCTCGGCTCTGAGAACGGCATCGCCGAGGGATCGCTTCTGGCGCTGTTCAACAGCAACAACAGCTCCCGCCTGCGCACCTGCACGCCGCAGGCCATCGCAAACAGCAACTATACCAACAACCCCAGCAGCGCGGACAACTGGGACTGGCGGCTGCGGTCCCCGGACTCTGGCGACGCGCACGACGTCCGCATCGTCTATTCGGGCGGCAGCGAGAGCTTCAACTACGCGTGCTTCGGCAACGTCGGCGTCCTGCCGCTTTGTAATCTGTCCTCTGATACCTTGGTATCTGACGAGCCTGACTCCGAAGGCTACTACACGATTCAGTGGAATCAGGCCCCGACTACGCCCCCCGGCATCACCGTACCGGACAGCGTAAAGAGCGGGAAAGACGCAGCGATCAGCTGGGCGGCGTCCACCGACCCGGAAAGCGACGACATCACCTACCAGCTGGACCGCTGGAGCAACAACACGAACGCATGGGCCACGATCTACACCGGCAGCAACACCAGCTTTACCGACACCGGCATCACCACGGCGATGGACAGCGTGCAGTGGCGCGTCCGCGCGAAGGATAGCAAGGATGCGTACAGCGCCTATACGACGAGCCAGGCCAAGACCGTAACGCACAACGCCGACCCGACCGTTTCCGGAGCCGACGCCAACCTGGGCGCGGTGACGTCGCCCCCATCCAGAGCCTACACCGTGGGCGATGTGGACAACGGCGACACCTTGACCATCGTGGAGGCGCTGGACGGCAGCGAGGTGCGCACCATTGCGGACGCGGAGCGCGGAAAGACCTACACCTTCGGCCTGACGGCCGCACAGTTTGCGGCGCTGGCTGCTGGTGAACACAGCATGACGATCACCGTCACCGACAGTGCGGGAAACAGCGCGACGCGCGTCGTGACCTTCTCCCGCAGCATCACGATGATCAGCGTGCAGCGCGACGCCATCGAAACGGACGCCATGGCCGAAAAGATCCTTATTTCCGCGCGCTTTTTGGGCGCGGAGAACAATCTGACCGTGGAGGCGTGCAACAACGCGAAGGACGCCGTGCCGACGTGGGAGGCCGTCACCCCTGGCCGCAAGCACCTGTTCACGAACAAGACGAAGACGGCAACGAAGTGGGCTGTGGGCGTCCGTGTGAAACTGACGAAGGCGAGCACCAGCGACACCATCGCGCTGTACGGCGTAAGCGGCTCTTACCTGTAAGGAGGGAAAAGCATGAATCTGACAGCAGCCAGAGAACTGAACAAGCAGGAAGAAGCGCAGCAGCAGCTGCATCTGTGGGCGGCGATTTTAGCCACCCACGACGCACTGATCGCGGGCGGTCTGACCGGCCTTCCTGCGGTCCATGTCGAACGCGCAAAGGCGGCGCTGCTTCGCGCCGGAGATAAGGACGCGGGCGACTACACAGACACGGAACTGCGCGCGATCACTGTCACAAGCGGCGCACGCGTCTGGTCTGAGATCGACGACGGCGACCCGATCTTCCGCAACGAAGCCGTAGTCGGCAGCAACGGCGACCTTTACATCACCACGCAGCAACACTACAAGCGCAGCGACCTTCTGCCCGGCAGTACGGCGGCCAGGACGCTGTTCCGCCTGCTTCGCACAGAGCCGGAGGACAGCACCGTGCTGGACTTCGTGTGGGGCGAGTTAGTCCCCTATGGCGTGAAGCGCAGGGACCCGCAGGACGGCAAGGTCTACACACCGATCCACGAGCAGGGCGTCACGCTCTACGAGCCGCATTATCCGCATCTGGTGCCGTCCGAATACAAGCTGGTCGAGGACAGCAGCGGCGGAGACGGCGGCGACGATACCGTGCCGCGCTGGGCTGATCTGGAGGACGGCCACACCTTCAATGTCGGCGACAGATTCAGCGACGACGGCAAGACCTACGAAGTGCTTCGACAATTCTTCAAAGCGGACAGCTACCGCCCACCCGCTCTGATCGGGGACTTCTACCAGCTGGCGGAGTAAGGAGGAAAACATGAACATTAAAGGCATTGACGTGTCCGTATGGCAGGGCAAGATCGACTGGAAGAAGGTCAAGGCAGACGGCATTGTGTTCGCCATGATCCGCGTCGGCTATGGCAGCAGCCAGGGCGACAACTGCAAGATGGACACCTATTTCAAGGCCAATGTGGAGGGCGCACTGGCTGCGGGCGTGAAGGTAGGCATCTACTTCTACAGCTACGCAAAAAGCGCCCAGGCGGCCGCCAAGGAGGCGGCGTGGGTAGTGAAGCAGATCGCCCCGTATAAGGGCCGCATCCTGTACCCCATCGCCTACGATCTGGAGGACGACAAACAGGCTGGGCTGGGGCGCGATGTGCTGACCGCTATGGTGACGGCCTTCTGCACAACCATTGAAGCCGCGGGCTATTATGCGTCGTTCTACTGCAACACCAACTGGTGCAAGAACATGCTGAACATGGACAATCTGAAAGGCTTCGATCTGTGGCTGGCACAGTGGACCAGCCAGCCGACGACGGCCTACAGCTTCGGCATGTGGCAGCGCAGCAGCTCTGGCAGTGTGGCGGGCATCAACGGGCGCGTCGATCTGGACGTCGCGTACAAGGACTATGCGGCCATTATCAAGCGCGCAGGACTGAACGGGTACAAGGAGACCGCACAGCCTGAAAAGGAGCCGGAGAAGCCCGCCCAGCCCACGGAAGCGCCTGATGTGAACGACACCCGCAAGAAGATCGTCCAGAAGGCCATCGGCGAGCTGGGCGTGTGCGAGCCGACCGGCGACGACAAGTATATCCGGTGGTACAACACGGAGGTCCTGAAAACATGGAGCCTGCCGCTTGATGCGGCGTGGTGCGCTATGTGGGTAAGTTACGTCACCAACTATCTGGCAGGCATCGCCCGCGACATTGTGAAGCCCTACTGCGGATGCAGCACCGGCATGGCCTTCTTTAAGGCGCAGGGCGTCTTCCATCCTTCGGCGGCCTGCGGCGGCACATACACCCCGCTGCCTGCTGACATCGTCTTCTTCAAGGATAAGAAATCCACCGCAGAAAGCACCCACACGGGCCTGGTGGAGTATGCGAAAGACGGTGTTTTGCACACCATCGAAGGCAATACCAGCAACGCCGTGAAGCGCCGCCAGTACGATCTGAACGACACCTACATTGTGGGCTATGCGGCCCCCGACTACGGAAAGGAGAACATCGACAGCATGACCAAGGCCGAACTGAAACAGCTGATCCGCGAAGTGATCGCAGAAGACAACCCCACCTATGCGGACCTGAAAGACGTGCCCGCCTACTGGCAGGAGCAGGCGAAGGCGCTGCTGGACGCCGGAGCCGTCAACGGCGGCACCCCTGCGGACGTCAACCCCACTGATCTGAATCTGCGCCACGAGACGCTGAAAGCTGTGATTATTGCGTCGCTTTACCACGACGCAAACACCCCCGAAAAGTGATCATAAAACCCCGCCATTCAGGCGGTAAAATTAAGGAGGAAAAACACCATGAAAAACACCACCAAAAAGGCCCTGAAAGCGATGCTCATTTTGACCATGCTGGTGACGCTCTGTGTGGCGCTTGCAGCGTGCGCACAGACCACCGAAACGGGCGCTACCGACCCCATCGTTCTGGAGCTGGTGAACGTCGGCCTGGACATTCTGGCGAAGGCTGCCATCGCGGCCATCGGCCTGGCAGGCGCGTGGGCGACCGCCAAGATCGGCCAGAACAACAAGCTGGCCAACATCAAGGCTGCCATCGGCCAGGTGACGCAGGCGGCGCAGACAACGGTCGGCGAATTACAGCAGACCACCGTCGAAGCGATGAAGGCGGCGGCAGCTGATGGCAAGCTGACCGAGGACCAGATCAGGACACTGAAAGCCGATCTTTTGCGCATGACCAGAGAGAAGCTGGCGGAGCCTACCGTGCAGCTGCTGGAGGCGGCGAAGCTGGACATTAACGCCATGATCCAGGGCGCTGCCGAGGACCTGATCAATCAGATGCACACGACGCAGCAGCTGATCGCTGGGGAACTGATCGTGGAATAAGGCGACAAGAAGGGCGACCGCAAAACGCGGCCGCCCTTCGCTTTTTATGCAGAATGTTATGCAGGCGTTATATTTGACACGGAACGCGCGCGGTTTGCCAGCGAGCGCGCGCCGCTACAGCCATTTTTCCGCCCGGTGCCAGCTTGGACAGGCCGTTGAGCACAAAAAGCTGCTGGCCGTCGCTGATTTTCGGCAGACCGGGCGCAAAGCGCCCCAGCTCGCCCTTGGCAGCTTCGTCCTCCACGGCCTTCTTTTCCCGCTTCCAGTCGATGCCGAAGGGTGGATTGGAAATGCAGTACCGGAAGGTGAAGCCCGGGAACTGATCGTCGGAGAGCGTATCCCCGAACCGCATATTATTGGGGTCGCCGCCACGGATCATCATATCCGCCTTTGCAATGGCGTTCAAAGCTCCTGTCAAGAAAAGACAGATCATCTTTTTGCAGTTCCGGCTTATAGCGTTCACTGATGAACCAGTCCTGTTTATGCACCACTGAATAATGCGGCAGAACCTTTATAGCTTTGCACCATGCGGCGTGCATTGCCTCGTATTCGGCAGAGGTTACTGTAAACAGTTCCGGCAACGCTACCTCGAAGGCGACAGTAATGTCGGCGTCCTTGCTGATGATGCAGCAGTGTTCAACGGCGAGAATCGGCAGCTTTGTCTCCAGTGTCGTGGCTTTGAGTGTATTTCTCATTTCTTTCCTCCTTTTATCAGTCGTTTGAGGCGGAGACGGTTGATGATGTACCGGGGGTGATATTTCACAGCCGAGAGTTTCATCAGACCGTGTTCGCCGTATTTGGCGTTAAGATGGAAGGTGAGCCAGACAAGGGCTGAGGCGGCAGTAACGCCGAACCCGATGCAAATCCATTGCGATATGCCCGCGATATACATGATGACGAACACCACGAACAGGGTGAGCAGTCCGCCTGCGAAGATGAACAGGTACTGCGCCTTCAGACCCTTGTATTCCACCGACCGTCCTATGCCTTTGTTGATAGCATATTCGCGTCCCGTGCAATTTCGGCCGCGCTCGGCAAAGCCGGAGTGAACTCCGCTTTGCTCTCTCTTGCACGAAATTTCGGCCATTGGCTCAGATGATTAGAGGAAGAATGAACGGAGAATCGTGGCGGCCACTATGAGGAAGATGCACGCTCCGAACCACGAGGCAGCGGTCTTGCTGGTGTCGGGATCGCCGCTCGACCACTTGGAATAGACCTTGATGCCTCCGATAAGACCCACTACGGCTCCGATGGCGTAAATCAGTTTGGTGCCGGGATCAAAGTAGCTGGTTACCATTGATGTAGCTTCGTTGATGCCCCCCATGCCGTTTCCGGCGGCGTATGCGCGGATGCCGGTGGCGAGTGCCATGACACAGAGTATGGCGAACTGGAAGCCACGGCTTCCGAGGAATTTGTAAATTGTCTTTCTTAGATTCTTGATTGTTTCTTTCATGCTTTTTGTTTCATTTTTTTGAAGCACAGGCAGCCCCCAGCCGCTCCGCAGACGGGAGCAGCCCACACTTCGGGTTGATAAATTGGGGTTGGATTTTTGTCCTTGCGGACGCGGATTAGTGGTTTTGCCGGTTATCTTAATAAATCGACGGGGTCAAAATCATCTATGTTGGCAGCGATTTTGAAAGTGGAGGTGTATTTCTCCGGGGCTGAATTTTTAACGGATTGGGCTTTCTTTCCCTTTCCGTCAGGCTTCCGGGCCTGTTTGTCGGCGATATTCTCCCGTAGCAGCTCAGTCATACAGGACTGTATGCCCTTGTAGATTTCCTCGTATGACATAAGACCTTCCATAAGATTGGTGCCCATGAGAGGTTCAAGCACCTTTCCGGCGTTTGCCTTATCTTCGGGAGTGGCATCGGGATCGACGGCTGTACTGATGGATTCCTCAATATCCTCCATCGTCGCCCCTGTCGCTGAAGGAGCCGAAACGGTGTCCGGCTCCACATCCTCGATGCGGACATCCTCAAACGCCGACATCTCCTGTTCCGGTGTCATGCGAGCATTTTTCACGGGCTGTTCCGGATTCGGAGGATTGTCCTTCCGAATCTCATTCCCGGTTGGGGCGGCTGTCGTTGCCGAGCTTTCATCGCCAAACTCAACATCGTTCAGATGCACATCGCCCAGCATAGTCAGTTTTATGCGGCGTATGTTGCGGTCAAAAGCATTGTCAACCAGACGGTCTATGCGCGATTCAAGCTCATCGTCTATGTTGAACTTGCTTTTGCCGACCAGCGACCGTGGTGCCGGTGTATCCGGTGCCAGTGGGGGCGGTTCCTCTGCGGGAGCATCATCAGGCGGTTTGTCAGCTGGAGGACGCATCTTCCTGTTGCGGTCAAGCAGGAGATACGCTAAAAATCCGATATTTGAGAGAGCCACCATACCGAGCAGGAAAAGTGATGTGCCTGTCATAGCTCCATGGTTTTCTCGCCCAGCGAGGACAGTTCGTTGATTATATCCCGGTTCTCAACAAGGTGTCTGACAAGAATATTGGTGACGTAGGCACCGATTGTCAGACCCTCGACATCGTAAAGGGATACCAGTTTGGAGAGTTTGTTCACCAGCTCACGGGGAACGAATATCCCCTTGCGCGCCCCGACATTAGACGGAGCCAGATAATTGTCCGCATATGCCCTGACCTTCTTGTTGTCCGGGGCTATGGTCGGTTCCGCACCCTTCACCTTGTTGCAGGTACGGAGGTCACAGAATTTTGTATGTACCATTTATTATAGAATTTTTGAGGGGCATTTCTTGGATATGCCCTGAATGATGGGATAGTATTTTCTGAAATGTTCGGTAAGCACCTTATCTATATAGGTTGAGATGTTGGCTTCCTCATCCAGCATACCGAGTATGCCGAGGATCATGGAGAGGTGCCGCTCCCTGATGAAAACCTGTCTGCCGTTGCGTGATACCCTGCGGAATCTGCCGTCAGCGATGAATTTCTTGATGAAGTCAATCTCATCGGCGGTCATGTTGAGTTCAGAATATCTCGCCTCCCGTTCTGAATCGTAATCATCATACGATTCGGGGCTTGGGCTTATGTCCTCCTTTATAGGAGGTGCATTTGGTGCCTGACTGTCCGCAGCTGTGTGATATGTCGGCACGGACGAAGCCCTTACAGATTCGATGAAGCCGTCGGCGTCAAATTCATCGGTCTTTTTCTTTGCCATACGCCTAAACCTTAATAATTGAACGGATTTCCTTCACCAGTTCTTCAAGGTTGGAACCTTTCAGAAGACGCTTGTCGGGAGGGAGCATCGTGGAGCGGAATATCGCCCCGTTGCCGGTCTCCGTACCATCTTTCTCGAACTTGTTGCTTTTGACAAGCACGGTGTCGAGGGAGCTTAGTCCGAGTTTCTCCATGTAGTTGTCGATAATCTCGCACAGGCGGGGCTTGTCGCGTGAGTTGACCTTGTTCCAGACAAGGCGCATCTCCCGGATGCTTGACTGGCCGGTTGTGATCATCCGGTTATAGACATTGTTGGCGAATGATATTGAGCTTGCCATTTCCCCGGTCTCGGTCGTTATCGGCACGAAGATGTAGTGCATCTTGGCGATTAGGGTTACAATATCACGGTTGTTTATGGTTCCCGTGATGTCGAAAAATACCACTTTCGGATTGTTACCCGCCTTTATAAAATCCTCCGCAACTTTCACCGCGTCGCCCGGCGAGGTCATAAGAATTTGATAAGGCTTGATTTTGTGGGTAAGGTAGAACTTGTGCATGATGCGCTTGAGACGGGGATTCTCGTTTGTAACCAGCAGGTCATGTTCCCGATAGACATTCATCGAGTGTTGTGTGTTGTCGCAGTCTATGACCGCGACTTCCACCCCTTCGACGTAGCGGAGATAACTCGCCACAAGAGCGGTCAGGGTGGACTTGCCCGCGCCACCCTTCTGGGTAGCGAAGGCGACATAGATTGTGTCGCTCATAATTGGATGGGATTAAATTTGGAGTTGATTTGATATGGTGTCGCCACCATTCTCCGCCCGGCTTGATAACCGTGTCCGGGTCAGGCTGCCCCGTTTCCGTGAATCGGCTTGTTTACAGACGGGGGCATTAGAATGTTTGTTCAAATGATTGTTAGAACGTATGCTCAAACAAACATTTGATTGACCGTTTGATTGATTGCTCAAACAAGCGTTAGAACGGATATTCAAACAAACATTTGATTGATTGCTCAAACAAACAAGCAAACAATGGTTCGTACACACCTACAAACATTTGATTGAACCTTTGAACGGTCAT
>OMDV01000115.1_pt1 | contig 18620 bp, 15 predicted proteins | sample 1673671 | NCBI WGS metagenome assembly OMDV01 (sample SAMEA103958118, study PRJEB25191) | human gut metagenome | reverse complement strand
CCTCTTCCGGCAATGAGGCCACGATCGAGGGCGGAACCTTTGAAAAGGGTATGAAGCTTAAGAATGATGACGCTTCCATCACCATCAGCAACGGCCTGTTTAACGGCGAGGTTTTCACCGAAAGATGTAGCTCCCCGCTTTCCATCAGCGGCGGCCTGTTTACCAACGCCGTGGATGTAAGCATCACCGACCCGTCCAATCTTCAGATCACCGGCGGCTATTTTGTAAACGAGCCCACTCTGCCGGAAGGCAGCGCCATCGCCTTTACCTCTGTGAGCGATCAGAATGGCGGAAACTTCCAAGTGCCTGTAAATGATGGCTTTTCTGAAAGCTACACCAGTCTTTATGTCCCCAGCGAATCGTCTGAGCAGCCCAACACCATTACCGTAAAGACCGATACCGCACTGACCGACTGCCTTGCAGACGGCGTATCCATTATGGAAACCGATAAGGTACAGAAAAACGATGACGGCAGTTACACCATCGAGGTATACCAGCCGACGTCCATCGTGCTGGTGACCGCGGAGCCCACACCGGACGACCCCGGCGAGCTTGACCCTGCGTTCTCCTCCGGTGCAGCCGCACTTGGCGTGGTACTGGGCACTGCGGGTCTGGGTTATATCACCTATGCTCACATCTCTTCCCTGTACCTGTACTATACCCTGCCGGGCGGCTTTATCCCCTCTACCCGGCAGGAGCTGGCAAACGTCCTGTGGACGACTGCCGGCAAGCCCGACCCTGTAAGCACCGCACTGTATACCGACATCCCCGCTGACGCCATCGAGCAGCAGAAGGCTGCCCGCTGGTGCGTAGAGCAAGGTCTGCTCTCCGACTACGGCGCAACCTTCGGCCCGGACACCAAGGTGACCAATGCCCGCATTATCCGCGCATGGAACAGCCTGAAAAAGGTGCCTGTGCCCATCACAAACTAATCATCCTCACATTCATCCTTTCATGTACACCGCCGCCCGGCTTGCTTCCACAGGCCGGGCGGCGGTGTTTTCACTCCTCCATCTGCTTTGCCAGAAAGGCCGCTGCCACTGCCACTGCCTTGCACTGGGCGTCCTCCGGGCAGGCGGTGCGGTCCTCGGTCAGCAGCCCCACCGCGCCGGTCACGTCCCCGCCCGCCAGTACCGGCGCGGCGCATAGCAGCACCCGGGGTGCGCCCTCGCAGGGCAGCAGAGTCTTTTCCGGGTTGCCCGGGCTCTGGTAGGGCTTGCGGGCTTCCATCAGCTTTTCCAGCGGCTGGCTGATACTGCGGTCTGCCAGCTCCCGCCGCCCGCTGCCGCTGACCGCCAGAATGCGGTCCCTGTCGCACACAAAGGCGGTCAGCGCAAACTGGCGGCTGAGCACCTCCGCCAGCTGGGCGGCAAGGGTGTTCACCTCGCCCATGGGCGAGTACTTTTTAAAGATCACTTCCCCGTCGCCGGTGGTAAAGATCTCCAGCGGGTCGCCCCGCCGGATGCGCTGGGTGCGGCGGATCTCCTTGGGGATCACCACCCTGCCAAGCTCGTCGATGCGGCGCACGATACCGGTTGCTTTCATTATTTTGCCCTCCTTGCGGTTTCCTTTGTATGTAGTATCTGTCAGCGGCGGCAAATTATACCGGCAGCGCATTTTTTGCTTTGCCCGCCGCATTGCGTTCCGGGCGGGGTTCTGTTACAATAAATAGGAATAAACCCAAAGAAAGCAGGTGTCCGCATGGCACACATCCTTATTCTGGGCGGCGGTGCCGCCGGACTGGCCGCTGCGCTGGCGGCTGCACAGGCCGCGCCCGCTGCCCGCGTCACAGTGCTGGAGCGCAACCCCAAGGTGGGCAAAAAGCTGCTGGCTACCGGCAACGGCCGCTGCAATCTGGACAACACCGCCATCGCGCCGGAAAAATATTTCACCGCCGACCCCGCCGCGCTGCGGCCTTTGCTGGCGGCGGTGGATGCCGCCGCGCCGCTGGCGTGGTTCGAGCAGCTGGGGCTGTACACCCGCACCGATGAAGCCGGGCGGGTGTACCCCTATTCCAATCAGGCCGCCGACGTGCTGGCGCTGCTGGAGCTGCATTTGCAGCGGCACAAGGTACAGCTGCGCACCGGCTGCACGGTAAGCACCCTGCGGCAGAGCAAGGGCGGCTACGCCGTACAATTTGCAAACCCCGAGGGCGATATGGAAAGCCTGCGGGCAGATGCCGTTATCTGCGCCATGGGCGGTGCTGCCGGGCCGCAGTTCGGCACGGACGGCTTCGGCACCCGCTTTGCCGCCGCCTGCGGCGGGCAGATGCGCCCGCTCTACCCCTGCCTGACCGCCCTGCAATGCGCAAAGCCGAACAAGAGCCTTGCGGGCATCCGCGCCAAGGCCGCTGCCCGCCTGCTGGACGGCGACCGGGTATTGGCTGAAGAAATGGGCGAAGTGCAGTTTACCGACTACGGGCTTTCCGGCATCTGCATCATGCAGCTGTCCGGCCTGCTTGCCCCCGGGCGCAGCCCGAAGCACCCGGCAGTGGAGCTTGATCTCTTCCCCGCTGTGCCGGAGACAGAGCTTGCCGCCCTGTTTGCGGCGCGTGTACCGCTGCTTGCCGAGGACACGGCGGCGGCGTTCTGGCTGGGGCTTTTGCACGGCAAGCTTGGCCGCGCCCTCTGGGCTGCCGCCGCCCTGCCGGATACCGCCCCCCACGCCCTGCCCGCAGGCAGCTGGCAGAAGCTTGCCCGCACCGCCAAGCACTGGCGGTTCGAGGGGCTTACCCCCTGCGGCTGGCGGCAGGCGCAGACCACCGGCGGCGGGCTTGCCCTGACCGAGGTGGAACCGACCTTCCAGTTCAAGGGCTGTCCGGGGCTGTACTTCGTGGGGGAAACGTTGGACTGCGCCGGAAGCTGCGGCGGCTTCAACCTGCACTGGGCGTTCGGCAGCGGTCTTGTCGCCGGGCGGGACGCCGCAAAGCACCTTTGCAGCCGAAAACGGTAACAAAAAAGGGATCCTGAAGCGCCAGCTGGCGCTTCAGGATCCCTTTTTTATTTAAATCAGGCAGTCTTATTCTCGCCCTTGGAAAGCAGCTTTGCACGCTCCAGTGCGGGGCGCAGTGCCAGATACAGCACCACGGCGCAGGCAGTGGAAGCCACACTGTTCACAAAGGTGACGCCGCCGGCGATCTTGGTCAGCGCCTGTGCCACGGTGTACTCCTGCCCAAAGATGTACACGTTGCGGAAGTAGCCAAGGAAGGGGTCGGTGAACACGTTCAGCAGCAGACCGGAACCCGCAGAGACGATCACCTTGACCAGATACCCGGCGCTGTGACGGTCCTGATCCCGCAGCTTGAACACCTTATGTGCCACGGCACCGCAGGTGATGCCGATGATAAACTTGAGCACGAAGGTGGTAATGGCGTAGCCCGGGTCACCGGCAAGGATATCTGCCAGTGCCAGACCGATGGCACCCGCCAGACCACCGGATACACCGTCCAGCAGCAGCGCCGTCAGGGCAGTAAAGGTGTTGCCCAGATGGAACGAGGAGCCGCCGTAGAACGGGATGCGGAAGAACAGGTAGGCCACTAAGCTCAGCGCAGCCATCACGCCGGTAAGCGCCAGCTCGTGCACCGTAAAGCGGCGCTTGTACAGAACACTGAAAAACAGGATCAGGATAACGACGACTGCCAGCAGCAGCCACATTGCAGTAGTAGACATGATACTTTCCCTCCAATCACGCCGATAACCCCACAAAACCACTTGACATTTGGGTGTCCGGCAGGTATGCTCCTATTATACGCAGAACTGACCCTATGAAAATACCCAGAACAAAGTTTTTTTATGGGGTCAGTTTGACAAAATGCCTACACGGGAGGGATATTCTATGGTACATCTGACCACGGCGCTGGACCCGGCTTCGGCGGTGCCGCTGTACGAGCAGCTTTACCGCAGCCTTGCCGCCGAGATGCGGGCGGGCACCCTGACGGCGGGCACCCGGATGCCCGGCAAGCGGCGGCTGGCGGCGGAGCTGTCGGTGTCGGTGAACACGGTGGACACCGCCTACCAAATGCTGGCAGCCGAGGGCTACCTGACTGCCCGGGAGCGCAGCGGGTTTACGGTGCAGGAGTATCTTGCCCTGCCGCAGGGGGTACAGCTACCCGCCGCGCCCTCTGCGCCGGCGGCAGAGCACCCCGCCGAAAGCGCCCCGCCGGTGCAGTTCGACCTGTCCACCCGGGGCGTGGATCCGGGGCTGTTCCCCTTCCGCACATGGGCGCGGCTGCAAAAGGAACTGCTCTATTCCGCGCCGGAGCTGCTCACCCCCGGGGATGCCCGGGGCGATGCCGCCCTGCGGCAGGCGCTGGCAGGGTATCTGGCCGAGTACCGGGGCGTGCAGTGCGACCCGGAGCAGCTGGTGGTGGGTGCAGGGCTGGAATATCTGCTGGGGCTGCTGGCACCGCTGCTGCCCGGCCCTGCCGCCGTGGAGACTCCCGGCTACCCCCGCGCCCGGCAGGTGCTGGAAAACAACGGCGTACCCTGCCGCTGCCTGCCGGTGGACGCGGACGGGCTGTCGCTGACAGCTCTTTCTGCCAGTGATGCGGCGGTGTGCTACGTTACCCCCAGCCACCAGTTCCCCACCGGGGTCACCATGCCCGCCGGACGCCGGGCAGAGCTGCTGCACTGGGCAGCCCGCGCCCCGGGACGGCGGTACATCATTGAGGACGACTACGACTCCGAGTTCCGCTTTGATACCCGCCCGCTGCCCAGCTTGCAGGGCATGGCGGGCGCAGACGGCCCGGTGGTGTACCTGTCCACCTGCTCCCGCAGCCTTGCCCCGGGCATCCGCATTGCCTATATGGTGCTGCCCCGGCAGCTGCTGGGCGCGTGGCAGGCCAAGTACCGACTGTACTCCGGCACGGTGGGACGGTTTGAGCAGCAGACGCTGGCGCGCTTTATCACCGGGGGGTATTTTACCCGGCACTTAGCGCGGGAGCGCACCGCCTACAAAGCCCGCCGGGATGCGCTGGTGGCGGCACTGCGCACCTCCTTTGCACCGGAAGAGCTGACCCTTGCGGGGCTGCACACCGGCCTGCACCTGCTGGCGCAGCTGAAAGACCCGCCGCCGGACGCCGCCCTGCGGGCTGCTGCCCGGCAGTACGGGGTGCGCTGTTCCCTGCTGAGCGACTACGACCTGACCGGCACGGCGCATTCTGCCGCCGGGACGCTGGTGCTGGGTTACGGCTCACTGCCGGACGCGGACTGCGCCGCCGCCGGAGAAAGGTTGAAAAAGCTCTGCACTGCCGCCCGGGAGGCATCAGACACCGTATAGTGTCCGCCTGCCCACGTCCCGGGCAGGGCGTCAGCGGTGATATCCACCGGCTCGGCGCTGGTGGCTAAAAATTCCAGTGTACGCTCCAGCGTTGCAAGGTCTACGGCGGTCAGGCTGGTCAGCAGACTGCTGCTCACCTCCCGCAGGCCCTGCGGCAGGGTGGTGGGCAGCAGCTCCAGTGCCTGCCGGAAAAACGCATCCCACACCGCCCGCCCGGGCGGCGGCGCTGCGCCGAGGCGAAAGAGAAGTGTCGGCATCCAGCGCCGCCAAAAAGCTGTGGGCATCGGCGGCGGAGATGCCCTGCACCCCGGTGCCTTTGCCGTACCGCGCCAGCTGCTCCGGTGTGAGCGCCCCGGTAAAACCCACCCGCACTGCGCCGTACCGCGCCGCAAGCTTTGTCAGCACCGCCGGGGCGATGGCAAGATAGTCGGTATCCTCCGGCAGAGCGAACACCTCGCTCAGCGCTTCCCGGCAGCGGGCGGGGCCCGCGGCGGCGTAACAGTCCGCAAGAGGGACGTTCTTGCCCCCAAAGGGCACTTCCAGCGCGGCGGGCACCGCCAGCAGATGGATGCAGTTCTGCCCGGCGTTCAGGTAGGCCAGCACAAAGCCCGGGGTCTCGTCTGCCACACACAGCAGCACGGTACACCGGTCGGCGGCTTTGGGCAGCCGGATGGGCACCCCGCTCTGACTTTTTGCGGCCTGCCGCAGGCTGCTGCGCAGCTGGGCGCGGCTGAGCAGCACCGTGCCGCCCACCAGCGGCAGCAGCACCAGCAGGGCGGCGCACAGCGCCGCCCAGAAGGGACGCCAGCCGCTGCGTTTTGCGTGTTTCATGGCTCTGCCTCCTTTTTGTGCATAAAGCATAGCCCACCGGGCGACCCTTTATGCAGAAAGGCAGGGATGCTGTATGGATAAAGCAGAAAACCCCAACGAAAAAACCGCGAGGAACAGGAGGACTTCTGGCTGACGCTGGAACCCCTTCCCGCACCCGACCCCGAAAAGCCCTCCGCACCGCATGAGGAGTAATGGCGCTGCATAGGATGCAGTAAAAAAGGGGGGATGGGATGCCAGAGCGGTTCATGCGGGGAATCGAGGCTTTGAACGGCATCGTGTGGGGGCCGATGGGGCTGGGGCTGCTCTTCGGCACCGGGCTGCTGCTGACGGTGCGCACCGGGGGCTTCCAGCTGCGGCGGTGGGGCTACTGGATGCGGCACACCCTCGGTGCCATCCTGACCGACCAGAGCGTCACCGCCCATACCGCCCGCGAGGAGCAGGCCATCAGCCAGTTCCAGAGCCTGTGCACCGCGCTGGCGTCCACCATCGGCACCGGCAACCTTGTGGGGGTGGCGACAGCCATCCTTTCCGGCGGGGCGGGGGCGGTGTTCTGGATGTGGGTCATGGCGCTGCTGGGCATGATGACCAGCTACGCCGAGAACGTGCTGGGCATCTACTACCGCCGCAAAGACCCGGCGGGCGGCTGGCGCGGCGGGCCGATGTACTACCTGCGGGACGGCCTTGGCGGCAAGCCGGGGCGGGTGCTGGCGGTGCTGTTTGCTGCGTTCTGCGCGCTGGCAAGCTTTGGCATCGGTAACCTGAGCCAGCTCAATTCCATCGCGGGCAACCTGAAAGCAGCCTTTGGCGTGCCGGAGGTCGTTACCGGCGCAGTGCTGGCGGCAGTGTCGGCGGTGATTTTGCTGGGCGGGCTGAAACGTGTGGCCGCTGTGGCGGAAAGGCTTGTCCCCGCCATGGCGCTGCTGTACATCGTGGGTGCGCTCACCGTGGTGGGGGTGCACATCACCGCCGTCCCGGCGGCGCTTGCCGCCATCGTAAAGGGTGCGTTCGGGCTGCGCGCCGCCGGTGGGGGCATCGTAGGCTATGGACTGTCCCGGGCGGTCACTTGGGGCTTCAAGCGGGGTGCTTTTTCCAACGAAGCCGGACTTGGCTCCTCGGTGATGGTGCACGCGGCTTCCAACGTAAAGGAGCCGGTGCAGCAGGGCATGTGGGGCATTTTTGAGGTGTTTGCAGACACCATGGTGGTGTGCACCCTGACGGCGCTGGTGGTGCTGACCTCCGGCTTTGTGGAGCCGGACACCGGGCGCATTGCCGCCAGGGCGGCGGGCAGTGCACTGGTGGGGCAGGCCTTTGACGCCGTGTTCGGCACGCTGGGGTCCAAGCTCATTGCGGTGTGCATCCTGCTGTTCGCCTATTCCACCGTGCTGGGCTGGAGCTGCTACGGCTGCAAGGCCGTGGAGTATCTCTTCGGCGCAGGGGCTGGGGCATTTTACCGGGTGCTGTTCGTGGCGCTGATGCCGCTGGGTGCGGTGATGCGGCTGGACCTTGCGTGGACGCTTTCCGACACCTTCAACGGCCTGATGATGCTGCCGAACCTCATCGGCGTGGTGGCGCTGTCCGGTACGGTGGTGAAGATCACCCAAAACCACCTCGCCCGCAAGCTGCACGGCAGCGCCGCGCCGCCGCTGTTGTCTGCGGGTGAGACGATTTAAAATCGTCAGCCCCGCCCCTTGTCCCAAGGCGGGGTTTGTGCTATGCTAAGGGGTACAAGCGATTTTTTGCGCTGAGAGGAGGAGCCCCATGGCCGCCGTAAAAACACGGAATACCGCTACCCTTATGACCGAGGGCAGCATTGTAAAAAGCCTGCTGCTGTTTGCCCTGCCGCTGATCTTCGGCAACCTGCTGCAGCAGATGTACAACACCGCCGACAGCATCATCGTGGGCAATTTTGTGGGCAGCAATGCCCTTGCCGCCGTGGGCTCCAGCGGGTCGCCCATCTATCTGCTCATCGGCTTCAGTCAGGGGCTTGCCGTGGGCGCGGGCGTGGTGGTCTCGCAGTATCTGGGCGCGGGCGACCACAAGGAGACCCGCGAGGCGGTGCACACCTCCCTTGCCATTGCGGTGGTCATGGGGCTTTTGCTGACGGTGGGCGGCGTTGCCTGCGGGCGCGCTTTGCTGGTGGCCATGAACACCCCCGCCGAGGTGCTGGCCGATGCCGTGACCTATATCCGCATCTACTTCGGCGGGGTGCTGTTCAGCGTGGTGTATAACATGACCGCCGGCATCCTGAACGCCGCCGGCAACTCCCGCCGCTCGCTGGTGTATCTGGCATGGGCGTCGGTGACCAACATCGTGCTGGACTTTGTGTTCATCGTGGGGCTGCGGATGGGGGTGGCGGGCGCTGCCATCGCTACCGACTTAAGCCAGCTGGTGTCCTGCGTGCTGAGCCTGCGCTTTTTGATGAAAAGCGAGGACGCCTGCCGGGTGGAGCTTTCCGCCATCCGGCTGCACCGCAAAATGGCAGGCCGCATCATCCGGGTGGGTCTGCCCACCGGCATCCAGAACATGGTCATCTCCTTTTCCAACGTGCTGGTGCAGGCCAGCGTGAACAGCTACGGTGCCGCCGCCATGGCGGGCTTTGCGGCCTACATGAAGATCGACGGCTTCAACATCCTGCCGGTGAGCAGCATCAGCATGGCTGCCACCACCTTTGTGGGGCAGAACTACGGTGCGGGGCGTCTGGACCGGGTAAAGCGCTCGGTGTGGGTCACCCTTGCTATTGGGGTCATCTACACCCTTTGCACCGGCGCGGCGCTATTGGCCGGACAGGACGCCATTCTGCACCTGTTCACCGCCGACGAGGCCGTGGTCACCTACGGCAAGCTGGCCATGCGGTGGTTCTGTCCGTTCTACTTCCTGCTCAGCATCCTGCACGGCCTTGCCGGTGCCGTGCGCGGCACGGGTGCCAGCATCCCGCCCATGGTGGTGCTGCTGGTCTCGCTGTGCCTGTTCCGTGTGGTATGGATCCAGTTCCTGCTGCCCTTCTTCTCCGGCATCGAGGGCGTATTCATCCTCTACCCCGTCAGCTGGGGTCTGGGCGCATTGCTCATGATCCTGTATGCGTGGAAGGGTAAATGGATGGAGTATCATACATAACATTTTTACAAACAACGACCCGCCGCACTGAAAGAGATGCGGCGGGTCGTTGTTTTTCAGGTACTCCTGTCGGGGCAGCTTACCATGCAAAGCCCACGGAGTCCATGTCGATCTTCTTTTCCATCAGCCCCAGACGGCTCTCGATGAAGTTGACAGCCATATCCGGCCACTGGGCGATCTGGGTGTAGTAGTCCACATAGCCCTTGGTGCCAGTGCCCAGACCCACACCGTGGGGCGCATCAGGTGCCAGATAGAAGCTGAAGTCCGTGAAGATCATAGCGCACTCCGGCAGAGCGGGCAGCATCATCGCACTCAGGCCATCTTTCTGACCCACAACACCAAAGACCGGAGGCAGGTTGGGGTTCTTCGTGAAGTTCAGACCGGTGACGAACAGGCCGTAGATGGGAATCGCCACATTCAGGTCGGCGCTCTCATGGTCCACAGCATCGCAGACGTAGCTGGGGTAGACCTTATCCGGGGTATTCGTAGTGCCGAACTGGTCGGCCACCACCTGCATCACATTCATGCCGCCGGCAGAGAAGCCCACAGCGATCATGATATCGGTCTTGCCGATGTGTTTTTCAGAGGCGTTGTGGCGGATGTAGCGGATAGCACGGGCCAGATCCAGCTGCTGATCCACAGCGGCATAAGGGTTGACGCGGCGCTGCAGCACAAAGGCGTTGTAGCCGTTCTTGTTGAAGAACTCGGCCACCGGGTAGCCTTCCACCACGTTGTTGCGGTGGGTGCTGCCGCCGCCTGCAATAATGATCACGTTGCCCTTCACCTTGCCCTGATCTCGCAGCAGGTACGGGTTCAGGAAGGGACGGAAGCCCTCGTTATCGTAGCAATTTTCCCAGTTGGTGGGCAGCGGAGATTCCACGGCCATCTGATCTCCCCAAATTTCCCAAACGGTGCTCTTGGGGTCCTTGATCTGGCGCAGCGCCTTGCGGGCATTGGTCAGAGCAACACACATATCGTAGTGGGAGGCGTTGATACCGGGCACAGCTGCACCGTCCACCTTCTCGTACTGAGCGCGGGACAGCTTGTGGAACAGCACATAGAACTTGTCAAAATCGCCCCGGAAAGCAGCCGGATAAAAGGCTACCTCGCGAGAGAGGCGGAGTTCCTCTGCCACCATGGCCTGCACCTCAGCATCGGTGTGCACGCCAGCGTTTTCAGCAAAGGATGCAGGTGCCATGCCAGCCACTGCGCCCATGGTCACGGCAGAAGCGGCGGAAAGCTTCATAAAGTCTCTTCTGTTCATCATCATTTCTCCTTTTAAATGCAGACGGCTCATTTGTGCAGAACAAAGCCGCCCAAAGCTGTGCAGCAAACGCCCTGCTGCCGGGCCCGATAGACATTCCAGTTGTATCACGCCATCGAAATCCGCACAAATCGTACCACAATACAATGCACTTGTAAATAGATTTTATTGTTTTTGTGCGAAATTGATATATTAGTATGTCAGTTCTTGTGAAAATCAACAAGCATGAGAATGGGTACAAAAAAGGACTGCCATGCACTCTGCACGGCAGTCCTTTTTATCTTATTACAGCTTTTCAAACACCAGAAAGCGGAAAGCGATGGTAGTGGTCAGCTGCGGCAGAGCCGCAAGGCGGGCAGCACCGTCGCGGGGCGTTTTCCAGTAGTAGGGGGTCATGGCAAACAGGGCTTCCAGCTGGGCGGCGGGCACGGTGATGGTTCCCTGCACCTCCCGCTCATCAATGGCGCGGAAGCCCGGGTACTCCACCTGCTGCACCGGGTTTTTGTAGGGCTTTTCGTAGAGCACGGCCTTCATCTGGTACAGATGCTCTGCCCCCGGCACAACGTAGATCATGCGCCCGCCCGGGCGCAGCACCCGGCTGAACTCCTCCTGTGCAAAGGGCGAAAAGCAGTTCAGCAGCACGTCTGCCCAGCCGGTGCGCACCGGCTGGCTGAAGCTGGACGCCACCGCGTACTGCGCGGCGGGCAGCGCCTTTGCCGCCAACCGCACCGCGGGCTTTGCGATATCGAACCCGGCCAGCTGCAGCGGCTTTTCTGCCGCCGCGAACTGCTGCGCGATGCAGCGGTCGTACCAGCCCTCGCCGCAGCCTGCATCCAGCAGATGCAGCGGGGCGTCCTTCGCGGCGGGCACGCCGTGGGCAAGGCACAGCTCCCCCAGCGCCTGCCCGAAGATGCCGTAATATCCGGCGTTCAGGAAGGCGCGGCGGGCAGCTACCATCTCCTTGCTGTCCCCGGGGGCTTTGGTTCGCATACTCTGCACCGGCAAAAGATGCCAGTAGCCCTCCCGGGCGCGGTCAAAACAGTGGCCTTTTTCACATTTCAGATCGTTCTCCCCTTGCAACGCACCGCCGCACAGGGGGCACCGCCACGGGGTAAAGGCTTCGTTCCGGCTCATACTTCTTCGCTGTGATCCTCAATGGGTGCGGTGGCACCGCCGTGGGCATCCATATACTCCTCAAAGCTGGTATACTTCTGCTGGGGCGGGCGGCGGCTGATGAGCATCAGCCCCGGGTCCTCGTCCCGGGCGGCGGCATTGCGGCCGCGGCGGGCAGGCTCGGCCTTGGGGGCACGGGGTGCGCTGCCGGTGCGGCTCTGGCTACCGGCATTGCCGCGCTCGCTGCGGGCAGGGCGGGCGTTATTGCTCTGGGCCGCAGGGCGGGCATTGCGCTGTTCACCCCGGTCGCTGCGGTCGTTGCGGCGGCTGCCGCTGCGGTTTGCGTTCTGGTTATTCTGGAGCTCCTGTGCGCTGCGGATGGCAGATGCTGCCGGAGCGGCAGGGGTCTTGCGTGCCGGGCGCAGCGGAGTAGCCTCCGGGGCGCTGACAAAATGGGGGTCAAACTTGGGCTGGGCGTTGCTGCCCCGGGCGGGGGCGGCATTCTCGCGGCGGGCGCGGGGCGCTGCCGCTTCCTTGGGGGCGTTTGCGCCCCGGTTGTTGGCGCGGCGGTCGTTGCGGACCCCGCGCTTTGCGTTGCTGTCTTGCATCAGTGTTTCCTCTTTTTTCGGTTTTGCAGGCACCGCGTTCTTTGCAGCCTTCGGCTCCTGCTTCGGCACGGGCGCAGCTGCCTTTGCAGCCTTTGCGGGCGCAGTTTCGGCCTGTTTTTTCGGCGCTTCGGCCAAGTTTTCCGCTTCGGGGCGGGGCTTTTTGCCGCGCACGGGCAGCACCGGGCGCACCGGGGCGGGCACGCCGTCCCACGGGTGGCCGGATACCACCGGGATCTTGCGGCGGTTCAGCTTTTCAATGCCTGCCAGATACTCCTGCTCCTCCGGGGCGCAGAAGCTGACGGCGGTGCCGTCCGCACCGGCGCGGGCGGTGCGCCCGATGCGGTGCACATAGGTCTCCGGCACCTCGGGCAGATCGTAGTTGAACACATGGGAAAGCTCGCTGATATCAATGCCGCGGGCAGCGATATCGGTGGCCACCAGCACCCGGGTCTTGCCGGACTTGAAATCCTCCAGCGCGGTGACGCGGGCAGTCTGGCTCTTGTTGCCGTGGATGGCGGCGGCGGGGATGCCCTGCTTTGTCAGGTCCTTTGCGATCTTATCCGCGCCGTGCTTGGTGCGGCTGAACACCAGCGCATTGACCACCGGCGGCTGCAGATTTTTGATGAGCCACGGCAGCAAGAGCTTCTTGTTGCCCTTTTCCACATAGTACAGGCTCTGCTGGATGCGGTCCACGGTGCTGGACACCGGGTCCACCTTGACAAAGGCCGGGTCCCGCAGGATGCCGGCGGCCAGCTGCTCGATCTCGGCGGGCATGGTGGCGCTGAACATCAGGTTCTGGCGCACCTTGGGCAGCTTGGCGATCACCTTCTTCACATCGTGCACGAAGCCCATATCCAGCATACGGTCGGCTTCGTCCAGCACAAAGATCTCCAGATCCGACAGGTCGATAAAGCCCTGCCCGATCAGGTCGTTCAATCGGCCCGGGCAGGCCACAAGGATGTCCACGCCCTTTTTCAGGGCCTCCACCTGCGGGGCCTGGCCCACACCGCCAAAGATCACGGTGCTGCGCAGGTTCAGGTACTTGCCGTAGGCGTCAAAGCTCTCGCCGATCTGCAAGGCAAGCTCCCGGGTGGGGGTCAGGATCAGCGCGCGGACGGCCCCCTTGCGGCGGGGCGGGTTGGCAGTGAGGCGGTCCAGCATGGGCAGCGCAAAAGCGGCCGTCTTGCCGGTGCCGGTCTGGGCACAGCCCATCAGATCCCGGCCGGACAGCACCGGCGGGATGGCCGCTGCCTGAATGGGCGACGGGGTCTCATAGCCTGCCTCCTGCACAGCGCGCAGAAGCGGGGCGGACAGATTCAATTCTTTAAATGTCATGGTTCTCCAATAATTATTCCGTAATTTTCCGGCACTCCACATAGTACCGCTTTTCTTCTGCGTGGCCCATGCTGAAGGTCTTGCGCGGCAGCACGCCGCCCATCACAACGCCTTTGAACAGGTCACTCTTGGCAAACGGCGGCATCAGGAATGCCACAGCACCTTTTTTGCACAGGGCGCGCACAGCAGGCTCGTCGTGCACATAGTCCACGCGGGCTTCCTTGTGGTGCTCAAGATAGTATTCGATAAATTCGTCAATGGTGCCCACGGTCAGCGGTGCGGTTGGGTCCTCAAAGCTGAGCACGTTGGACATGTGCGGCCCGGCCAGCGTGAAGGGCTGCTGCTTGCTGCCGCCAAAGCTGCAGCCGGCCATATTGGAATCGCTCCAGGTGATCAGGCTCAGCAGCACCGCTGCGCAGTCCACATTGAACAGCACGCGGTGGATCGGCTCGATCTCGATCGCAGGCGAGTGCACATTGCACACCTCGGCCAGACACCAGCGGGCCGGATGGTTTGCTGCCTGCTCCGGTGTGAGTGTCTTTTTCAGCTCCTCCCAGCAGGCCTTTGCAGTGGCCAGCGAGTGGTTGCCGTCGCCCACGGCCAGCGTCAGCGGGTCGCGGCGGGTGGCATCGGGGTATTTCTTGTCAAATTCCTCCTGACTGCCCAGCACGGTCAGCGCGTTTTCGATCTGTGCGATGAGGGCGGGGTCCTCCACCGCCCAGCCTGCCACATGGCCGCCGCCCAGCATCAGCTCGCCCTCGTACACCTTGGGCAGGCTGTCCTTGTGGGCGGCAATGGGCTCGATGAGGGTGCAGTCCGGGTCGTCCGCCAGCATCATGATATGGGGCGTTTCCAGCGCAGCGCCGGTACGCACCTTCATGCGGGGCGGGATGCGGCTTTCCACCGTGCACTCGCTGGGGCGCACGGTGCATTTTTCGCCCCGGCGGTAGCTGTATGCTTCCAAGTCCACACGCCCTACAAGACCCTGCCGCACCCGGCCGCTCTGCTCGGTGCGCTCTACATAGATAAAGCCGTCCACCGCCCGGGTGAGCACATTCTGGGCGTAATCCTGCATGGTGGCGTGGATCTTTTCCACCCGCGCGTCGGCGTCTCCGTCCTCCAGATACACCTCCGGCAGGATCAGGTTCAGGGTGCTGGGCGCACCCGCAGCGGTCTCTTCTGCCCGCTGCCAGTAGCTGCGGTCGCTGGTGAACTGGTCACAGGCAATGCAGCCCCACTGCTCCAGCGGCACCTGCTCCGAAGGCAGCAGGATGTGTGCGGGTGCAAAACAGGTAGTCGGTTTCATAGTCGTTTCCTCCCCTCTCTATCAAAGCCGCTTCTCAGCGGAACGCTGCGGTATCGTGCACCACAACGTGCTTCACACCGGCGTCGGCAGCGGCCTGCTCCAGCGCAGCGCGGCTGTCCGCATCCAGTGCGGTGCTGCTGGTGACCAGCAGATTTTCCATGCCAAGGGACGTACCGATGGTGCCAAGGGCATCAGTGGCAGCGGTGCACAGTGCGTCCGGGTAGCTGACCCACAGGGTCACGCTGCCTGCAAAGCGGGTCTGCCATGCGGCGATATCCGCGGTCAGCTGGGCGGCGCGTCCCTCCCGGCTCTTGCCGCCGGAGGCACCGAAGTCCTGCTTGCGGGTGATGATATTGGGGAACTGCACCCCGGTAAGCACCACCTGCTCGTAGCCCATGCCCTGCACCTCCTCAATGAGGTCGCCGACATACTGCACCGCGCTTGCGGCAAAGGGGTTCATCCATGCCTTGCCGCCCTTGGCTGCGCTGACGTTGTCCAGCCAGAGGCTGTTGCCATCGTAGTGCACGCCCATGCTGCGGTCGGTGTACACCGACACCGGGTCGGTAAAGGCGGCAAGCTGCGCCGCCGGGATAATGCCCTCCTCCCGCAGGATGGCGGCGATATTGGCCGCATCCACCGGGTTTTCGGTGATGCTCTGGGCAGCGGCTGCCACGCCGGAAGCATAATACACCGTGCCAGCGGCGTCCTTCAGAGTGACAAGGGCGTAGTCTGCGCCCTGCTGCTTCAGCTGCCGGGCGGCGGCGCGGATGGCGGCTTCATCGGTCAGGGTGGTCACGTCCAGCTCTGCCCAGCTGCCGCCGGTAATGGCCTTGCCGTCCAGCGGCTTTTCCTCCTCCGGCTCCAGCTCAGACGCTGCCTGCGAAGCAGCAGCGCTGCTTGCCGCCGCAGAGGAGGCTGCTGCCTCGGCGCGGGAAGCGCTTTCGGCCTCCAGATCCCGATCCTTGACCACGGTATACCATGTGTGGGTGGCCCAATCCAGCACATGGGGTGCGGCAAACCATGCGGCTGCCAGCACTGCCGCCACCAGCACCACGATGCCGATGCCGCGCTTTACGCGCGTTTCCCTGCTGTAAAAGCTGCGGTTATAATGCTTGACCTTCTGACGTTTATTCTTAGCCATGGTATCCTTTCCTCCCTGTCTGCATTACAGGATGACGGAATGTCCGGTAAAGCCATAGATTGCCAGCGCCAGCACGCCGATATACACCAGCGTGATGGGCAGGCCGCGGAATGCCTTGGGGATGGCTCTGCTGCGCAGGCGGTGACGCGCCTCGGTGACCAGCAGCACCGCCAGCACATAGCCAAGGCCGCTGCCAAGACCAAAGCCAAGGCTCTGGCCAAGGGTAAAGGTCTGGGTGCGCGCCACCAGCACCGTGCCCAGCACGCCGCTGTTCAGCGCGGCCAGCGGCACGATGCGCAGCAGCTGGGCGCGGCGGGGCAGGCTGCGCAGCAGCCACAGCACCAGATGCTCCGCCAGACACACCACGGCAATGCTGGCAATATACACCAGCGGGCGCAGCTGGGCGCGGTTATCCAGCGGGGCAATGAACCGCCCGGCAACGAACGCCACCGGCGCCACCAGCACCTGCGTGATGCACAGCATCATGCCGAACAAGGCGCTGCTGGTGCGGTCGTCCCCCACCAGCTGCACCATGCGGGACACGCCCAGTGCACGGGTAAAGACAGCGTTCTGTGCAAAAATGGCCAGCAGTGCATAGCTGAAAAACACTGCCGAGCTGCTTACAACTTCCTTCACGGTTCGCGGTCCACCTCCTTCTGGTAGTGCACGGTCAGGGTATCCCGTGCTTCCTTTTTCAGATATTCCTTGCGCTTTGCAGCCGCAGCGCGCCAGATGGCGCACAGGATGCCCAGCACAATAAAGCCGCCCGCCGGCATCTTAGCCAGCGGCAGCAGCGCCCAGCGCCCCACCGGGGCACCAAACACGGTGCCAAGGCTGAGCCACTCGCGCACGATGCCCACCACGAGCAGCAGCAGCGCGTAGCCCACGGTGATGCGCACGCCCTTGGAAACAGCCTTATGCACCGTCTCCTGCACGCGGCCGAAGCGGTAGGTCAGAAGCGGCTCCACCACCAGCATGGGCAGGTAGATGCCAAGGTTCAAAAGCCCGGTGCCAAACACGAAGTTCAAAATGGGATATGCCGCCAGGTACACCACAGCGGCGCTGGCTGCGTACAAAAGTGCACGGGGCAGCAGCTTTTTTTGCAGCTGCTCCGGGGTAGGCTCCTCGTCCCGCAGGGGTACAAGGCGGCTGAGCAGGCAGGCCAGCACGCGGGAGGGCACCAGCAGCAGCGTCACCGCCGCCGCCAGCATCAGGCCGTTCTGCCCGGTGGTCGCCACGACCACCAGCGGTGCCAGACCCATGCCCTGCATGACCACCGGGTTATTCAGGAACACGCGGTCGTGATGGGCAAACTTTTCGGGATCTTTTAAAATCAGATCCGCAGTACGCTTTTTCATTCCGCAGCCTCCTTTCGTTCGGACGGCAGGCGGTGCAGCAGACGGTACAGCCGCTCCTCGGTGCGGTCAATGAGCGCGGACACACTGTTGACTGCCAGCAGTGCAAAGCAGACGCCGGTCTCGTACACGCCAAAATAGCGGAAGCCCATGGTAGCGATGCCCACCAGTGCGCCGTACAGGATGCGCCCAAGCCGGTGATGCGCACAGGTGTATGGCTCGTTGAGCAGGAACACCGCGCAGAACAGCATTGCACCAGTGTGCAGCTCGTCCCGGACGCCCTGCAGGCGGGGCATCAGGCTGCTGAAGAGGGTGCTGTCTGCCAGACCTACCTGCCGCGGGAAGAAGAAAGCGATGAGCCCGCAGGTGATGAGAAAGCTCGCTGATGCGCCGATGTGCACGTCCTTCTGGGTCCACAGCACAAGGCCGCAGGCCAGAATGACCAGCGCTGCGCCGGTGCCCATGGGGGCGGCAAACTCGCCCAGCGCAATAGCGAGGGAGTTCAGGTTCAGGATACCGCCGCTGCGCAGGGTATCCTCGATAGTGCTGCTCACCGACACGGCAGAGGCGTTCCACAGGGGCAGCGGCGTATAGGGCTGCGGGTAGCGCACCACCTGCTCCGGCCACGATACCGCCGCCACGGCGTAGCCCACGGCAGCGGGGTTAAAGGGGTAGCTGCCGTAGCCGCCAAAGACCTCCTTGCCGATGAGCACGCCCGCCAGCACTGCCACCACCAGCACATAGATGTCCACGGTGGCGGGCATGAGCAGGGCGATGATCAGGCTGAAACTCTCGTTGGAGAGATCTTTATTGGTGTACACCCGATGGCGCAGCAGCGCCACCAGACGGTCGCACAGGTTGCCGGTAAGCAGGGCGATGCCGCACAGCAGCAGCGGACGCGCCCCATAGAAATAGCAGGCCATGCACAGCAGCGGCACGCACAGCCAGAAAACGTGCTTATAGTACCGGCCGGTCTTTTGCAGCTGCCGCTCCTGCTCTTGGATCAAAGCTTCATCCATATACGGGCCTCCTTACAGGCTGGCCAGTGCGCCCACAGCCGCAGCAGGGTCGGCGGCGCCGAACACGGCGCTGCCTGCCACCAGCACGTCGGCACCGGCTTCCACGCACAGGGGTGCGGTGGCGGCATCCACGCCGCCGTCCACCTCCAGCAGGTAGGAAAGGCCGCGTGCTTCCCGCTCCGCCTTGAGCCAGCGGAGCTTGTCCAGCGCCGAGGGCATGAACTTCTGCCCGCCGAAGCCGGGCTCCACGCTCATCA
>OMDV01000084.1_pt1 | contig 19995 bp, 10 predicted proteins | sample 1673671 | NCBI WGS metagenome assembly OMDV01 (sample SAMEA103958118, study PRJEB25191) | human gut metagenome | reverse complement strand
GCGACCGAAACAGTCGTGCAGAGCACAAGCGTCAGATGGTGCTTGGACAGCTTGCAGCGCACGGCGTTGCCGATACCCGCGCCAAAGAATGCGAGTATCATCTCGACCCAGCCGCCGCCGAGCAGAAACGTAAATGCACCGCAGGCGAGGGCAGCCGCCAGACCGAGCATCAGTGGCGAATACAGTCCGTGCACCTGCTCGATTTCGTCAAGGTGGGTGTGCAGCTGCTCGCCGGTCATACGGGAGCTTTGAGGTGTTGACGCCTGTGCTGGTCAGCGTGAGCGTTTGCGAAAATGCCTGTTCACCGTCAAAGCAGGTGTATTCGATCGAGGTCAGGCCAATGTCGGCTGCACAGACCAGCCCCAGCTCCTCCGCGAGCGTGTTCATCGAACTGCGGACACGCCATGCACCGGTGCCGCATGAGAGCAGCATCAAGCCGGTGCGGCCGATGACGGAGGCCTTCTCGCGCAAGGGCGCGGCAGAGATCGGTAGAGTAGGTTTAGCAATAAAGCCAGAAACTAATGTGGAAAAAATAAAGAAATTTTTTCATGATTGGTGAATTAAAAATTTGTTATAGAATTAATCAAGGGAAAAATACCCTTCGTATGTGTTTCCACATGTGGTCTCGACCCTGATTGTCAGCTCATCCTCGGGATAACCGACATATATGGTTATCGGAATAGCTGTAGAAGAGGATACCGAGGCCAGTACCCTTCCGGTAAAATCAGACACAGCGACAGAGGCCATCCCTTCAGATTGAGGGAATTCGATGGTGATTACTCCGTCTTTCCAGATTGCTGACGGTGAATCTGATAAATCCGAAAGTGGTCTGAGAGACCCGACAGGCTCATTTTTTGGTAACTCAATTTTCTTAGGGGAATCGTCTGCAAACGCCACGATACCACAGACAAGCATTGTGATGAAAAGAATGATTTTTTTTGTCATATAGTAAATGTGTTGGTGAATTATGTCGTTGACGATGCAAAGTTAGGATGGCAATGGAGAATATTCCAAATTTTCAGGGTCAAAATAGCTCGTCACCCATTTATATTCCAAAATCGCAATGATTTGGTTTACAGAAATTTAAAAAGTGATGAATTTAGATTGGATTCGTCACTTTCGGAGGATGTCTCTCAGGGGCCTGTAATAGGGGTTGAGAGCGTGTCTGATGGAGGATTTTCTGTCATGTGACGAGCGGGATTCACCTCCTTTCGCCGGATGCCTGCTCCACCAGGCCCTGCGGGCCATCGTCATAGTTAGGTCCGAGTGCGTCCGCCAGGACGCACTCGGCATCGCTCTCCCACCGGGCACGCCTCCGCATAGCTCCGGCGTACCCGGTTACTGATAAATCGGAGTCCTATCGGACACCCCCACCTGAGGCCCCCCTGCCGCAACAGTCAGGCCCGGAGAGCCGTCGTCATGATTAGCCGGGGGGAACTCCCGGTACTCATGACGACGGCCCTGCGGGCCTCGGATTGGTGATTTCCCGGTATGTCAGATTGTGCGGCCGGGGTAGGCCTGGAGGGCGGCGGCGAGGACTTTCATGGCGCGGGCGAGGTCTTCTTTCTTCAGCACATAGGCCATGCGCACCTCGTCGCGGCCCATGCCGGGGGTGGTATAGAATCCCGAGGCGGGAGCCATGAAGATGGTGTCGCCGTCGAGGTCGAAGTCGCTCAGACACCACTGGCAGAACTTGTCGGCGTCATCGACGGGAAGCTTGACCACGGTGTAGAAGGCGCCCATGGGGATGGGGGTGTAGCAGCCGGGTATCTTGTTGATCTGGTCGATGAGGAACTTGCGGCGCTCGACATACTCGTTGTATGTCTCGAGCATGTATCCGGGTGATGTGTCGATCGACGCCTCGGCTACAATCTGTCCCAGCAGAGGGGGGCTGAGACGGGCCTGGCAGAATTTCATCACGTTCTTCTTGAGCTCGGGATGCTTGGTGATGAGGGCGCCGACGCGGATGCCGCATTCGTTATAGCGCTTTGACACGGAGTCGATGAGCACCACCTGCTCCTCGACGCCGGGAAGATGGAAGGCCGAGATATAGGGTGCCCCGGTATAGCAGAACTCCCTGTAGACCTCGTCGGAGAAGAGGAAGAGGTCATATTTCTTGACCAGGTCGCGTATCTGCAGCATCTCTTTCATCGTATAGAGGTAGCCCGTGGGGTTGTTGGGATTGCAGATGAGGATGCCTTTGGTGCGGGGTGTGATCAGTTCCTCGAACTTCTCGACAGGGGGGAGCGAGAAGCCGTCGTCTATGCTCGACGGCACGGTGATGATCTTGGCGCCGGCCGAGATGGCGAAGGCCATATAGTTGGCATAGGCCGGCTCTGGCACGATAATCTCGTCACCGGGGTCGAGGCAAGCCATGAACGCGAACAGCACGGCCTCCGAACCTCCTGAGGTGACGATGATGTCGTCGACGTCGACCTCTATGTTGAATCGGTGGTAATACTCCTTCAGCTTGGCGCGCAGCGAGGGAAGACCATCTGAGGGGCTATACTCGAGCACCTTGCGGTCGATATGCTTGAGCGCCTCGAGTGCCTCGGGGGGAGTGGGGAGGTCAGGCTGGCCGATGTTGAGGTGGAACACATTGATTCCGCGGGCCTTGGCCTCGGCGGCAAGAGGGGCCAGGCGCCTGATTGGCGATGCGGGCATGAGCGTGCCGCGCTCTGATACTTTGGGCATATATTATAGTTTAAAGAGGAAAGTTTAAAGTTTAAAGATTAAAGAGGGGAGATGGAGGGTTTAAAGATTAAAGAGTAATCATGTGGGCTCGCAACAGTTGTGGCGGTGGCGGAGGCCACTTAGCATCTTTGCTATCTCCTGAAAATCTGCTCGCAGATTCTCTACTGATTCGCTGCTTATATATCCCAATCTCGCTGCAATAAGGAGTTGGTTGAAGCTTTCGACCAAAGATCCGAATGCAATCTCGAAGAATCTGCTCTGGTCTCTACCTGAGAATCGGGATGTCCCCTCCGAGATATTGGACGGAACAGAGACTATTGCTCTTGAAAGCTGCCTGAATCCGGGAAAAGTTCAATCAGCTTATATACTTTCGTAACAAGTGTCATGGACTTTTGCCACACCGTCAAACGCTCGAACTGGAATAGGGCAGACATAGGATAGTTGAAAGTTTAAAGAGGAAAGTTTAAGAGGGATAGTTTAAAGAGTATAGATTAAAGTTTAAAGAGTATAGCTTGAAAAAGGGATGGATGGAGAGATTTGGGTTAGAAAATTTATGCTATAAAGTTTAGATAGAAATCTCTTTAAACTTTAATCTCTAATCTTTAAACTCTAATCTATAATCTTTAAACTTTAATCTTTAAACTTTAATCTCCTACGGTGGTTTCGCGGATGGCGATGAGGATTTCTTTGTCGGCTTCGGTGAGGGTGATGTGGCGGCGCGACATCATGCGCGATGCGGTATCGAAGAACCGCATCATGTCGACCTCCTTCATGCCTGCTGTCGAGCCTTCGTGGAACGAGGGTATGTATGTGCGGGGGAAGCCTGCGCCGTAGAAGTTGACACCCACACCGACAACCGTAGCGGTATTGAACATGGTGTTGATGCCGGCCTTGGAGTGGTCGCCCATGATGAGTCCGCAGAACTGCAGTCCGGTCTTGACGAAGCTGCCTGTGGCGTAGCTCCAGAGACGCACCGGCCCGTAGGTATTCTTGAGGTTAGAGGCCGTGCATCCCGCACCGAGGTTGCACCACTCGCCTATCACGGCGTTGCCGAGGAATCCGTCGTGAGCCTTGTTCGAATAACCCGTCATGACCACATTGTTGAGCTCGCCGCCTACCTTGCAGTAGGGGCCGAGTGTCGTGGCGCCGTATATCTTGCCCCCCATGTTGACCACCGAGTGGGGACACATGGCTATGGGGCCGCGCAGACAGGCGCCCTCCATCACCTCGGCATCGCGACCTATGTAGACGGGCCCCTTGGTGACGTTGATGCTGGCGCACTCGACGGTGGCACCCTCCTCGATGAAGAGCTGCGAGGCATCGCCGATGAGGCGGCAGGTGTCGCTGAGGGGCTTTGAGGTACGTCCGGCGGTAAGCACGGCATAGTCGGCCGCGATAGCCTTGTCGTTGAGCATGAACAGGTCGGTCACCTCGCGGAAGGCCAGGACGTCGCCGTCATAGACCACATTGCGGGCCGCAACGCCGCGATAGGCCAGGGCCTCTCCGGCGGGAGTCACCAGCGCCTCGCCGTCGGCGAGGGCAAGGATTGCATCGACAAGGGCGGCGTCGGGCGACACATGGGCGGCGATAAACAGGTTGTCCTCTGCCATGACCGTGGGATACTTGACAGACAGATAGTCCTGTGTCTGATAAGAGTACTCGCCCTCGATGGCGTGCTTCCACTTTTCGGTCTGTGTCATTATGCCGAAACGCACCTCGGCCACCGGGCGGGTGAATGTGAGCGGCAGCAGGGCGGCGCGCACCTTGTCGTCGTCGAAGAGTATTATGTTTCTCATTTTCTAAATCCTGTTTAAGTTTATAACGCAAAAATAGTCATTTCCGCGCGATTTACGGCAAAATAGCGCGATAAAAAGCTCGCGGGCGTTTTGTTCACGCCGAATTATTAAAAAACATTAATAATCTAAAATTAATTTGGCGGTCAACGGCATAGTGAGTAATTTTGTAGCGGAAAGAAAGCACCATAGTTGTTCGTACATCCTTCGTACAGAGTCAAAAGATTTTTTACGCATTAATTAAATCCTACTGATTTATATTGGACTAAGGACTAAGGCAGCCATCCTCACCGCCTCCGCGACGGTGTCGGCAGGGGAAGTCAGACTGGTGTTGTGTAAGTATGATATAATCTCTACAATTTGGATGATATAGTTCTGTGTAACTATCGAATCGCAAATGCCTTATGGCTTTAGTCCGATTGCACCTTGCCGAAAGGAGCAGCGGACATTTTTTGTATCCTGCCATTCAGTATTTTTAACTACCTGCATCATGCAGTATCCGCAGAAAAATGCTAACTTTGTATATATAACAACATAACGAATCAATCAGCACATAACAGAAAACACTTATGAGGAATATATTCTCTCTCGCTGCCATCGCCTTGAGCGTAGGGCTGCTCTCGACGTCATGTCTCAACGACGACCCCGAGTACAGCCAGGAAATCAATCTCAACTACTCCGGCGAGGCATGCTTCAACCGTGTCACTGACCTCGAGACCGGCGAGACTCTTGTATCGGGCAATCCTTCGTATCTGATGAAATTCCTCACCGAAGGTACCAAGAGCTCGATGATCATGGAGATGTCCAATATCCAGCTCACCACAGGTTTCTCGGGCCTTGCATTCAAGCTCCCCGAGCTCGCATATACCTACAACCAGGAGACCGGCTATTTCGTGTCGACCGGCAAGGACATCGTACCCCTCAATGCAGGCTCGAGCTATTCTTTCGACAACTTCACCCTGCGTTTCCTCCCGACACGCATGATCAACGGCGCCAACTGCCCCATATATCTGATAGACTACACCGTCAACAAGCAGTATCAGGTGACTGTAATCCCGGCTACCCCCGTTTTCTTCGCCATCTCGACCGCGCATCCCGTCAACGGCGGCAACGACTTTGTACACAAGGATCCCGACACATATGTGGCCTTCAAGATTGACCCCCAGAAGATGCTCGGCTCAATCTCGATGGGCAATACCCGGCTCGGCGATGACATGCTCCAGAACACCCTCATCATCAAGGATCTTCCCGTCACCATCGAGGGCAACACCGTGCGCATGACAGCACCTTCCGACGAGCCCGTCGTCATCTACGGCACCAACAACAAACCCTTCAACAAGTCGACTGTCTCGGACCTCGCCGTGAGGTTTGACATCTCGTCGGGCGCAGGCTCCATCTCGGGCGAGTTCTTCATCGACGACGCCACCGGCGCTGGCCCGGACTATGAGCCCCAGACCTATGTCACTGTCGTAGACCTGAACTATTTCTACGCCACCGACGACAAGAATTGACCCGGGGCGCCCCACAGACGGCGCACATTTAATGGTAACAGATACAATAACCCTCTCCGGCCTCCGTGGCCGGGGAGGGTTGTCTTTCTTCATCCCCCCGGCGACGTGGCAGAGTGTGACGCACGCCCCGTACCCGCCTCCGGGGGCACAAGACTTGTTTTTATCAAAAAATTCGCCTAACATATTGTATTATTGGCACAAAGATTGTATATTTGCACAGAGCGGATTAAGCTCCATACCTTAAATCAGCCATCCGGTTGACTACGAAATACAATAAGTGACATAACATACACCAAAATCATTTAATACCAAATCCTTTTACTCCATTTATCCCTTATGAATCGGAAAAACTTCTGCATGTCTCTTGCAGTTGCGTGTCTGCTTGGCGCGGGTAGCGTCCAGGCCGCATTCAAGGACATCAAGGTCGATCTGACCAACGGCAATCTGCTCACCGCCGAGGAGATAGCATCGAAGAACACGGTCACCTTCGGTGTCGCGGTTGCTGACGACGGCTCTGTGAGCCGCGTGCCCCAGGGAGATGCCTCATCGGCTATCACCCTCACGGGCAAGTATCACTCACCCGAGCACGGCTGGGGCAATTTCAGTTCGACGGTAGCCGTCGAGGGCCCCGTCAGAATCTCGATGGGCACCTGTGCCTGGGGCGGCGACGTCACCGTCAAGGATGCCGCAGGCACCACCGTGGCCACATTCAACACAGGCACCGGGAGCTGCTGGCACAACAACGGCAACCTGTGCGAGTCGGCCATCTATCGCGGCGACGCCACCACACTGACCATCTCGGGCGGTTCATACACCCCCTATATCGCTGTCGAGGCCGTCTCTGACGTGCCTGAGCCCTCGGTCATCACCTTCTCGCTCGGCGACGCCCAGGGCATAGCACCCGCCACGATAAGCCTCGAGCAGGGGCAGACATTCACCATCCCCGCCAATTTCACCGTCTACGCCGAGGGTAAGACCCTCGTGGGCTGGAACGACGGCACAAGGAACTATGAGATAGGCGAGATTGTCACCCCGACCGCCGACATGGCCTTCACACCCGTATTCGTAGACAACACCGTGACCCTGGCCGACCGCACCGAAGAGGTGACCGTACGCTGGGATTTCCAGCGCAACAACGGCGCTCCCTCGGTAGGGTTCCAGAACGTCGACGGCTTCTGGGTAGCCCAGGCCAAAATCGGCACCGAAACCATCGACGTCAAGATGGACTTCAGCACATCGCCCGGCAAGATCGCCAACGCCAACTGGGGCGACTGGGCCCAGATGAACGGAGGCACCACATTCAAGGTCCCCTCCTGCAAGGGCGCCACAATCTCGCTGCAGTCATATAGCGAGAACCAGTGCACCGTCGACGGCGTGGTGATGACAAACACACCCAACGGAAATGTTTGGGACGCTTCGTTCACCGTACTGACTCCCGATGACCTGGCCACCCTCGTCATCAACGGCGGAAGCTATTTCCGTTACATCCAGACGGTGCTCCCCGTCGTGAAGAGCGCCGGAGGCAACACTTTCAACAACGCCGACGCGTCGGTGGTATGGGCATTCAACTCGGCCGACTACATGACCGATGTCACATCGGCACCCGAGGGAGCTTTCTCGCAGACAGTATTCGACCAGAACGGCCTTACATACAAGGGAACAGCCTCGACCACAATGACCCCCGACGTAAACTATGTCCGCATAGCATCGGTCAACGGTGGTTCGGACGTCGTGAAATGGTGTGTCAAGCCCGCCAAGGGCCTCACATTCACCCCGACCTCGGTGTCTTTCTACATCGCCCGCAACGGCACTGACGGCGCCGGCGATGACGTTACAGTGAAGGGCGAGGTCGAAGGCGGCGCATCAGAGCAGTTTGCCACCATCACCCCGCACCGCAACAACAAGACCCAGGCCGACGACAAGCATGGCAGCCGCGACAACTATACAATCCATTTCGAGTACACCCTGACTGCAGCACAGCAGCAGGCGCTCAAGTCGGGCAACGGCTTCAACCTCGTGCTCAACAACGGCTATGCAAGCAACAAGGACTGCATGTACTCTGACGTGCACATCAACGGCATCATCGACGGCACCAGCCAGGAGGTAGCCATGTACACCCTCTCGGCCAAGGCAAATCCCGAAGAGGCAGCCCGCATCACCATCTATCCCAGCCTTGACCAGTATGAGGCAGAGACAGTCGTGAGCCTCAAGGCCGAGCGCAATTTCGGCTATGAGTTCGTCAACTGGACCGACGCCGAGGGCAAGGTGGTGGCCGAGACCGCAGAATTCAGCCACACAATGGCCGCCAATGTCGATTTCACCGCCAACCTCAACGCCATCAACACCTACGAGCTCAAGCTCGGTGTCGAGGGCGGAGCCAACAGCTATCAGGTACAGCCCTCGCCCGCACCCGTCATGGTCGACGGCAAGATGATGTACGAGGATGGCACCAAAGTCACTGTCAAGGCTATCTCCAACCCCGTCATGAGCTTCACCAACTGGTCTGACGGCCAGAGCTCGAGCGAGATTTCGTTCGTCATGGACGGCGATAAGGAGCTCAAGGGTGTCTTCTCGGCCTCCGATTTCATCGTAGGCTGGGACTTCTACCTGCCCGGCAACAATGGGCGCGCAGCCGACTTCCATGCGACCGACAATGACGCCGTGGCCCTCGTGCTCCGCGACGCAGACGGCAACCTCACCGGATGGCTCGACAAGAATGAGTCAGAGCAGGGCGGATATGAAGGACGCCCCGCAGGCGTGAACTGGAAGACCGACGGCCTCGGCACATGGTATTGGCAGACCACAGTCAACGCCGCAGCCTTCACCGACATCAAGGTGCAGGGCGAGATGGCCTACAACTATAACGCCTATACCGTATATAACGTAGAGGCATCTACCGACGGCGAGAACTGGGAGAAGATCGGCACCGTCAACATCGAGGGCCGCAAGATGTGGAAGACATACGAGTATGCCCTGCCCGAGAAGTTCAACAACCAGGAGAACCTCTCCATCCGCTGGATTGCCGACAAGAGCTCGCCCGTAGACGGCACACAGAGCAACAATGACGGCATAGCCATGGGCCCCACATACATCACAGGCGCACCCAAGCTCATCAACGACGGCACAGCTCCCGTGCTTCTGAGCCATGTACCCGCCGAGGGCACTGACAACGCCTCGATCGCAGGCCGCATCGTGCTCAACTTTGACGAGAAGGTCAAGATGGCCGAGGGCGTCAAGGCGACACTCGGCGAGCAGCAGCTCGAGCCCACCGTGGCCGGCAAGACCGTCATGTTCAGCTACAAGAACCTTGCCTACGGCACCCCCTACGTGTTCACACTCCCCGCAGGCGCAGTGATGGACCTCTGCGACAACGCCACCGACAAGGAGATACGCATTGCCTTCTCCACCCGTACCAAGCCTGAGGTCACCAAGGCTCTCTATGACCGCGTAGTGACCGACGTCGACGGGCTCGTCGAGGCTATCAACGCAGCCAACACCCGCGAGGACGCCACCAAGCGCTTCCGCATCTTCATCCACAACGGCCAGTACAAGCTCCCCGCTTCCACCGAGAGGACCAAGACCGGCAGCGACGGCAAGGCATATCCCGATCCCACCACCTATATCACCAAGGGTAACATCTCGTTTATCGGCGAGAGCATGGAGGGTGTCGTCATCACCAACACCGTGCCTGCCGCCGAGGGTGACAACGGCTTCGGCGCCGCCAACGTGCTCGAGGGCATCGGCAACGGCGACGTGATGCGCCTCGAGAAGAACGCCACCAACTGCTATTTCCAGAACCTGACCATGAAGAGCTCGATGGGCGACAAGCGTGGCCGCGACATCGTGCTCAACGACAACTCGGACAAGACCATCTTCAAGGACGCTTGCCTCTGGGCTTATCAGGATACCTACGTCTCCAACAACCAGAACGGACGCTTCTACTTTGAGGGCGGCGTGCTCCGTGGCCGCACAGACTACCTCTGCGGCAAGGGCGACGTCTACTATCAGGCAGTCAAGCTGCAGATGTGCGAGAAGGGCGGCTACCTGGCCGTGCCCTCGCAGCCCCGCAAGTTCGGCTACATCTTCAACGACTGCGAGATTGTAGGCGAGACCTCGGACATCGACGGCAACTACACCCTCGGACGTCCCTGGGGCAGCGGCACACCTATCGCCCTCTACATCAACACAAAGATGACTGTCAAGCCCTCGGCCGTAGGCTGGAACGAGATGTCGGGCGGCTGGCCCGCACGCTTCGCCGAGTATAACTCGACCACAGGCGAAGGCACCGTCATCGACCTCAAGGACCGCAAGAAGACCTTCGGCGACGGACATGCCAACAACCCCGTACTGACCCGCGAGGAGGCCGAGGCACACACCATCGCAACTGTGATGGGCGACGGCGACGACTGGGATCCCACACAGTATTCGGAGCAGGCTCCCGAGCCTCAGAACGTGAAGATTGCCGATAACGTCATCACCTGGGACAACTCGCAGTATGCATCGCTTTGGGCAGTGACCGCCAACGGCAAGATCATCGGCTTCACCCTCGATAACAGCTATGACCTGACATCCGCAGCAGCCGTGGCCGCTCAGGATGCCAACGACGCCGAGGCAATCGTCTATGCCGTGCGCGCCGCCAACGAGATGGGCGGTCTCAGCGAGGCAGTCATTGCTTCCGACGATTCGGCCATCTCCTCGGTGACCGCCGATAGCGAGGTAGTCGACACCGTATGGTACAACCTCCAGGGTATCCGCGTGGCCCCCGCCACCAAGGGCATCCTTGTCAAGGTAGTGACCTACGCCGACGGCACCACACAGACAACCAAGGTAGTGGTCAAGTAACCCCCCACTCCCCCACACGACATCGCCCCCGGCCTCTACTGGCCCGGGGGCGATTTTTTATATGCATCCGGATGTTCTGTCGGACACCCGGATGCAAGAGTGAGACCTTCTGTCTGAGGCCCGCAGGGCCGATGTCATGGTTAGCCCGGGGTGACCGCAGGGAACCCCGGGAGATAACGCGACGAGATAGTGAGCCCCGCAAGGGGCGATGTCATCAGTTGCGACATATTACATCGCCCGTCCCGGGCTCAGGGTTGGTATGGCGGTCACCCCGGGCTAATCATGACGACGGCCCTCCAGGCCTGACGATTGCACCGTGGACTCCTCGCGTGGATGTGCGCCAGGACGCAGATTCATTCAAAGACCTCCCTCCGGGCTCCTGACACCCTCTCCTCACTATACGACAAAAGGCTGCGCCCTAATCTTTTGGCGCAGCCTTTTGTGGTGATTAATCTTCCTCGTCCCTGTATTCCCTGCCGCCGACCATCTTCTGGAAGGAGGCGGGGATGGGAGTGGAGAAATTCATGTCCTTGCGGGTGATGGGATGCACGAACCTCAGCGTCTGGGCGTGCAGCGCCATGCGGTGGATGGGCGATGACCCGGCTCCATAGCGGCGGTCACCCGAGATGGGATGTCCGAGGTCTTTCATGTGCACACGTATCTGGTTCTTGCGCCCCGTGTCGAGCTCCACCTCCATGAGCGAGTATCCGTTGGCACTCTTGAGGGTGCGGTATCGTGTCACGGCAAGCTGTCCCTCGCCGGGCTTGTCGGTCGAGTAGACCTCATAGCGTGAGTTCTCGGCCAGATAGCTGCGCACCTCCCCCTCGGCGGGTTCGGGCACGCCCTCGACCACGGCGAGATATTTGCGCGACAGCACCATATTGTTCCAGTTGTGCTGCAACCCCTCCTTAGCCTCCATCGACTTGGCAAACACCATCAGGCCCGATGTGTCGCGGTCGAGACGGTGGACGATGAAAATCTTGTTGCGCGGGTCGTGCCACTTGAGATAATCCTTGAGGATGCTGTATGCCGTCCCCTCCTTCACCTTGTCATTGCCCATCGACAGGAGGCCGTAACCCTTGTTGACGACTATGATGTGTTCGTCCTCATAGACAATCTTGAGGCGGCGGTGATAGAACACCCTGAACTCGCGGGTCAGGTTGACCTTAACCTCGTCGCCGGGGGCGAGTGGTGTGTCGAACTGCTTGACGGGTGTGCCGTTGACAGCGACCTGGTTGTGCGACAGCAGGTTCTTGACCTGCGTGCGCTTGCGCTGGGGCATCGACGCATAGAGGAATTCGAGCAGCTTGCCCTCCCCGGTCACGGGATATGTCTCTATGATGTCGGGACGGAACGCGTTGCGCTCGGCTCCCGGCTTGGTTGAATATGGCTTGCGTGGCATGGCTGAGGGGTATTTCAGTTCTTTTTGGTCCGTTTGGGTTTCTTGGGCGCGCTGTCCTGGGCCTCGATTATGGCCTTGACCTCATCGAGCGTCAGGGCCGCGGGGTCTTCGACGGTCTTGGGTATCTTGTAGTTCTGCTTCTTATATGCGATATATACCCCGTAACGGCCGTTGAGTATGCTCAGGTCGGGCTCCTCGGCGAATGTCTTGACAACCTTATTCGAATCGGCCTGACGCTTGGCGTCAATCAGTCCGATGGCCTCCTCGAGCGTGATGGTCGAGGGGGACATCGACTTGGGGATGCTCACGAACTTGCCGTCATGGCGTATATAGGGGCCGAAGCGGCCCACAGCGGCAGTGACAGTCTTCCCCTCATACTCGCCCACCTGACGCGGCAGGGCGAAGAGCTTCAGGGCCTCCTCGAGCGTGATGTCAAATACGCTCTGGTCCTTGCGCAGCGAGGCAAAGCGGGGCTTCTCGTCGGCATCGGCAGAGCCTATCTGCACTATGGGGCCGAAGCGGCCTATCTTGACATAGACAGGCTCGCCGCTCTGCGGGTCGTTGCCCAGCAGGCGCTCGCCCACCTTGCGCTCGGTGCGCATGTCGTTGGCCTTCTCCACTTCGGGATGGAATAGGGCATAGAACTGCGTAATCTCACCCTTCCAGTTGGCGTCACCCTCGGCGATACGGTCAAACTTGGCCTCCATCGCGGCAGTGAAGTCATAGTCGAGTATGTCGGGGAAATGCTCGGTGAGGAAATCGTTGACTATGACGCCGGTATCTGTGGGTATGAGCTTGCCCTTGTCCGACCCGGTGTTCTCCGAGCGAGTCTCGCTCTTTATCTTCCCGGCGGCATCGAGGGTCAGCACGTCATAGTCGCGCTTCTCGCCCGGCTTCTCGCCCTTGACGATATACTCGCGGTTCTGGATGGTCGAGATGGTGGGGGCGTAGGTCGACGGACGCCCTATGCCGAGTTCCTCCATCTTCTTGACAAGCGACGACTCGGTATATCTGGGGGGTGCCTGCGTGAACCGCTCGGTGGCGGTTATCTCGCGTGCGGTCAGCGACTCGCCCACGGTCATGCGGGGCAGAGTTCCCTCGGCGGTCTCGTCTGCAGTCTCGTCATCGCTCCCCTCCATATATATGCGGAGGAAACCGTCAAACTTTATCACCTCGCCCGTGGCGGTGAAATGCTCCTTACGGCCGCCCACCGAAATCTCTACGGTGGTCTTCTCCATCTCGGCATCGGCCATCTGCGACGCCATGGTGCGCAGGCGTATCAGGCGATAGAGCCTCTTCTCGCGGTCAGTGCCGTCGATGGTCTCACGGTCGATATATGTCGGGCGGATGGCCTCGTGTGCCTCCTGGGCCCCCTTCGACGAGGTGTGATACTTGCGCACCTTGAGATACTGCTCGCCAAGCTCCTCCTTGATGAGCTCGGCGGTAGCACCGAGGGCCAGCGACGACAGGTTGAGCGAGTCGGTACGCATATATGTGATATAACCTGCCTCATAGAGCTTCTGGGCTATCATCATGGTCTGCGAGACCGAGTATCCCAGCTTGCGTCCGGCCTCCTGCTGGAGGGTCGAGGTGGTGAAGGGGGGAGCGGGCGACTTGCGCACAGGCTTGACCGATATGTCGGCCACCGTGAAATCGGCACCCTTGCATGCCTCAAGGAACTCGCGGGCCGAAGCCTCGTCGGGCAGACGGCGCGACAGCTCGGCCTGCAGGGGCACACCCCCGGGGAGCTCGAACCGCGCCGTGACGCGGTAATAGGGCTCTGAGGTGAATGCGTTTATCTCGTTCTCGCGGTCTACGATGAGTCGTACGGCCACCGACTGCACACGTCCCGCCGACAGCGCCGGGCGAATCTTCTTCCACAGTACCGGCGAGAGCTCGAACCCCACAAGGCGGTCCAGCACACGGCGTGCCTGCTGCGCGTCGACAAGGTTGATGTCTATGTCGCGCGGATGCTCGATGGCGTTGAGTATGGCATTCTTGGTTATCTCATGGAACACGATGCGGCGCGTATTCTCGGGCTTGAGCCCCAGCACCTCATATAGATGCCATGCTATGGCCTCACCCTCGCGGTCCTCATCAGACGCGAGCCACACGGTCTCGGCACTCTTGGCCATCTTCTTCAGCTCGGCCACCAGAGCCTTCTTGTCGTCGGGTATCTCATAGACAGGCTCGAAATCGCCGTCTGTCTCGATTGAAATATCTTTCTTGCGCAGGTCGCGTATATGGCCGTAGCTCGACATCACCTTATAGTCCTTGCCGAGGAATTTTTCGATGGTCTTGGCTTTGGCCGGAGACTCTACTATAACGAGATTCTTCATAGTGTGCATGGGTATGGATATGCAGCAAAAAGCCCCGCAAACGGGCCATTTTGCCATTCATTCGGCAAAGTTAACGAAAAACCGCCAACAAATCGCCAAATCCGCAAAATTTTCTCTCCAGACACCTATATAATATAATAGATACCCTGCGGGGTATATTAAGAATTATTAGGTGATGTTTTTGACCTTTTCATTGCTTGTTTGTTATAATAATTGAGTAAATTTGTCGTTCCTAATGGCATCCGCTCTCCATTCCACCCGTTTCAACCCGTGCCTCCGGGCGCATGACATCCATTTTTCCGTATGAAAAAACTCACGATATTCGCCGCCGCCATCGTTGTCCTGGCCCTTCTCTCGTCTGCCGCTACCCGCAGCAAGAAGGTCGACATCTCGCGCAACCTCGACATCTTCAACGCTCTCTACAAGGAGCTGCAGACATTCTATGTCGACTCGATTGACGCCGAGAAGAGCATCAACACGGCCATCGGCGCGATGCTCGACGACATCGACCCCTATACAGAGTATATCCCTGCCAAGGAGCAGGAGCAGTTCCGCTCGATGACCTCTGGCGAGTACGGCGGCATCGGTTCGGTGATACAGGAGACCGACCGCGGCGTGATAATCTCAGACCCATACGAGGGTAGCCCGGCGCGTCTGGCCGGACTGCGCCCCGGCGACCTCATAGTGATGATAGACGGCGACTCGACCGCCGGATGGCGCTCGTCGAAGGTGAGCGAGCACCTGAAGGGTCAGAGCGGCACCAATGTCAAGGTGACCGTCAACCGCCCCTATGCCGACGACTCGATACTGACGTTCGACATCCGCCGCGCCAAGATTCAGATACCCTCGGTTCCCTACTACGGGATGCTGCGCGACCACACGGGATATATCGTGCTCAACACATTCTCGGAGAAGAGCTATCCCGAGGTGCGCGAGGCTGTCGAGGCCCTGAAGAAGCAGGGGGCCCAGAGGCTGATACTGGACCTGCGCGGCAACGGGGGCGGCCTCGTGGAGAGCGCCGTGCAGATACTCGGCATCTTCCTCCCCAAAGGCACGACCGTGCTCAACACACGCGGCAAAGGTGTGCTCAACGAGAAGGTCTACAAGACCTCGGTGAAGCCTGTCGACACCGAGATACCCCTGGCGGTGCTCATCGACGGGGCGTCGGCCTCGGCCAGCGAGATTGTCACCGGCGCGCTCCAGGACCTTGACCGCGCCGTGGTGCTCGGCAACCGCTCGTATGGCAAGGGACTTGTCCAGAGCACCCGCCAGCTCCCCTACGACGGGCTGCTCAAAGTGACCGTGGCAAAATACTACATCCCCTCGGGACGTCTGATACAGGCCATCGACTATTCGCACCGCAACCCCGACGGGTCGGTGGCACGTATCCCCGACTCGCTGACATCGGTATTCAAGACAGCCGGCGGACGCGAGGTGCGCGACGGCGGAGGCATCACGCCCGACATCACCGTCGAGCTGCCCGAGGTGAACCGACTGACATTCAACGTGGTCCGCGACAACTGGGCATTTGATTTCGCCACCCGCTATGCCGCCACCCACGACACCATACCCGCGCCTCAGGACTTTGTCATCACCGACACCATCTATGAGGAGTTCAAGAGCTTCATCGACCCCGCCAGGTTCAACTATGACAAGGTGTGCGAGACAGCCGTAGACCAGCTCCGCAAGATTGCCGAGACCGAGGGATACATGAACGACTCGACCTCGCGCCAGTTCGACATCCTCGCCTCGATGCTCAAGCACAACCTGGGGCACGACCTCGACATCAACCGCAAGGCCATCTCGCCCTATCTGGCCGGAGAGATTGTCAACCGCTATTATTTCAACCGCGGCGAGATCATCAACTCGCTGCGCGAGGATGTGGTGGTCGACTCGGCCCTCAGCGTGCTCGGTGGCCCGCGGTATGCCGAAATTCTCAAGAAAACGAAATAATCCACAAAGGAATTGACTACCCTACAGCAACTAAGTCAGGATTTCCTCTCACCCACACGTCGCGCGGCCATTGACAGATGGCTGCGCGGCCGTTCAAAGACCCTCGGGCTATACTCGCTGGCCGGGTCGGCTCCGGGGATGCTCTTCGGGGCCATGCCGCGCCGCAAGGAGCCGGTGCTCGTCGTGGCAGACTCGCTCGACGATGCCGGATACCTGTATCACGACCTGTCGCGGATACTCGGCGAGGATGACGTGCTCATGTTCCCCTCGGGGTTCAAGCGCGACATCAAGTACGGCCAGCCCGACCCGCCGTCAGAGATACTGCGCACCGAGGCGCTGAACCGCTGGCACTCGGGCAAGGGGGCCCCTCAGTATGTCGTGACCTATCCCGAGGCGCTGGCCGAGAGGGTGGCATCGCGCAAGGCCATAGACACCCACACCCTGCACCTCGAGACCGGGAAGACCACAGATATGACCGATGTGGTGAAATGGCTGCGCGAGAACGGCTTCACCCCCGTCGACTATGTATATGAGCCGGGGCAGTTTGCCATGCGCGGCTCCATCATAGACATATTCGGCTATAGCAGCGAGCTGCCTCTGCGCGTAGACTTTTTCGGCGACGAGATAGACTCGATACGCCTCTTCAACATCGAGACACAGCTCTCCGAGCGCAAGCTCCGCGCCATCTCGGTGACCTCGGGGATAGCCACGGGCGCCAAGGGGGGCGGCGAGTCGCTGCTGTCGTTCATCGACCCCTCGACCATCATCGCCGTGCGCGACGCGGCCTATACCGTAGGGCGCATCAAGGCCATATCGGAGAGCGATTTCTCGCAGAGCGCGCTCATAGCGGGCGAGGGGGATGTCTCGGCACTCGACCGCGTGGTAGACCCCGACGAGTTTGCACGCGATTTCGCCGGATTCCGCCAGATACGCTTCTCGTCGGCAGCCCGTCCCGAGAAGCCCGAAGGTGACACCATCGACTTCGGCTGCACGCCGCAGGTGATATATCACAAGAACTTCGAGCTGATAGCCGACTCGTTCACCCGCTTCATATCCGAGGGATACACCATCGACATCCTCTCGGACAGCGACCACCAGTTCGACCGCCTCAAAGCCATCTTCGAGGACCGCGGCGACGACATACGCTTCAACCCCGTCACCCCTACCCTGCACGAAGGGTTCATAGACCACGAGCGCAAGATGTGCCTCTTCACCGACCACCAGATATTCGACCGCTTCCACAAATACACCCTGCGCAGCGACCGCGCACGTTCGGGCTCGATGGCACTCTCGCTCAAGGAGCTCAGCGCCATCGAGCCCGGCGACTACATAGTGCATGTCGACCACGGTGTGGGCAAGTTTGCCGGACTGCTGCGCACCGACGTCAACGGACGCACCCAGGAGATGATAAAGCTGGTCTATGCCAACGACGACATCATCTTTGTCTCCATCCACTCGCTGCACAAGCTGGCCAAATATCGCGGCAAGGAGGGTGTGCCCCCCAAGGTCAACAAGCTCGGCACGGGGGCATGGAACAGGCTCAAGGAGCGCACCAAGACCAAGCTCAAGGACATAGCCCGCGACCTGATACGCCTCTATGCCGCACGCAAGGAGGAGAAAGGTCACGCCTTCGCCCCCGACTCATATCTGCAGCAGGAGCTCGAGGCATCCTTCATCTATGAGGACACCCCCGACCAGCTCACCGCCACCAAGGCCGTCAAGGCCGACATGGAGAGCGACCGCCCCATGGACCGCCTCATCTGCGGTGACGTGGGATTCGGCAAGACCGAGATTGCCGTGCGCGCGGCCTTCAAGGCTGCCGTCGACGGCAAGCAGACCGCCGTGCTCGTGCCAACCACAGTGCTTGCATATCAGCACTACAACACCTTCGCCAACCGCCTCAAGGACCTCCCCGTGCGTGTCGACTATCTGAGCCGCGCCCGTACCCCAAAGCAGGTCAAGGCCATCATCAAGGACCTGGCCGATGGAAAGATAGACATACTGATAGGCACCCACAAGATTATCGGCAAGGAGGTAAAGTTCAAGGACCTCGGACTGCTGATAGTCGACGAGGAACAGAAATTCGGCGTGGCGGTCAAGGAGAAGCTCAAGCAGCTCAAGGTCAATGTCGACACCCTCACCATGAGCGCCACTCCCATCCCGCGCACCCTGCAGTTCTCGCTGATGGGCGCGCGCGACCTGTCGGCCATCAATACCCCGCCGCCAAACCGCTATCCCATAGTCACCTCGGTCAACGCCGGGGGTGACGACATCCTGTCTGAGGCAATCAATTTCGAGCTGTCGCGCAACGGCCAGGTGTTCATCGTCAACAACCGCATCGAGGGGCTATACGACCTCGAGGCTACCGTGCGCCGTCTGGTGCCCGACGCCCGCGTGGTGGTGGGACACGGACAGATGCCCCCCGAGAAGCTCGAGCAGGCCATCATCGACTTCGCCAACCACGACTATGACGTGCTCATAGCCACCACCATCATCGAGAGCGGCATCGACATGCCCAACGTCAACACCATCATAGTCAACAACGCCCAGAATTTCGGTCTGAGCGAGCTGCACCAGCTCCGCGGCCGCGTCGGGCGCAGCAACCGTAAGGCATTCTGCTACCTGCTTGTGCCTCCGCATGTCCCCCTCACCCCCGTGGCTCGCCGCCGTCTGCAGGCCATCGAGAGCTTCAGCGAGCTCGGCAGCGGCATACACATAGCCATGCAAGACCTCGACATACGCGGCGCGGGCAACCTGCTCGGCGCCGAGCAGAGCGGTTTCATAGCCGACCTGGGCTACGAGACATATCAGAAGATACTTAAGGAGGCCGTGACCGAGCTGCGCACCCAGGAGTTCGCCGACCTCGGTGACGAGGCCACAGCCGACCGCAGCGGCGAGGACGATTTCGTGGCCGACTGCGTGATAGAGAGCGACATGGAGCTGCTGCTCCCCGCCGACTATGTGCCCACCGAGAGCGAGCGCATAGCCCTGTACCGCGAGCTCGACGGCATCGAGCGCGAGTCAGACCTGATGGAGTTCCGCTCGCGGCTGGCCGACAGGTTCGGCACCATCCCCGACGTTACCCTCGAGCTGCTGCGCATACCGCGGCTGCGCCGACTGGCACGCCGCCTCGGCATCGAGAAGGTCGCCCTCAAGCAGGGCCGCATGTTCACATATTTTGTCGACGACGCCAACAAGGCATACTATCAGAGCGACATGTTCGGGCGCATGCTCACATATCTCACCGCCCATCCCAGGCGCGTGCAGATACGCGAGCGCGACGGACGCCGCTCGTTCGCCATCCTCAATGTGCCCACCGTAGAGACTGCCGTGGCCATCCTCACCGAAATCATAGGCGAGGAAAACAAGTGACCCGACGCAATGATATAAAAACTGACGGGCTGTCATCACGACAGCCCGTCAATTTTTTAACCTTAAATCTAATACCATGAAAACACAGT
>OMDV01000081.1_pt1 | contig 20296 bp, 16 predicted proteins | sample 1673671 | NCBI WGS metagenome assembly OMDV01 (sample SAMEA103958118, study PRJEB25191) | human gut metagenome | reverse complement strand
GACAGCCCCCAGCAGCTTGTCGACCTGAAAGTGGTCGACGCCCTGAAATACGCCGACGAAGTAGAGGAGGAACTCAAAGGGATGACCAATGTCAAGAAAGGGAAAGACCTCCGCCTTATCGACTACGCCACCTACAACACCCTCGCCGACGCTCCCCACGAAAAGAAAGAGAAAAACAAGATAGCCGTCTACTACGCCTGCGGTGACATCACCGATGACGGCGACGGCGGCATCACAGCCACGAACGTGGTACCCGACATCCTCGACCTCGCCAAGGACGACGACATCCAGGCCCTGGTGTTGCGCGTCAACTCAGGCGGAGGCTCAGCCTACGCCTCGGAACAGATCTGGCACGCGCTCGAAGTGTTCAAATCCAAAGGGAAGACCTTCTACGTCTCCATGGGCGATTACGCCGCATCCGGAGGTTATTACATCTCCTGCGGAGCTGAGAAAATCTACGCCGAGCCCTCGACCCTCACCGGTTCGATCGGCATCTTCGGAATGATTCCCTGCGCCAAAGAGCTAATCACCGGCAAGCTCGGAGTGAACTTCGGGGTTGTCTCCACCAACGCCAACGGAGCGTTCCCCTCGCTGTTCGAGCCTGCCACCCCATTCCAGGCACAGCGTCTCCAAGGTTCAATCAACCGTGGATATGAGCTGTTCACCTCCCGCTGCGCCGAGGGACGCCATATCCCCCAGGATTCCATCAAAGCCATCGGAGAGGGACGCGTGTGGGATGGACGCACCGCCAAGAAACTCGGCCTTGTCGACGAACTCGGCGGCCTGCAGGCCACCATCGACGCCCTGGCCAAGAAGATGGACTACGACAAATACCAGGTCGTTGTCTATCCCGAAGTCGAGAAATCCTTCTGGGATGTCATCGCCGAGATGCCGACCCAGGTCAAAGCCAACGCCCTGCGTGAGGAGCTTGGCACCTATTATCCAGTCTATATGGAGCTTAAGCGACTTGAGAACCTTGAGCCGGTGCAAGCCCGAATGATGCCTGTGACCCTGCAGTGACAAAAAACAAACTCATATCAAACCTCTTGCTTCTCCCCACGTCGAAAATTTACGGCCTGGGGGTAGGGATTCGCAACCTTATGTTCAAGTGGCGCATCCTGAAACAGCGGGAGTTTGACGTGCCGGTGGTGGTGGTCGGCAACCTCGCCGTCGGAGGCACCGGCAAGACCCCCCATGTCGAATATATCCTCGAACTTCTCAAGTTCAAATACCATATCGGGATGATTTCCCGGGGCTACAAGCGCAAGACAAAAGGGTTCGTCCTGGCCACCCGCCGCTCCACCCCCCTCGACATCGGCGACGAGCCATATCAGATTTACCAGAAATTCGGGCGCGACATAACTGTCGCCGTCTGCGAAGACCGCTGCGCCGGCATCGAGGAGTTGCTGCGCATCGACCCGAAAATCAACCTGATTGTCCTCGATGACGCCTTCCAGCACAGGTATGTCAAACCAACCGTGTCGATTGTCCTCACCGACTTCAACGCCCCGGTGTTCTCCGACTCCCTCCTCCCCCACGGAAGGCTGCGCGAACCGATGGGGGCTATCTACCGCGCCGACATGGTGGTGGTCACCAAATGCCCCGAACGCCTCAAGGCCATCGAATACCGCATATTCAAGAACAGCCTGAAACTCTTCCCCTACCAGGGACTCTTCTTCTCGGCGATAGAGTATTCCCCCCTCCAGCCCCTCTTCCCCGACGAAGCCCTGCAGCCCCCCTATCTCAGCTGGCTGACTGAGGCTGATTCCATACTGGCCCTCTCAGGCATCGCCAACCCCAAACCATTCGTGCGTTATCTGCGTGGCTTCCACGCCAAGGTAAAGGTAAAGCAATACCCCGACCATCACAACTTCACCCGCCGCGACCTCGACAGCCTGCTGAGACGCTTCAACGAGATGGAAGGGGAGCGCAAGCTCCTCATCACCACGGAGAAAGACGCCGTGCGCCTGATCAACAACCCTTACTTCCCCCAGGAGCTGAAAGACTGCGCCTACTACCTGCCGGTCAAAGTGAAATTCGACCCCCACAATGTCGACACCTTCGACGACGAGCTCCAGAAACTGCTGCTCAACTCCATAAAATAATCCCGCAGACAGACCGACTCCGGACCGGACCATAACCCCTCTCTCTTCTCACAACTGAACCAACCTCCGGTCCCCGACGTTTCAACATAAGCATCCCTTGGCCACAAATTCCCCCACCGGGCCGGGGAGACATCAAAACAACCGGTTAATCTTACTACCCATGTTAGAAAAAATCAACCAGACAGCTGATTTCCTCCGCTCCAAAGTGAGCGACATGCCCAAAATCGCCATCATCCTCGGCACAGGCCTCGGCCCCATCGCTGACCTCATCGAAGAGAAGACCGTCATCCCCTATTCCCAGATTCCCAACTTCCCCGTCTCCACTGTCGAAGGCCACAGCGGCAACTTCATATTCGGCAACCTCGCCGGGAAACGAGTCATGGCCATGCAGGGTCGCTTCCACTACTATGAAGGTTACGACATGAAGACCGTGACCTTCCCCGTTCGCGTGATGCGTGCCCTTGGTGTGGAGACCCTCATCGTCTCCAACGCCGCAGGCGGAATGAACAAGGAGTTCCTTGTAGGCGACGTGATGGTGATCACCGACCATATCAACCTCTTCCCCGAGAATCCTCTCCGTGGCAAGAATTACAACGAGCTTGGCACACGCTTCCCCGCCATGACCGAGGCCTACTCGAAACGCCTCGTGGCCATCGCCGATGCCATCGCCCAGGAAAAGAAGATACGCCTGATGCACGGCGTGTATGTCGGCACCACCGGTCCCACCTTCGAGACCCCCGCCGAATATGAGTATTTCCGTATCATCGGCGGCGACGCTGTGGGTATGTCCACCGTGCCCGAAGTCATCGTGGCCAACCACAGCGGTATGGAGGTGTTCGGTCTTTCAGTCATCACCGACCTCGGAGGCAAGGACATCACCCAGGTACCCACCCACGAGGAGGTGCAGCAGGCAGCCATCACCGCCGAACCTGTCACCAAGATGCTCGTCCACGAGCTTATCGCTCGTCTCTGAGACCGGGCATACCGCCGTAATCCCACGGCTTAAGTCTCACGCAGATTACCGCGTCCGGGCGCAATCTGCGTGAGATTTCGTAAACAACAACAGTCCAATCCCAAAACCTGAAAACAATGGACGAAAAAGCCACTGAAATATCCTCGCTCGGCGAGTTCGGACTCATCGACCGCCTAACCCGCGACTTCCCCCTGCGCAACAGCTCCTCACTCAAAGGTGTCGGCGACGACTGCGCCGTGATGCAATACCCCGACACCGACGTGTTGGTCTCCACCGACCTCCTTGTCGAGGGCATCCACTTCGACCTCACATATGTGCCGCTCAAACACCTCGGCTACAAAGCCGCCGTGGTCAACTTCTCCGACATCTACGCCATGAACGGCCATCCCCGCCAGATCACAGTCTCGCTGGCCATCTCGCGCCGCTTCACAGTGGAGCATATGGAGGAGCTTTACGCCGGCATCCGACTCGCCTGCGACATCTACGGCGTAGACCTCGTGGGAGGTGACACCACCTCATCCCGCTCCGGACTCGTGATTTCAATCACCGCCATCGGCGACGCTCCCCGCGACCGCATCGTCTACCGTTCCGGAGCCAAGGACACCGACCTCATCTGCGTCTCCGGCGACCTTGGAGCCGCCTACATGGGCCTCCAGCTCCTCGAAAGGGAGAAAGTAGCCTCCGCCGGCCAGAAGGACTTCGTGCCGCAGTTCGGCGGAAAAGAGTACCTCATCGAGCGCCAGCTCAAACCTGAGGCGCGCCGCGACGTGATAGAGAACCTCGCTAAACACGGCATCATCCCCACCTCCATGATGGATGTCTCCGACGGCCTTTCATCCGAACTGCTGCATATCTGCAAAGCCTCCGATGTCGGATGCCGCGTCTACGAAGACCGCATCCCCATCGACTACCAGACCGCACTGATGGCCGAGGAGCTGAACATGAACCTCGTCACCGCCGCAATGAACGGCGGCGAGGACTACGAGCTGCTCTTCACTATCCCCCTCCACGCCCACGAGGAAATCAAGAAAATCCCCGGCGTGAAGGTCATCGGCCACATCACAAAGCCCTCCCTGGGAGCCGCCCTCATCACCCGTGACGGCGCCGAAATCCCCATCAAGGCCCAAGGCTGGAATCCCCTCGCTGAATAGCCCCCTGTCCCCTTAAACGTCGGTGTGGCTAAATCTCTTACCGAAGGGACCTACACCGGTTTCCCGAACGATTCTTAAAGGTTTCATAGCGGTTTCCCGAACGATCCCGAAGGAATCTTATATCTGAATAGCCGTGGGTTGGCGCGAGTGCAATGCCCCCTTGTGGGGCTGCACGAAGCGGTAACCCACGGTTGTGTTTCACCAAATTTGGGATTCCGGAGGAATCTTTTTTGATATCACCGTCTTTGTCGAATATCAGAAAAGATTCCTCCGGAATCCCACGTTTCATACCGTTACCGTGGGTTACCGCTTCGGTTCGGCCTGACGGCCTCACCTCGCGCCAACCCACGGCTATTCAGATATAAGATTCCTTCGGAATCGTCGGGGGAATCGCTATAAATCTTTTCGGAATCGTCCGTAATATCCGACTCCCGATTTGCCACGCGCCCTCCTTTGTAAACATTTCGTCGCCAAACCACCTCCTTTCGTCTCATTTATCAATGATTACAAACTTCAATCATATAAATTTGCAAAACACTAAAAATTCTAATGGTTTCCGATTCATCACTTCTCGGAATATCCGCAAGAGATTCCCCCCACGGCACTCTTTCATCAGACAAAACCAGACAAATAATAACCCCACAAAAATGAAACATTATCTCAACCTTTTCAGGCAAGCAGCCTTGGCGACTGCCATCCTCCTTGTCGCCACCTCATGTTCGGATGAGAAGGAAAAAAGCTTCTCGGAAGACATCTATTTCACAGGCTTCCAACAGAACAATACCGTCACCGGGGGTGATTCTCAATAGTTCTACCAAATCAGGCCACGCCGGATTCATTTACAATGACCGCTTCCTGAGAAACATTTCCGGGCAACGGGACGAGACCGTCCTCACCTGGGATAACGGCAACCTGACCGACATCTCGTCGGCCGACAGCCACACCGATGTCATCTACGGAGATTGTGCCAACGACTGCAATCTCGATCTCAACTGGTTTGTCGGCCTCGAGCCAGCCTCCACAGGCCTGAATTCAGGGAATGGAATTCTTGCTGCCATGAATCTTATGGGACGTAGATCGGCCAATCTCGTCTCCTCGGCAAACGGGGAAATCTTCACCTACACACCCGGAGTAACCGATTCAAAGGGGGAAGAGACTGACGGCATCACCGTCACAACCTCCGCCAACCGCACAATCAAAATCTATTTCACAAATTAAATCATCCCATTAATATGGAACTTCTCACGTATTGAATCAGGCGATACCTTACAGGGATTCCACTAAGTATGCCTGAATCCCTGGGAAATCGTGGATTGAGACAAATTGAGAGTACTCACCCCATATAGCCCCTGCTATATGGGGTGAGATATGAGTGGCAATATTGTATTCTTAATATCCGACCCACGCTATTTAGGGGAAAACGGGCAATAACGGTGTACGGGGAAACGTTAATAACCTGTGATGGAATGCAATCGAAACATAAAAATCTTTCTGACAATCATATGCTGCCTGGCTGTAATGTCAGCGCTCCTGTCGGGGTGCGACCACAAGACAGACAGAAAGATGGAGGAAATCGAGGCTGTGCTTGACAACGACCTCGACTCAACGACAATACTCCCCGCCATCCGCAGTCTCGACTCAATCCCCGTCGAGACCCTGAACAAACGCCAGCGGGCCCTCCACGCACTGCTGACTGTCCAAAGCCGCCACAAACAGCACCTCCCCCTCGCCACCGACTCCCTGGCATTCTATGAGGCGGCCTACTTCGACGGCTCCTCTGACACACGCCACAGGATGAAATGGCATTTCTACCGGGGCGCGACACGCCTGCAGCTTGAGGATTACCGTGGAGCCATCTTTGATGCCCTCCATGCCATCCGGCTTTCTGCCTCACTCCCCGACACTCTCTTCATGGCCAAATCGGAGGAATTGCTCGCCGACATTTATTCCGCCACTTTTAATTCCGAACTCGCCATTAAACATCAGAGAGAATCCGCCAAACTATATAACAGAATTGGACGAGAACGCAACCTATTATTTACATATATTGATATCTGTACCGAATTAGAATTCATTGGGCAATACAATGAATCAATAAGATTATGTGACACTATCTTACAACTCGCGTCCCCGAGTGACAGTGCCATTCTCGGGAATACTTATGCACATTTGGCCACCGCATACAGCAGAAAAGGCAACCTCACCGAAGCCCGTAAAGCAAACATTATGTCAACCAAATATTACGGGACAAACCTTGAAAATCTTGCAGGCCTCTCGTTCCTTGCAGATTGCTACACTCTCACAAATGATGCTGATAGCGTGGAAAAATATGTCGAGGCATGCAATCAACTGGCTGCCTACCACCAGGATGTAACCCATTTTGCAAACCTAAAATGGTTAGCGGCATATCACAAAGACTATGAGAGTGCATATCATTACGCAGACTCTGTGGCATTCCTAATCAACAATACCGCAAAAAATATTCTCAACCGACAGGGCGTATTCGCTCAGGCTGACTTCTATCTATGGCAACTCGATGAAGAAAAAGATAAAGCCCGAACAAAAACCACATGGCTATCGGTTTTTATTTTCTGCCTTATTATATGCCTTGGTGTCGGATGGATATGTTATCGAAAACGCCAGAAAAGACTGCAAAACCAGATTGCACAAAAACTTTCCGAAATTTCACAACTTCGTGACGACATATTCCGCCTTGATAAAGACTTGCTCAACGCAAAATCAGATCGCTCCAACTACACCAATTTAAAAGAACTAATACAGAAAAGTTTCGCGGCTTTTGATGCCGTGACCAGTTCTTACTATGCAAATACCTTTATAAGAAAAAAGTCCACCGATGCCATACAAAAGGACATTGACTACCTGAAAGACGATGGATTCCTGACTATACTCGTCGATTATGCAAATAGCGAGTATTCTGATGTCATAACCAAATTACGGGTAGCGTTCCCAAAAATGAAACAGATGACTGCATACCTTGTCGCATTACGAGTTTCCGGCTTTTCAGTGCAGTCAATATGTGTATTGCTCGAAATCTCGCCTTCTAATTACTACACTCGCCTTCATCGCTTACGTGAACAAATTTCAAACCTCCCCGACCCCGACAAAACTTTTTTTATGAATATCGTAGGCTGACGTTTGACAAAAGGCCAAAAATCCATCTTTCAAAAAGAAAAGATTCGATATTATAACCGCTCTATTATCAACAACTTGTGAAAATGTAAGATTTTAAAATCTTACATTTTCACAAGTTGTTGCATATCAGCATATTGCAACTGCAAAATTTTGAATTTTGTAAGACAACAAATCTACCGAAATTTTATTTTTACTTAATTCTTTTGCATATATTTGCCCAAAAGAAACCTAAAATAGGATTATGCTTAAACGATTTTTTCTCGCAATTGCAATTTTGCCTATTGCTATGCCACTGCTATGGAGTGACGACAAATCTTCGAACCGTGGTAAAGAAACTCCAGTTCTATTGAACAAAAACAAAACAAACCAAAAACCCACCGACATTCAAGACGACAACCTCACATGTGTGTATATAGGAGGCCAGTTACAATTCCAGTTCGCCCAGTCTGAGGGAAGCGCGTCTGTCGATGTCAGCAAACTCGACACCGGGGAGAGAATCACGACCCAAAGTAACGGATATCTGTTCACTGTCACGATGGGAGACACTCCAGGATTCTACCAAATCACCGTCAGCACGTCGGAAGGCTCTGTCTACACCGGTTATCTTGCCATAGACTGAAAAAGCTTGCTATCAATAATCCATTACACATTATGCCATGACATACAAACATAAAGTAATATGGTTAGCCATATCATCCCTATTCTCATTCTCAGGAATGATACTGCAAAGTTGTTCAAATGACCTTCCTTATGAAATCAAGGTAGGTAGCTCTTCTGAAGAAGTATTCCCCACCTCAATCCGCGATGAAAAAGAGGCCATACAGATTGCATTGGATGGTTATTCTCTCTTTTATTTGGTTAACGACGATTCTCGTTCCAACAATGCCATCATACTCCCGAAAGAGATTATCAAAATAAACAGGAATATCTCACGAGGCGCGAATGAAAATGAGCCATTGCTGTATATCGTTAACTTTGAAAATGACAGGGGTTATGCGATAGTTCTTGCCAACAGAAATGCCGAACCTCTTTTGGCGGTTTCTGACAACGGCAATTACGACAATTGCATTACAGACCAGATTCCAGGATTCGGGCTCTGGATGGAGAACGCCATCAGCTATGCCGAGGCCACCAACGCAGCCTCACAGGGGACATCAATCACCCCTGACTTTCCGCTTATTCCGGATGACAACCTGCTTCAAACAAAATCATGGAACGACACCATCTCACACCGAATAGTAAAGCCTCAACTGGGAATCGCTTGGGGACAAGGGAACGGAAACACTACAGACATTTCTCGAAAAGATTGTGAAGGTTTCTATTTTCCCAATGGTATTTGCGGATGCGCGGGCCTTGCAATAGCTCAGGTCTGTGCAGGTCTCAAAATGCCGACATCATTGAACGAAACATATCCCGGTGTAGGCACTCAATATAATTTTGATTGGGATGCTATCAGGAATCATAAAGCTTGCAGATTTGTGCTGAACGGAGTTCCGCAGGAATCCGGCTCCTGCTTTGAATCACAGTCCAACAAAAGTGGAGTGCATCAAAGCATCGCCCGTTTATGCAAAATCATTGGAAATTACGGCAATGCGCAACCAAACGGCAGTGAAACGTCAATGACTTCCGACAATCTCAGGAGGGCCGCGTCATTGGTATTTGGTGCGTCCCATGTATCATCCAGCTGGAATGAACTGTTAATCGAGTCCTCGATATACGAGGGGCAAATGATGATTGTCATAGGCGACTCAAAAAATACGGGCGAGGGAGGACACGCATGGGTGTGCGATGGATGTGAATATGTTTCATATGTACACTACGACGCTACCCGGAACAATTCCTACGAGGAATGGAAAATAATATCCTCATTTACAGAAAGCCGTAGTTATTTCCACTTCAACTGGGGTTGGAATTCCCTTGGGAACGGATGGTATATGAACCTTACTCCCGATGTCAATCATGTGTCTGACACAGGATACAACAACCTCCGGTTTATCCTCATACAGAAATAACCGTTATTACCCTCATTCAGTCTATTGCCTCTTAACCGACCTCATCAGAGTGTATGAGAGGCATTTTTTACAAAAAATGGATTATTGTTGGTGATTTAGCATAAAATATATACCTTTGCGATGTCATCAAGAAAACCGTGCCTCAGTGATTTTCTTTTACATCGCATACTTATTATAAAAATTAGTCCTATGAACTTTCCATTCAACGCTCTTCTAATGAAGTTATCATATGCCGTCCCGGTTGGCATAGGTATTATCGCGCTCTGTTCATGCGGAAACGAGGACACTCCGCTTCCTCCTTCTCCTGCTCCTCAGTCACCTTATCCCTTGGGTGAGGAAGTTATAGTTGTGCCCTCTGAGGGAGGGACCCTTTCCGTGGAGCCCCTTAATGACGAAGATGCCGATTTCGCCGCCTTGGGTTACATCGCCTCCTATCCATTTCTTGACGCAGTCCCACACGCTCGGCAGGATCTCAAAAACGGTAAAATCGGGGATGTAAGCGTAGCTGACTACTACGGAGTTTACAGCGTTCTTGAGCACAACGCGTCTATCGGTATCGATGGCTATGTCAACTCAGACGAGATAGAGTATGAGTATGAATGGATCAAGGTGAAATGCCACAAGCCCGATAACGCCTCACACACTATCATAGAAATCGCAGCCACACCCAACCAAGGGGAGACAGACCGAGGAATGTTCTTATATTTCACAGAACCGTCCTTGGGTCTGGTTTCGTTGTATCAACATCCCGCACAGTGATTTCTTAACACCTTTCCGGAAGAGACAGGAGCTTAGGAAATTCACACATGACAGATTTTGTCGCTTATATCTATAAGCACACGGCATTTTATATGCCATCAAATATCCGCCACAATCAAGAATCATAATTTAACGTGAGTTCGAATCCTTCGAACTCACGTTAATTGCTACACTCGCCTTTATCGCTTGCGTGACAAATTTCAAATCTTCCCGCACTCCACAAAACTTTTTTATGAATACCATAGGATGACGTTTGACAAAATGCCCAAATTTCATCTTTCATAAAAAAGGAATCCACATTATAACCGCTCTATTATCAAGAACTTGTGAAAATGTAAGATTTTAAAATCTTACATTTTCACAAGTTCTTGTATATCAACATATTACAACTATGGAATTCCCACTTTTGTAAGACAACAAATCGGCCGGAAATTTGTCTTTTCTTAATTCTTTTGCATATCTTTGCGCAAAAGGAACCTGAACAAGATTATGATTAAACGATTTTTCCCACAATTGCAATTTTATCCGTTGGTATGTCACGACTATGGAGTGACGAACGATTCTTCGAACCGTGGTAAAGAAACTCCAGTTCGGCCAGTATGAGGGAAGCGCGTCGGAAGACTCTGTCTACACCGGTTATCTTGCCATAGACTGAAAAAGCTCACGGCTCGGAGTATCATTATTTGATTTATCATAACTGTTTTTTGCAAAGCAAATAACCAGCTATGAATCAACACCTTACCCGTACACAAGAGTGAAGATTGCCAACACTCAGTAAATCAGCCAGTTACCCCATTGTCGAAAATTTCACTTTTATTCAACTCATAAGCAACTATAAACCAACAAGATACTATTTTGCCTGTAGACAATCTATTCAGGAGAGATTTTGTCTACTATTCTAACTTTTTCATAATTTTGCCATCAGAAATCCGGCGCATATGAAACTATTAAAATCACTTGTCATAATCGCATTATGCAGTCTAACCTCCATCCTCATCTTATCAGGATATAATGTGGATGCATGGACAGAGTTCAAACAGTTTATGTGCCCACCTGCGAAATCCGGTGCAATAACAATTGTCACGGGATTTTCCACAACAAATCCTCCATCAGGACAATTTTATGGACTCGGCCGATGGGAAATATGATACATATGAATTGGGGGTGGCACGGAAGTGGCAACGGATGGTTCAACAAAGGCGCGGTTTCTTTCCAGCCAAAAAACTATTCAGTGGCATACGGCAACCTACAATACGTCATAATTCGAAAATAACCTTTAATAACATATATATAATAAATGAACAAATTAATTGAGAAATTCATAATCTGTAGCTTGGTGATGCTATCCTTCGCGGCAGTTTCCTGCTCTGACGACGACAAAGATTACCCTGCCGATGTCTATTTCACAGGGACGTTAGAACCTGTACAGGTAGTAAGCGCCTCAGGAACGAAGGCTCCCGGAAGCAACGGGTCGTCAGCATTCAACATTACATTTGACGCTTCCGGAGATTGGAGCATATCCGCCCACGACCTATTCAATCCACAGGAGACCGCAAATTGGGTGAAATTCTTCAATACTTCCGGCAAGGAAGGCAGTCAACTTGTCGGAGTATATGCCGATGCCAACCCTTCGACAAAAGAGCGTGCCGCGATTGTTGAGATAAACTGCAAAGGGGCTTCCGTCTCATTCACTCTTATTCAGCAAGCCACCGCTCCGGTAACAAACCATATCATCACAAATCCCAACAAACAGGTGACGAAAATCATCTACAGTGACTCCCATTCGATGAATTTCACTTATTCCGAGGGGGAAATCCTGGCGCGTATAGAGGATATACAGATCTTCAACGGGAAAGAAGAAAAGATGACAACGACAATCACTTCCGACGCGCAGACCACCTCTGACGGAATCGCTGTCAACAAAGTTGTTATCAAGAGCAACCATATGCCAAATGCCACATATGGAGTGGTCAACGGAAAAATCGCTGTTGCGTATTCCGGCACTGATGTAGCTCTTGGTAACAAATGCATGCCATCGTACTATGGCTACAATGCTTCCAACTACCTGACATCCGTCTCCGGCGCCGGCATCGGCCTAATGCTGACATGGACCAACGGAAATCTCACATCGTTCAAGGCTGACATCAAAGACACCTCTGCTCCGGTGAACTGCACCCAGACTGCGACCTACGCCAACGAAATGAACGATGCCAATTTTGACCTGATTTGGTTCCTGAACTTCATTGACCCGGGCATCAATATTATAGCCCCTGCCATGAATCTGATGGGAACCCGCTCGGTGAACCTTCCCTCAGGAATTATAAATGACAAATATAGCTCTGATATTGAACGCTTCACATACACTGCAGGTGTAACCGACGACAAGGGCAATGCCATACCTGGTCTGACGATGACATCCACCAACGGCAATATGGTGAAAGTATATTATGCAAATTGAAATCCGCATATGGCCGATTTTGTTGCCTATATTTATAAGCAGGAGGCATTTTACATACCATCCAATATCCGACACGCTCAAAAATCATAATTAAAAACTATTATTTTGAAATGAAAAAGTGCTATTTCAATCTTATGGGAAGCATGATGACAGCCGCCGCTTTTCTGGTGGGTGCGACTTCCTGTTCTGACGATGAGAAGACATACTCAGACGACATCTACTTTACCGGCAATCAGGAGTCGGTTGTCGTTGTGGGGCCTGCAGCCAGCAACCTCGTAGGAGTTGAGGCCTCAGCGTTCACCATCACATTCGATGCCGCCTCAAACTGGCAACTCGCCACAAAAAATCTTTTTGACCAGTCTCAGAATGCCGATTGGGTGAGCGTCAAAACCGCCGCCGGCGAAGAAGGCAGCCAGATTCTCGGCGTGTATGTCACAGCCAACACATCAGGGGCTGACCGTGCCGCGCTTGTCGAAATATCAGCAAATGGCAAATCAGTGAGCTTCACCCTCGTGCAGCAGGGCGCCGCGGCCGTGGCCAATCCCAATGTTTCCGCCATCAATGCCTCCAAGACTCTGAGCCGCATCGAGTATTATGGAGCCGGTGCTTCTTCAGCTTCACAGACCGTTGATTTCACATATGACTCAAACGGAGTGCTGGCATCGGAGACATTCACCACTATCAATGGTGAAGACCGTGTCCAGGCTGTCTACACAGTCACCACCGACAGCCGCGCCACCGGTGGGGTGGTAGGGGTAAACAAAGTATCCATAACTCTTGACAACCAGGTGGTAGGAAGCGCATATGCCGTGGTCAACAGTCTTGTGGCTGACAGCTACAGCAGTCTCGTCGTCAAAAACAACTCCGCGGAGTTAATCAGCAACTATTCATATGAGAATGCGTTCCTGTCGAAAATCAACGGCGCATCAGGAAATATGAATCTCGTATGGAGCGATAAAAACATGAACAAGTTCTCTTTCAACGGGTCTGAGACAAACCTGACCTACGGCTCAGTCCTAAATGATTGCAACCTCGACCTCAACTGGTTCATAGGGCTGCAGAATGAGGCGCTGACTGCGTTTGACAGCCATATCCTTGGCGCGATGAATCTAATAGGCAAACGTTCGGTCAACCTCATCTCATCCAACTCATCCGTGAGCGAGAACTACACCTATACCGACGGCGTGACTTCAGCCGACGGGAAACCTGCCGCCGGCCTGACCGTCACAACCTCGACCAATCGTCTAATCAAGGTTTACTTCCAGGACTAATCGCAAGGAAAGCATAACTTCCGAAAATGAAGACTTCCGGGCCATTATCATATGGCTCGGGAGTTTTGTTTGTCATTAGGGGGATTTTTCGTAACTTTGTATTTCATCCGGGAGCAGAACACCGGGCCGCAGGACTCCCTCCCGACCCGTTTTCCGCCCCACAACCAAATAAAACCCACTGAAATGCCAGAAGTATCACAGCGCGGCACAATCATGCCCGCATCCCCCATACGCCGTCTCGTCCCCCTGGCCAACAAGGCCATAGCCCGGGGCGTGAAGGTCTACCGCCTGAATATCGGACAGCCCGACATCCCGACTCCCCCCGAAGGGCTGGAAGCCCTCAAGCATATCGACCGCAAGGTCTTGGAATACAGTCCGTCTGAAGGGTTGCTGTCGTTGCGCGAGAAGCTGCGCGAGTATTACAAACGTTACAACATCGATGTCGAGACTGACGACATCATCGTGACCACCGGCGGCTCCGAAGCCGTGCTTTTCGCATTCATGGCCTGTCTCGATCCCGGCGACGAGATTATCGTCCCCGAGCCTGCCTATGCCAACTATATGGCGTTCGCCATATCGGCGGGGGCGAAAATCGTGACCCTCCCCTCCTCCATCGACGAAGGTTTCGCCCTCCCCCCGATGGAGAAGTTCGAGGAGCTTATCACCCCCCGCACCAAGGGTATCCTAATCTGTAACCCCAACAACCCGACGGGATACCTCTACACGATGAAGGAGATGGTCCAGCTGCGCGACATCGTGAAGAAACATGACCTTTTCCTCTTCTCCGACGAGGTTTACCGCGAGTTCTGCTACACGGGCGCACCATACATCTCGGCGTTCCACCTGCCCGGTATCGAGGAGCAGGTGGTGCTTATCGACTCGGTGTCGAAGCGCTACAATGAGTGCGGAATCCGTGTGGGTGCGCTGATCACCAAGCACAAGGAGCTGAAAAAGAATGTCATGAAATTCTGCCAGGCCCGTCTCAGCCCCCCCTTGCTGGGCCAGATTGTGGCGGAGGCCTCGATTGACACCCCCCAGGAATACATGCTGGCGACATACAACGAGTATGTCGAACGGCGCAAGTTCCTCATCGACGAGCTGAACAAGATTCCCGGATGCTACTCCCCGATTCCGATGGGAGCGTTCTACACCGTGGCAAGGCTCCCGGTGGATGACGCCGACCGCTTCTGCGCCTGGTGTCTGGAGGAATTCGAATATGAGGGGCAGACCGTCTTCATGGCTCCCGCGTCAGGCTTCTACACAACTCCCGGAATGGGCAAGGATGAGGTACGCATCGCCTATGTCCTCGAAAAGGAGGAGCTGCGCAAGGCCATCGACACCCTGCGTCATGCCCTGGAGGCATATCCGGGACGCACCTTGTGACCCGCCACGGCGACGTGACATGACAGTCGCCGCCGACCCGCGCCATATTCTACACTGACAGTCACGGCTGACATACCCTCTCCGGCATGTCAGCCGTAACTACTTAATCACCCAAGCATTACACAGACCGACTGACACGCCGCCATAACAGCATCCTATTTTTAAACCCGGCGGCAACCTTTTTGGCACAATGTTTGTTTCATTTATGAATCGGAGCAGGAAAAGCCCCTCCGGGGGTATGCCTGATGCTCCCACGTTCAACTCTACCGAAACAAGAAACAAAAACATAAAAACTCTACAACTATGGGAAAAATCATAGGCATCGACTTAGGAACGACCAACTCATGTGTGGCCGTGCTTGAAGGCAAAGACCCCGTCGTAATACCCAACTCTGAAGGCCGCAACACCACCCCCTCCGTGGTAGCTTTCGTTGACGGCGGCGAACGCAAGGTCGGTGACCCCGCAAAACGTCAGGCCATCACCAACCCCGGACGTACAATCTACTCCATCAAACGATTCATGGGCGAGACCTACGACCAGGTACAGAAAGAAATCGAACGTGTGCCTTACAAGGTCGTGAAAGGCTCCAACGGCACTCCCCGCGTCGAAATCGACGGCCGTGAATATACCCCCCAGGAAATCTCCGCGATGATTCTTCAGAAGATGAAGAAGACCGCCGAGGATTACCTCGGACAGGAAGTGACCGAGGCTGTCATCACAGTCCCCGCCTACTTCAACGACTCCCAGCGTCAGGCCACCAAGGAGGCCGGTGAGATCGCAGGCCTTACCGTAAAACGTATCGTCAACGAGCCTACCGCAGCCGCCCTCGCCTATGGTCTCGACAAAAGCGACAAAGACCAGAAAATCGCCGTCTTCGACCTCGGTGGCGGTACATTCGATATCTCCATCCTGGAACTCGGTGACGGTGTGTTCGAGGTTAAATCGACCAACGGCGACACCCACCTCGGTGGCGACGACTTCGACCATGTGATCATCGACTGGCTCGCCGACGAGTTCATCAAGGATGAGGGTGTAGACCTCCGTCAGGACCCCATGGCCCTCCAGCGTCTGAAAGAGGCTGCCGAGAAAGCCAAAATCGAGCTTTCCTCGACCACTTCGACCGAAATCAACCTCCCCTACATCATGCCTGTCAACGGTATTCCAAAGCACCTTGTGAAGACCCTGACACGCGCGAAATTCGAGCAGCTCGCCGACAAGCTCATCAACGCCACAATCGCTCCCTGCGAGCAGGCGCTGAAAGACGCAGGCCTCAAGGCCTCCGACATTGACGAGGTAATCCTCGTCGGCGGTTCGACCCGTATCCCCGCAATCCAGCAGATTGTGGAGAAATTCTTCGGCAAAGCTCCCTCGAAGGGTGTCAACCCCGACGAAGTGGTGGCCGTAGGCGCAGCCATCCAGGGCGGTGTCCTCTCCGGCGATGTCAAGGATGTCCTTCTGCTCGACGTAGTGCCCCTGTCGGTCGGCATCGAGACCCTCGGCGGCGTGATGACAAAGCTTATCGAAGCCAACACCACCATCCCGACCCGCAAGAGCGAGACATTCTCCACCGCGGCCGACAACCAGCCTTCGGTTGAAATCCACGTTCTCCAGGGCGAACGCCCCCTTGCCAAGGATGACAAGACCCTCGGTAAGTTCCACCTCGACGGCATCGCACCCGCTCCCCGTGGAATTCCTCAGATTGAGGTCACCTTCGAAATCGACGCGAACGGTATCCTCAACGTGTCAGCCAAGGATAAAGCCACCGGCAAGGAACAGAGCATCCGTATCGAGGCATCATCCGGCCTTACCGACGAGGAAATCAAGCGTATGAAGGCTGAGGCAGAAGCCAACGCCGCAGCCGATGCCAAGGAGAAGGAGCGCATCGACACCCTCAACAAGGCCGACGCGATTGTCTTCCAGACCGAGAAGCAGCTCTCAGAACTCGGCGACAAGATTCCCGCCGACAAGAAAGCAGCCATCGAGGCAGCCGTCAACAAACTGAAAGACGCCCACAAGGCACAGGATGTAGCAGCCTGTGAAGCCGCCATCAAGGAAATCGAAACCACCTTCGGCGCAGCCCAGCAGGACATCCTTAACGCCCAGGCACAGGCCCAGGCCAACGCCAACCCCGGCGCTGGAGCCAACCCCGGTGCCCAGCAGGGTCCCGCCGCCGGTCCCGATGACCACGTCACCGACGTCGACTTCGAGGAAGTGAAGTAAGTCCACAAATCAACGATAACAAAATAGAGTGTAGCTCAACGAGTTACACTCTATTTTTATTTGCACTTTTCTCTATGAATACTTGTTTTCTATGGATTTTTAGCTTATATTTGCATCAAATTTGTACCATTACAGAAATGTGAAGACGAAGTATACTTACGTTACAAATTTGAAGATTAAGTGATACAATAACAACTATACCCTATGCCTGAAAGTAAAGCTAAAATAATGAGACACTGCATTGTATGCGGAAAACCATTCCTCGCTAAGAATGTTGATTCGGTTCACTGCTCAAAGAAGTGTTCCAATGAGACATATCGTAACAAAAAGCGAGCTGAGAAAAGAGAAAAGGAACGGCAGGCTCTCTTAGCTGAATCAGAGGGTAATGCCTTGCTCACAGTCCTACAGGTTTGCAACCGCTATCAAATTTCTCGTCCAACTCTTTATAGGTGGATTCGTCAAGGGAAAATAAAAGATCACAATCCAGGGGACAGAATGACTCTCATTGATATCTCAGACATCGAAGGCATATTGGAGATAAGAAAGAATCCTTTGGAGGAGACCCCAAAGAAACGACTATACTCATTAGAACCGGAAGATTGTTATACGATTGGTGAAGTTTCAAAGAAATACAGAGTAAGCGAGTCGACAGTATACAGCAATCTGCGAAGGCATAGCATTCCTATGCGTCAGATCGGTCGTTTTGTATATGTACCGAAGTTTGACATTGACAAAATCTTCAAGTCCGAGAAATGAAAAAGAAACTCCAACATACAACAGTATCCGTAAAACTGCGAAAGAGTGAAATTCGCAATGAATGGTATCTCTATGTCGAGGCATACCCTGTCTATGAGAAAGAAATTGAAACGCCTAAACGTGTGCGCGAATATGTCAAACGTATCATAACGACACCGATATGGGATAAGAAAAGGCCTACTCGCGGAGGCTTCCAACCGAAACGGGATATCAATGGCGTAATCATGTGCAAATCCCAGATAGACCAGGAGTCGTGCATCTATGCCGATAAAGTACGACAAATCCGTCAGAAGGAATATGACACGGCTGCACTATATTCCGACCAGGATGTGGCTCAGGCTGAATTACAAGAAAAAGCCAATGCCAATTTCATTGACTATGTGAAGAAGATTACTATCGAGCGGCATAAAAATAGCTCAGCATCAATTCTCATAAACTGGAAACGAATGGGCGAATTGTTGAAAATCTTTTCTAAAGACGGGATAATACCATTTGGAAGAATTGACACTAAGCTGATAAACGCTTTCAAGAACTTTCTTCTGACGGCTCCACAAGGAGGTGGAAAGAAAGGAACTTTGTCACAAAACTCGGCTGCGACATATTTCTCAATCTTTAAGGCGGCGTTGAAGCAGGCATTTATTGATGGTTATATCTCTGTCGACCTCTCGGCTAAGGCAAAAGGAATCGCAGAGGAAGAAAGCCGTCGTGAGTTCCTGACTATCGCCGAACTCAACACATTGGCAAAAACGCCCTGCGATAAGCCAATCATCAAACGTGCGGCATTGTTTGCTGCGTTGACAGGGTTACGCCATTGTGATATTCAGAAGCTCCATTGGGGCGATATTCAGAAGGTGGGAGATCAATACCGTCTGAACTTCACTCAACAGAAAACGAAGGGCGTAGAATACCAGCCAATTTCCGAACAGGCATATCAATTATGTGGCACACCGGGAGATACAGATAGACTCATATTTGAGGATTTGCCTGATCCATCGTGGGTTTCACGCCCGCTGAAACGATGGATTGAAGCAGCCGGAATCAAGCGAAGAGTCACCTTCCATTGCTTTCGACATACCTTTGCAACGCTTCAAATTGCCGGTGGAACAGATCTTTACACAGTCAGCAAGATGTTAGGTCACACAAATGTCCGTACTACTCAGATATACAATTGTGCGTTGTGGGTGTAACTATTTCTTTGTATCTTTGCAGTGCGGTTGCGAGAGTGGCAATTCCGCTATCTGTTGTCGACCGCCACAAGGATTATGGATAAAAAGAAACGAGCCATAGGTTATATCCGTGTTTCAACGACAGCGCAGGATGCAGCACGTCAGGAGATGCAGATTACCGAGTATTGCAGGGATAATGGCTTTGAACTGCTTAAAGTTCTCAAAGACGAGGGCATAAGTGGTGCTACAAAGAACAGACCGAGCTATATTGAGTTGCTTATGCTGACGAGTGAAGATGCAGATATTGTCGTTGTAAGCGAGTTGAGCCGTCTTTCACGTGAGGATGAGATTTTGTCTGTAATTGGAAAACCCAGGCTCGGATGACCCCTGGGGCCAAGGTTGATTTGACCCCTGAAGCCAAAATCGGGCTGACCCCTGAAGAGTTTGGCCGACGGGGTCAGTTTTATTTTGGCTTATCTGCCTTTGAAGGCTTTGAGTTTACGGACGCTTTCGCCGGTGAGCGTGATACGGTGTGCGGTGTGGACGATGCGGTCAAGGATGGCATCCGCCACTGTGGTGTCGCCGATGGCGTCGTACCAGTCCAGTTCGGGGAGCTGTGATGTTACGATGATCGACTTGCGACCGTGCCGGTCTTCGATGATTTCCGTCAGATGTGCCCGCTCCTTGGCATCGAGGGGAACCAGAAAGAGGTCGTCGAGGATTAGGAGTTGCGTTTTTTCGAGTTTCTTCAGTTCCGCCTCGATTGTCCCTTTGTTTTTGGCGATTTTCAGAGTGCCCATCAGTTTGGAGGCGTTTGCGTACATGACACGCATGCCGGCCTTGCAGGCCTCGTATCCCAGAGCTGTGGCCAGGTAGCTCTTGCCCGTGC
>OMDV01000074.1_pt1 | contig 20900 bp, 19 predicted proteins | sample 1673671 | NCBI WGS metagenome assembly OMDV01 (sample SAMEA103958118, study PRJEB25191) | human gut metagenome | reverse complement strand
ATATCGGGATTTATGTCGTTGTTCGGCAGATTGTTCGGCAGGGGGAAGGAAGTCGATTTCAATGGTTTCACCGACTGGCATTCCCATATTCTGCCAGGAGTGGATGACGGGGTGAAAACTTTGGATGAATCCCTTGTCATACTGGATGAATATGAAAAGATGGGATTCAGGGAGGTATGGATTACTCCTCATATCATGGAGGATATGCCTAACGCTACTGAATCGTTGAGAAATAAATTCACCCAGCTTGAAGATGCATACAATGGGCCGATATGCCTCAACTTGGCGTCGGAGAACATGATTGACCTTCTTTTCTCCGAGAGGCTTGCAGCGAGGGATTTTCTGCCGATTGGCCGTCAGGGGAAGATGTTGCTGGTCGAGACTTCCTGTTTCAATTCCCCAATGGGGTTTGAGAAGACGATGGAGAGAATCAAGGATGCGGGCTTGTGTCCGCTTATCGCCCATCCTGAGAGATACGCTTATGTCGAGTCGTCGGCTGAATTCGGCCGGTGGAAAGATATGGGGTGCGCGTTGCAGCTGAATCTGCTTTCACTGGGTGGATTTTACGGGCCAAGAGCTATGGAACTCTCCAGAATGATGCTGAAAAATCGCATGTATGACTGTGTCGGGACCGACATCCACAAGCCGGCGCAGGTGACGGCGCTGAAGAAATTGAAGTTATCACCGGAACTGCTTGACAACCTGCAGTTGCTCTTATATACCCAATATTAATTTAATCAGAATAGGCTTTGTCATATGGCAAAATGGATGCTTATAGACCTCTCGGTGTTCGCGTGTGTGCTGACGCTGACCGGGATATTGATTCCTCAGATTCTTCTTATCGCGTTCCGCAAGAATTTGTTTGACACCCCAGACCCACGCAAGATACACAAGACGGAGGTACCCCGTCTTGGAGGAATCGCGTTTTGTCCGGCGATTTTGTTTGCGTTGCTGTTGCTGTTCGGGATGGGTGTCATACTGAATGACAATTCCCTGGAACTGCAGTTGCAGGATAATCTGCTGCCTTTCTGTTTTACCGGATGCGGGGTGATATTGCTTTACCTGACCGGTATGGCGGATGACCTGGTGGGGGTACGTTACAGTGCGAAATTCGTGATGCAGGCATTGGCGGCCGCCCTCGTGATTGTCGCCGGGGTAAGGCTTGGCAACCTTCACGGATTCCTCGGGATGACGGAGTTGCCGATTGCTGTTTCGGTGCTTGTCACGGCGTTGCTGATAGTGTTTATAATCAATGCCATAAATCTGATTGATGGAATCGACGGGCTGGCCTCGGGACTGAGTGCGATTGCCTGCGCGTTTTACACATTTGTGTTTCTGCATTCCAATCTTTACATATACTCGGCGTTGGCTGTGGCGATGCTGGGGGCGCTGGTGCCGTTCTTTATGTTCAATGTGTTCGGCAATGCCAAGAAACATAAAAAGATTTTCATGGGTGACACCGGCGCGTTGACCATCGGATTTTTCCTGAGTGTGATGAGTATCGAGATTTGCTCGATAGAATGGGTGGAGAGCAAGGCTAATCCGGTCGTGATAGCCTTCGCCCCGCTGCTTATCCCGGGAATGGATGTGGTCAGGGTGTATATCCACCGTCTCAAGAGCGGCAAGAATCCGTTCCTGCCTGACAAGACCCATATCCACCATAAGTTGCTGGCGCTGGGGATGTCGCAGCGCAAGGCGATGATGACCATAATCGCGTCGTCGGTGGTGCTGATCGCGTTGAATTATGTGCTGTCGGCCCATATCGGCATCACAGTGCTTTTCCTTTCAGACCTGGCTTTGTGGATTGTGATCAATACGATCCTGACCAGGTCGATATATGCCCGCGAACGTAAACTGACAGTCAAACTCTACGAATAACCATAACGAAATGAAATCACCAATCAATCTTGTATCGAAATTTGTTCTGCTGTCTGCGTTGTTGATGCTGTCGTCCTGCGCCACCCGCAAGGATATCGTGTATATGCAGAATGATACTTACGGAGTGCAGGAGGCGATAGTTAATCTTAACAGGATAAAGGTCCAGCCTCAGGACCAGTTGAGAATCATCGTGTCTTGCAAGGAGACGGAGCTTGCATCCCTTTTCAACCTCAAAGATGCCTCGGGTAACGGAGGTGGTGACAATTCACGTCTCTCATACACAGTCAATGAATTTGGCGACATCAATTTCCCGGTGCTTGGCGAGATTCATATCGCCGGACTTACCCGTGACGAAATCAGCCACAAAATCGCGGAGATGCTGATCAAGGGGGAATGGATAAGCGACCCGATTGTGACGGTCGAGTTTGCCAATCTGCATTTTTCGGCGATGGGCGCAATAAATGCCCCCGGCTCGTATTCCATAACCAACGACAAGATTACTTTGCTGGAGGCGTTGTCGATGGCGGGGGATTTGTCTCCCAACGGCGAGCGCGAGATTGTGGTGATAAGGGAGCAGAACGGCACCCGTGTGAAATATCTTGTCGACCTGCGTGACAAGAACCTTTTTGAGTCGCCGGTATATTATCTCCAGCAGAATGATGTGATATATGTCAAACCCGACGGGAAAATCGCCCGCCAGGCTGCCGATAATCCCAATGATTTCAAGTCAATCGGTCTGTGGATGTCTATTGTGACATTCGTGTCGACGATGGCTGTCCTGATTTTCAAATAAGACCTAAAGCAAGATGGAGATAATATCAGAAACTGCTCCGGCTCAATCCGTTGCCCGTAAGCCGCAGACAGCCGGCAACGGGCTGAACCTGAAGAGCATTGTCGCTCTTTTGATTTCAAAGTGGTATTGGTTCGTGATATCGCTGGCCATCACCGTGTCGCTTGGTGTGGTGCAGATCATGCGTACCACGCCGCTCTATACCCGTAGCGCGTCCATTCTTATCAGGGATGACTCGAAGGGTGGGAATTCCAGCACCTCGGTCGATATGTCTGAACTTGGAATCTCCACGTCGAGTGTCAACCTGGACAATGAGATTCGCACCTTGAAATCACCTTCGCTGATGAAGGAGGTTGTTGACCGCCTTGATCTCAATGATGTCTATTCGATAACCGAGGGATTGAGGGACAATCAGCTCTATAAGCGTTCGCCGGTTGTTTTCTCAAGTGCTGACTCTGTTGACAATTTTGGTGTCACTTTCAAATACAGGCTCGGGGCTTACAACAAGGTCGAGATTTCCCAGATAAATGTCAACGGCCAGGATATTGACGGGGTGGTGAAGACCGCCGTGGGTGACACTGCGACGATTGGAACCCATCGGTTTGCCGTGATTCGTCCCGACTGGGACGGTTCGGCTTTCATCGACAAGGAGCTTAACTTCTCACACACGACGTTGAAGGGGATGGCTAACTCCCTGTCAAGGGCGGTGGTGGCTTTGGTCGCTTCCGACAAGTCGTCAATCATAGAGATTTCCATCACACGTCCGACCATCGAGGAGGCGGATGATATTCTCAGCACCCTTATCCAGGTCTATAATGAGCGCTGGATTAAGGACAAGAACCAGATTGCTGTCTCGACTTCGCGTTTTATCGACGAACGTCTGGGGGTAATCGAGAAGGAACTTGGCAATGTGGACTCCGATATCTCGTCATACAAGGCGGAACATCAGATGCCGGATGTCAATGCCGCAGCGTCGATGTATATGTCTCAATCGGCTGAGGCGCAGAGCCTTATTGCTGATTTGAGCAATCAGATTTCAGTCGCCGAGATGATTCGCAAGGAGCTTACCTCCGAGTCCATCGAGGAGACGCTTCCGACCAACACTGGACTAATCAATGCCGACATCGTCTCGCTTATCGGACAGTACAACACATTGGTGATGGAGCGGGAACGACTACTGAAGACAACCAGCGAGAAGAACCCCCTTATCAAGGACCGCACACAGGCGTTGCGCACTCTGAAGGGGACGATGATTGCCTCTATCGATTCATATATCGGGACATTGCGCCTGCAGATGAGCAATGTCAGGAGACAGCAGTCTGTGGCTACCGGCAAGATGGTCTCCACTCCCAACCAGGCGAAATACCTGCTCAGTGTGGAGCGTCAGCAGAAGGTCAAGGAGTCGCTTTATCTCTTCCTGCTCCAGAAGCGTGAGGAAAATGAGCTGACACAGGCGTTCACGGCTTACAACACAAGCATGATAGAGGAGCCGGGGGGCTGTCTGTGCCTACTTCTCCATCACGCACAAACATAATTCTGATTGCGATAGCTCTTGGATTGGGAATTCCGTTGGGTATATTGATTCTGCGTGAGATTCTTGACACCAAGATTCGTGGCAAACGCGATTTGTCATCCCTGACGATTCCCTATCTCGGTGAGATTCCGTCAGCAATCAAGAAAGCGAGAGGTCTCGGCCGATTGAAGAAGGCTGCTAAGCGGGAGGATAAGGCTATTGTCGTGGAGGCTTCGAGCCGCAACAGCATCAACGAGGCGTTCAGGGTGTTGCGCACCAATCTGGAATATATCGGAGTCAACGATGCAGGGTCGCGTGGAGAAGACAAAGGGCGGTCGGCAAAGGTCATTGCCGTGACATCAGCCAATCCCGGTTCGGGTAAGACATTCATCTCGATAAATCTCGCGAAAGTGCTTGCTGTCAAAGGAATAAGAGTGATAGTGCTTGACCTTGACATCCGCAAGGCATCCCTGTCAAAGATTGTCGGGAAGCCGGCGACCGGCATCACCGATTTCATTGTCGGGAAAGCCCACGAGGAGGATATAATCACCACCGGATTCGACAATACTCCGGGCCTTGATGTCATCGGAGTAGGAGCCGTTCCCCCTAACCCCTCGGAACTGCTTTCAAGTCCGAAACTTGACAAGCTTATCGACGAGTTGCGTCCCGACTACGACTACATAATAATCGACTGCCCGCCGGTTGAGATTGTTTCGGACGCCAAGATTGTCAACCGTCTTGCAGATATGACGGTCTTTGTGGTTCGTGCCGGACTCCTGGAAAAGGATGAACTCCCCAACATCCAGGAGTATTACGACCAGAAACGCTACAAGAACATGGCCATCCTGCTCAATGGCACCGACATTACCAGCGGCTACGGTTACCACCGTTATGGCTACCACTACGGTTACCATTACGGCAACTACGGCAGCGGCTATTACGGCAACGACAAATAACACACACACATTGTTTTGAACCCATCCGAAAGTTGTCGACATAATGTCTGACAACTTTCGGCCTGGGCTTCTTTTGATTGTAGTTTAAGATCATATCTCATAATTGGGTGAGGTGATAGGTTAGCCGGGGATAACGCATTGTTGCCGTCCGGTTATTGCCAACATTGGATTTTGCAATGGTTCAACAAGAGTCAAGAGTAAAGAAGACATTCCTGAATGCCCGCGTCAATCTGATTTTCTATTTCCTGACGCTGGCTTTAGGTTTTTTTTCACGAAAGATATTTTTAGATTGCCTTGGTGCAGATTTTGTAGGTCTCACAGGTACCTTGGGAAATTTACTTGGATATTTGAATCTTGCGGAATTGGGAGTCGGAGCCGCGATAGGGTACCTGTTGTATAAGCCTTTGTTTGACCATGATGAGGATAAGATATGTGACATAATCTCCGTGATGGGTTATCTGTATCGTTGCATAGGCCTGTTTATTTTGGGAACCGGTGTGATATTATCTTTTTTCCTGCCAATTATTTTCCCTGATGGCAATACTGGTTTTCCGTTGCCATTGATTTATTTCGCTTATTTTTCGTTTTTGACATCTTCCCTCATCGGGTACTTTAATAATTATAGACAAATACTTCTGAGTGCCGATCAAAAAGGGTATGTCGTGGCTGCATATTTTCAGACAGCGAATATTATAAAGACGTTTGTGCAGATGGGCCTCGCTTATTATACAGGCAATTATTATCTGTGGGTCGCAATTGAATTGATATCAGGTATTAATTATTCTTTGATTTTGAACTGGAAACTTAATGAGACCTATCCTTGGCTAAAGACCAGAATCAAAGAAGGACGTAAATTGTTGAAACAATATCCTGATGTTATAAAAAAGACTAAGCAGTTGTTCATTCATAAACTTGCGGGTAGCATTTGTCTTCAATCGTATAATATAATCATTTATGGAGTGGCCTCCTTGTCGATGGTTGCATTATATGGGAACTACACTCTTATAATAGGTAAATTGACAGGATTGATAAATACTGTGCTGGGAAGTAGTGGAGCCAGTGTCGGCAATCTTGCCGCCCAAGGCAACATAGAGCGGACACGGGATGTATACTGGGAAATGGCTGCATTTACTTCATTTGTGGCGGGCATTGTGCTTTATGGTATCATAACATTTTCAAATTCATTTATAAATTTATGGCTCGGAGTGGAGTATGAGCTATCTATCTGGATAATATTGCCATATTTCATCAAAATATATTGTGATTACACAACATCCAATCTTTATTCCTTCTTATATGCCCATGGATTGTTTTATGATGTATGGGCTCCGTTTATAGAGGCAGTAATTTGTTTAGGGATAAGTATTGGCGCAGGTATTAAATGGGGGTTGTTCGGGGTGCTTCTTGGGCCTATGATAAGCACATTGCTTATCAATGTCGGATGGAAATCTTATTTCCTCTTTGCAAAAGGGCTGAAATTACCTTGGCTACGTTTTTGGCTTTTTTATGGGAAACATTTTACTGTTCAAATACTTGCAATATTAGTGATGGAGCATATGTTTCATGGACGCCTTTTTGTCTCAAATACAAATTTCTTACAATTGGGATTTTCTGCGTTTGGACTGACGGTCATTTATACGTTATTTACCGGAATCGTACTACTCGCGATTGATCCTGGCTTACGAAAATTTTTTGTGCGTATAACAAATCACTTTTTTGGAAAAAGCCGACAGCCAGAAGTTGCTGAATGAGGGGATATGAAATTTTAAGTTAGGCAAATGTTTAAACGAATTAGGAATAAAATACGTCAATTTTTCCGGAAAGATTCAATTCGACACCTCTCCAATTTTTATGTCAAAGGAGATTCGACAATTCTGTTGCCATCTTTTGCGATAAGACTGGATAATCCTGAAGATGGCAGACAATATCTTCATATTGGTTGTGATAATATCATCGGGGGTGTGTTTGTGTTTGAATCGAATAAGGGAGAGATAACGATTGGGAATAATACATTCATTGGTGCAAGCACTTTTATTTCGCGGTCGGCTATCACTGTCGGCAACTATGTCAATATAGCATTTGGATGTACAATTTACGATCATAATTCTCATTCTACAGACCATATCGAGCGAAGAGATGATATAATAAACCAACTCAGAGATATGAGACAAGGATTGTCGTCCACAGCACATAAAAATTGGGAGACGGTCAAAACCGCGCCAATCAGGATAGAAGATGATGTCTGGATTGGGATGAATTGTATCATTCTCAATGGGGTAACCATCGGAAGAGGGGCTGTGGTCGGAGCCGGTAGCGTGGTGACCCATGATGTACCGGCGTGGACATTGGTAGCAGGTAATCCTGCAAAAATCATTCGTCAATTACCTCATTAAGACAAAGAAGGAGCATATGAGAATTCTGTATGACAGCCAGATTTTCACTCTCCAGAAGTTTGGAGGGATTTCACGATATTTTGTTGAGCTCGTCAATCATCTTCCCGATGGATATTATCCTAAGATTAGCCTAAAGGTTTCTGATAATGCATATGTCAAGGAAGATAAAGGAGCCTTTAAGAGGGTGTTTGAATGTCCCTCAAAAAAATATAAGGAGCAAATAGAAAGGGGAGTGAATCATTGGTGGGATATTATGTCACTCCGGGCAAATAGAATAGATCTGTTTCATCCGACGTATTACAATCCTTATTTTCTCAGGCATTTAAAGGCCCCTTATGTAATAACGGTCCATGATATGATTCATGAACGCTATGCTCATTTGTTTCCAAACGATACAACATACAGGGATAAAGAGGAAACAATAAAAAAAGCGCAACGAATAATCGCAATAAGCCATTATACAAAAAAAGATATAATGGATATTTATGATATTCCCGAGGATAGAATCGATGTAGTCTACCATGGATATAGTGTTGATGGAATCCCGACACCTGTCATAGGATTGCCTGAGAAATATGTGCTTTTTGTAGGTCAGAGATTTCATTATAAAAACTTCAAACGGTTTGTGGAGGCATTTGCGATGCTTAATAAACGATATCCGGATATTTATCTGGTTTGTACCGGTAAGAAGTTTGACAATGAGGAATTGAATGAATTTAAACAAGTCGGAATTGCGGATAAGATTAAGCAGTATTATGTCAATGATTCGCAATTGACATATTTGTATCAAAATGCATTGTGTTTCGTATTTCCATCTTTATATGAAGGGTTTGGTATCCCGATTTTGGAAGCTTTCGCATGCAATTGCCCCGTAGTCTTGAGTGATGCAAGTTGCTTCCCGGAAATAGCCAAAGATGCAGCTGCGTATTTTAATCCCTTGGATGTTGAATCAATGGTTGATGCTATGACCTCGGTTATTGAAAATGAGGAATTGAAAAATGAACTAAAACAGCGTGGTGCGGAACGCTTAAGAACATTCTCTTGGGATAAGATGGCAATAGCCACGGCAACAATATACAGTAAAATCTAATTTCAAAATAAGATGTCAGGCTTGTTATCGATAATCACGATAAATTATAATAATAAAGAAGGCCTTATACGGACCATTGAGAGCATTAAAAGCCAGAAGTCTCGTGAATTTGAATACATAGTTATAGACGGAGGTTCAACAGATGGGAGTGTGGATGTTCTTAAAGAGAATGGTCAATTTATAAATTACTGGGTAAGTGAGCCCGACAGCGGCATATATAATGCTATGAACAAAGGCGTGAAGGCGTCGGGAGGTACATTTTGCCAATTCCTGAATTCTGGAGATTGGTTGTTTTCCGATAAGGTAATTGAAGAAATAATCCCAATTTTAAAAGCGAAAGAAAGCCAATATGATATTCTTGTCGGTTATACAAACCAGCTAGATGCCGGAGGGAAGCCGTCTCGTATGAAGGAGGGAACTCCAAAACAGATTACCCTTCATCATATGTTATGCAGTTATATTTCCCATCCATCAAGTTTTACCAAACGGGAATTGCTTGAAAAGATTCCATTTGATGAAACTTTTAAAATAGTATCTGATTGGAAATTTTTCATTGATGCATATCTTGACAATGCAAAATTTGGCCCTATTAATAAGGATGTCACTATATATGATACAACGGGCATAAGTACCACAATGTCAGAAAAAGTAAAAAAAGAACGTGAAATCATATGCAATCACATAGTGCACCCAGAACTAATGACTGAAATTTCAACGCTCCCATCGGCAATTGTATATTATTATGGTTTGATTCCGAATTCAGTTCGTCTGAGAAAGTTGCTTTTGAGAATATTCAAATCAATAATTCAGTTGTATGCCATCTTTAAGCCAAAGGGGGTTGTAAATTGAAATTTCCAGTGGATTTATAATTGTGGAGGTCGCTGATTATGAAAGAGCAGATTAGAGATCCTAAAATATCGGTGATTGTGCCGGTGTACAATGCAGAAATAAGTCTTGGGAGATGTGTGGATTCGATTCTCCATCAAACATTTAAAGATTTCGAGCTTATATTGGTTGATGACGGCTCCAAGGACAGCAGCGGGTTGATATGTGACAGCTATCTTTCGGATTCCCGCGTGCGCGTTATCCATAAGCCCAATGGAGGCGTCTCCTCTGCCAGAAACATAGCACTTGAGACGGCCAGAGGTGAATATATTGCGTTTTGTGATGCGGATGATGAAGTTCTATTGACATGGCTCGAGGACTTTATATATGGAATAGGTGATGGGGATTTATGTCTGCAAGGCTTTACAACAGTTGATGCCAATGATAAAAATCAATGTCCACGAATACCTAAGTCTCATATCTGGAATAACATTCCTGAATTTTTGGGATATATAATGGAGATTGCCCTGTTTGGTTTTTCACCGACAAAATTGTTTAAAGGGTCCATTATAAGGAAGCATAACCTACGGTTTGACGAGACTATAAGATTTCGTGAAGATGATTTGTTTGTGTCAGATTATTTGAAGTATGCATCGATGTGTGTTTCAATAGCAAAATCCAACTACATATATTATCTTCCGGCTGTTGACAAAAATTATGGGACTGATTCAACGGCAGTGACTCATAAATTATGTCTGTCAATTCTAAATGCATGTGACGGACATCCTACCTATGATATTTGCAAAAGGCAGGCTTGGAGCATAAAAGGGTATGTGACTTCTCGATTATTGCAGAATGGAAGGCTCGAGAAAGAAGAATTTCAAGTTTTCGAGGAATTTATAATAAAGGGACTGGCTCCTCATTCATTGAAAGATAAGATTTTCAACATAGTAATCAGTTATGGATTCAGCCAACCTTGGATTGGACGAAATCTTTTGAAAATTATTCACAGGATAGCAAAATGATACCGAAAATTATACACTATTGTTGGTTTGGACGCGGCAAGAAGCCGTATTTGATTCGTAAATGTCTGGAGACTTGGCGTCAGGTGATGCCTGATTATGAAATCAAGGAATGGAATGAGGATAATTTCGATATTAAGCGAAATCAATTTGTCTGCGAAGCATATAAAGAACGAAAATGGGCATTTGTTGCTGATGTCTGTCGTTTCTATGCGTGTTATACCGAAGGGGGAATATATCTTGATACGGATGTAGAAGTGTTCAAACGTTTTGATGATTTCCTGACTGAATCTTTTTTCGCAGGTTTCGAACATCAGGAAAACATTGAAGAAAAAAGAATGTCGATAGATGTTTCTGTGTTTGGATGTGTGAAGGGACACCCTTTCTCCAAGGAATGTCTCGACTATTACGATGATAAAAAATTTTATCAGGAGGATGGGACAATAACAGGAGGGACGGTCCAGGCCGTCGCATCCAGACTGGGGCATAAATATGGATTCGAAGCGAAGAATGAGTTACAAGAATTGAGTAACGGGGTAAAAGTTTTCCCCACACCTTATTTTGTCAATACCAGCAATAAGCTGTCTTCCCAACACAGTTACTCGTTGCATCATTTTGATGGTTCATGGGTAGACCATAGTGACAGAGGCTTTCTCTTCAAATTCTGCAAAGAGCATGATTTGAGCCATATTTACAAATTACTGGAAAAGGTTCTTGGAAAAAGATAGGGGTGATGGGAAGATTGATTCTAAAAATAAAACTGATAATAATGAGTGTGATGTATTTCCCATTGATATGGAAATACATCCATTCTGCGCAAAAGGCAATTATTGATGAGGATGTTGCTTTGTGGATGAAGCGTTTGAATGAGAAACATCAATCAAATACGAAAGATGTCATTAAACTCTTGTTCTTTTCCAGGCAATTCCGCAATCTCTTCTTTTTTCGGTTGAAATCCCACTCGTCGTTTTTGCGAATGTTATGCAAGCCAGATCCGACATTGTTTATTGCGGATGATTGTGGAGAAATTGCCGGTGGAGGTATTTATTTTGAACATGCATATTCTTCCATCTTGGAGGTGAATCACATAGGAAAAGGCTGTATGATTCGTCAACTTACCACATTTGGAGTTAAGTCGGCAGACCGGCATGATGAGAGGCCCTGGATTGGTGATAATGTTGATTTTGGGGCTAACGTGACCTGTATCGGAAATATCCATATTGGTGACAATGCTGTTATTGCAGCCGGTGCGGTCGTGGTGAAAGATGTGCCTGCAAACGCGGTAGTAGCGGGAAATCCGGCTAAAATCATAAAAATGCAAGCCTTATGAGGAGATTTGCAATAGTGGTGTCGAATATTACTCCCGGAGGTGGGCTGGCAAAATACGTTTGTAATTTAGCTCGCTTTCTGACAGATGATTCTCAGTCGGAAGTATCTGTCATCACTACTCACAAGTCGGAATATAATCCTGAGATTCATAGATTAAAGGAGGAACGAGGACTGGTTCATTATGATTTGAGTGAAAAGACAAAAGTAATGAAATATTTAGCGCTTGTTTCATTACTGAGAAGGCTCAATCCGGAAATAATAATAAATAATTACAATGCTGTACTTCAATATGTGCTGCCATTTGTAAAGTCGTCCACCAAAACAGTACATATACTTCATAATGCGACTTCTGACTTTTATCGTGTGGGAGGCATAAACGCTTCGAGAGTCACGGGGTGGATTGCTCCGACACCGGCATTAAAGTATGAATTTGATGCCTATATGGGAGGAACAGTCTCCGATAAGATTACGGTGATACCTCATGGGGTGGAAGCCGGTTTGGTCGCCCAACGATATGGAAATAAGATTGCCGAGATAGTGTATGTTGGTGTACTATACGAACATAAGGGTGCCCATATACTACCGGATATTATCCGCAATCTTGAAACCCGGAACCTGGATTTCCATTTTTCGATAATTGGTGAGGGGGAATTGCGTGGAATGATGGAACACCGGTTGAAAAAAGAAATCGAAGATGGGACTGTGGAGTTTACTGGTAGAATTGCTTTTGAAGAAGTCTATAAAAGGCTGGCAAGTGCTGATATTTTTGTTTATCCAACTCATCTTGATGCATTTGGACTTGTGATAGCGGAAGCAATGATTAATGGAGCTGTCCCGGTTGTGACATGCCTTGAGAATATTACCGACACCATTGTAACGAATGACGTGACAGGCTATCTTGTGGAACAGGATGATATTGAGTCTTTTTCAGAAAGAATAGAGACTTTGGTACTCAATCCGGACCATCGAATGGATATGAGTGAGGCGGCCAAGAAAGAGGCGCAGACAAAGTTCAGTATCCATGTGATGAAAGATAATTATCAGAAGTATTTTTCGAAATTATAATCAGATGATACTGGAAAGAGTCAAGGTCGCGTTTCTGGATTACAGTCATATTTTTGCCGGAGCGGAGAGGGTGCTGTGTGACATGCTTGCCAATCTCGACAGGGAAAAATATGAACCGATATTGGTATTCCCGTTTCCCCGGGAGCATCAGAAAAGGTATGACACCATTGACTGTGAGAAGGTCTGGCTCAATGATTCCGCGAAGTGGTGGATGGGAAGTGACCGGTGGAGTCATCCCGTAAAGGGTACTGATTTGCTGAAACGCTCGATTCTCGGGATGCAGTTAGCCGCATTTATCAAACAGCGTGGGATTGATATCCTTGATGTCAATCTTATGCGCAATGACGTTATGATGTGGGTCTGGGCGACGAGAAAACTGACCCATGCGAGGATTATGGGCCATTACCGTAGCCATGTGCTGGAGTGGATTGCACCACCGTCTGCTCAGAAGCTTTTTGATTTGATTGTATGCGTGTCGAGATATTCGATGGAGCGTTATCTGTCGAAAGGGCGGCATACTGATGTCAAGGTTCTTTACGATGCCGTTAATGTGTCAGGCATGTGTTCAGAACTCACCAAGGAAGATGCAAAGGTCAAGCTCGGATTCCAACGGGATGATATTCTGATTTCTTCTGTCGGCCAGCTTTCCGAACATAAGGGGCATGACAATGCCATAAGGGCTTTCGCAAACATTTCAGCAGAGTTCCCGAGCGCGAAATTGCTTATCGCCGGTGGCGGAGGCAAAGATAATCTTATGGACTATTACCGTTCCATCATCCGAGAAGAAGGAGTTTCGGACAAGGTGGTGATGACCGGGAAACAGATTGCTGACATCCAGACGGTTTATAGGGCAAGTGATTTGACGCTTACCCTGACAAAGGTGGGTGAAGGCTTTGGCTTGGTTCCCTATGAATCGGCGTTGTTGGGAACTCCGTTCATCGCTCCGGAGTTTGGTGCGGTCACAGAGTTTGTAAAGGATATGGATAACGGCTTGTTGGTTGACACAAACCATATCGATGCTATCGCAGAAAAAATGCGGTGGGTATTGTCACACCCCGACGATGCTCAATCGATGGTCTGCAATCTTCAGGAGTTAATCCATAAGGAGCTGACACCTCAGCGACTGGCGGAGAATCTGGATAAAACATATCAGTATATTCTCGACAAACACTAATCAGATATATCTTAATTACGCGCATCGATGGACTCAACAATGGAAAAATCTTTCTATGGAAGGGAGGAAGCCAAGATGATGGCTGGAATTGCGTTGGTGATGATGTTGGTGCATCATTTCTTTGGTTTCCCGGACTACCGTCTGGAAGAGAATTATTTTTATGAACCATTGCAGATGGGTGGGGTTTCGTTGGAAAGGATTTTTGCCGGAGCCGGTAAATTATGTGTGGCAATATTCGCTTTTACAAGTGGTTATGCCATATGGCGTAACAGATTTAAGTATAATTCCATAAAATCTGTTACGCAGCGAGGACTCAGATTTCTGGTAAATTATTGGGTAATAGCCGGCATTTTTCTACTTTATGCTCTTTTGATTGGAGATGAACTCCCAAGCGGGAAAATGTTCTTACGGAATTTGTTTGGAGGAGCGACTGCTCCGGGTTATCCCTATGTGAATGTCGTGTTCGCATGGTATGTCTGTTTTTATATAATACTGCTTGCCATATCTCCGGTCTTGTTGAGAATTTTCTCTGGGACTTCAAAAAGGAGAGATGTGTTATTGCTGGCTTTTTTTCAACTGTTGTATTGGGGCGCGAGAGTTTCCGGGTTATCAGGACGGATGAGTTCTTTCCCGATGGATGCTGTCTTGGGAACGTTGGTGGTTTCTGTTTTGGGAATATTGGTTTCAAAATGGAATATATTTGAGCAGGGGGGGCAATTATTAAGCATTTCTCTAAAATTGCTTGTTTTGTGTTGGCGGGGACAACTCTGATGATACGACAAATTGTATTATTGATGAATGTAAATGTCGGAGGGCTGCCGGAGGCTGTATTCGCCGGGATATTTATATTCCTGTGTCTGTTATTTATCAGGGAATTGAAGAGTCGGCGTTTGAAGATGATGTTGACTTGGATTGGGGTCTATAGTATGAATCTATGGTTTCTACATGGAATTTTCTTTACCGGAAGTCGTCCATTACAGTGGATTTTGTATTATCCCCGCGTATCGATATTGATACTGATATGGGGGTTGGTTTTGCTGATGCCAGTGGCAGTGGGATGTGCGTGGATTCAGAAACGGGTTATGGCGGCGGTGATAGGGTTGCCCAAAACTATTATTTCGAGGACTGAATGAAAATCGTTTATTGTATTGACGGACTGGGGCTGTCGGGGGGCACGGAGAGGGTGGTCACCACGAAGCTTAACTGGTGGGCGAAGCAGGAGGATGTTGCGAAGTAGCGGATGGAAAATATGAAATCACATTGTATACGTCGTGTTGTAATGTTACAAAAGGTATTTATTATTACAATACTTATGAAAACCATCAGATCAGTGCAGTAGATATGCATGTAGAAAATCTGGATAGTGATAAAATGATTTGTTATCCAGTAATTCAAGGAGAACGAATCAACTATCAAAATAAATAATGTTTTGAAATCAGGGATGAGGTAGAAAGGAAAGTTCCATGACAAAAGATGAAGTAAAAAAACTCAGGATGAACAGTCCGGAATCACTACAGTTTTTAAATAATGCTACAAAATTTTATAATTTAATGATGATGTATCGTTGTGCTATTCGGGAGATACAAACTAAACTTGAGGTTTTGGATGATGAATTTTCAGTTGAGAACAATCGAAATCCTATTTCTTTTATAAAAACAAGAATTAAGAAGCCCAATAGTATTTACGATAAACTGCAGAAGATGGGATATGAATTTACAACAGAAAATATACAGACATATCTCAATGATGTAGCAGGCGTTCGAATAGTTTGTGCGTTTATTGACGATATTTATATGATATCAGATTTGATTACCCAACAGGATGATATTAAAGTTATTGAAATAAAAGATTATATAAAAAATCCAAAATCGAATGGTTATCGAAGCTATCATATGATTGTTGAAATACCAGTATTTTTTGCTAAGGGTAAAACACCTATGCGTGTAGAATTACAGATTCGAACCAATGGTATGGATTTCTGGGCAACATTGGAACATCAACTTCGCTATAAAAAAGGAATTGAAGAAATGCCTGGCTATGATGAGATAAGTGAAGAATTACTTCATTCTGCAAGAGCTATCATTGAAGCAGATAATGAAATGCAGAGAATAAAAGACAAAATTGGTATGTTCCACGAAATTTAGGGAGAAAACTGAGCAAGTAGGAAGGTGGAATATATATGAAACAAGATACTTTAGAGGGCAAAGCAAAAACAAAAAATGGGGTAAAACGGCTGTGTTTTTCCATAATCTGCATTCTTCTGGAAGTGATTTTTATTATTACTATCGTAACACGCTTGAATGAATATGCAGAAATCATAAATTTATTTACAAGGATTTTGAGTGGGATCTTGGTTTTGGGATTGTACGCATCAAATAAGACATCCTCTATGAAAATGCCTTGGGTCATCTTAATTCTAATTTTCCCAATTATGGGTGTAGGCCTGTATTTGTTGATTGGTTTGAATGGTGGCACACATAAAATGCGTGAGCGATATGCAGAAATTGATAGCAAATTGTTACCAATGCTTCCGGACAGTCAGGAGTGTTTGAGCAGAATAAAAGAAACAATTCCGAAAGCAGGAAATATAGCAAGTTACATACAAAGAAATTCGCAGTATCCAATCTATCAGAATACGGATATTGTGTATTTTGATGAAGCAGTGAAAGGATTAGAGGCACAGCTTAAGGATTTGGAGAAAGCACAGAAGTTTATCTTTATGGAATATCATGCGATAGAAGACGCTGAAGCATGGCATAAGATTCAAGATGTTCTGGAAGAGCGAGTAAAAGCAGGTGTGGAAGTTAGAGTATTCTACGATGATATGGGTTCTATAGGCTTTATTAACACAGATTTTGTGAAAAAAATGGAGGCAATAGGAATTCATTGCCGTGTATTCAATCCGTTTATGCCAGGTTTAAATCTGTTTTTGAACAATCGTGATCATAGAAAAATAACAGTTATTGATGGAAAAGTCGGATTTACAGGTGGATATAATCTAGCAAACGAATATTTTAATTACACACACCCGTATGGACAGTGGAAAGATACAGGTATTCGTTTAGAAGGAGATGCTGTTCAGTCGCTTACGGTGACATTTTTGGAAATGTGGAATGCAGTAAGTGATAAGGATGCTAATGATTCTGATTTTAGTAAATACCTTTTCCACTATGATTATGCGGCACAGCAAACTGGGTTTGTTCAACCTTATGCAGACAGCCCTATGGATAATGAGCAAGTAGGAGAAGAAGTTTATATCAGTATGATAAATAAAGCTGAAAAATATTGTTGGTTTATGACTCCATATCTAATCATAACAGATGAAATGACGCATGCGTTATGTCTGGCTGCTAAGCGAGGGGTAGACGTAAGAATTATCACACCTGGTATCCCTGATAAAAAATTCATTTATAATATAACTCGTTCTTTTTATCATGGATTAGTTAAACATGGTGTTCGTGTTTATGAGTGGACTCCTGGTTTCTGTCATGCAAAAATGAGTGTGGCAGATGACTGTATGGCAACTTGTGGAACAATTAATCTGGATTATCGAAGTTTATATCACCATTTTGAAAACGGCTGTTTTATGGCAGATTGTCAGGCAGTTGTGGAAATAAAAAATGATCTGATAAGAACGATGGGAGAATGTCGTGATGTGACAGACCAATATCAAACCGGACGAAGTGCATATTTGCGACTGGGACAATTATTTATGAGATTATTTGCTGGATTGCTATAAGAATCTGATGAAACGACCTTTCAAAAAACAGTTGATTTAGAAGTTAACTGTTTTTGAAAGGCCGTTTTTGCTATATCTAACAGTCTGTTGTACAAAGAAGATTTTGCATGGATGAAAAAACAAACCTTGTTGAGGTTAAATTGAGTTTTCCATTGTATTGTATTGCTAATGAATAAGAATAAGAAAAAGAACAGACAATGCTGAATGCTCTGGAAACAAGAATATCTGAGTATAGTATGTAAGTTCGTAACAGAATGAAAGGAGCGATTCAAATGAGCAATTTGGAAAATTATATGAAACAGCAAGCAATTTTTTGTGAACAAAATGATAGCATTAGTAAGAATCTGTATTCAGAGTATGGTGTAAAAAGAGGCTTACGAGATGAAAAAGGCCAAGGTGTGTTGACGGGGCTTACAAATATTTCTGATATAAAAGCTTTTGAATATCATGATGGAGTAAAGAGTCCATGTGATGGCGAGTTATCTTATCGTGGTTATAATATAAAAGATTTAGTAACAGGAAGTAAAGGAAAAAGGTTTGTCTTTGAAGAAGGAGCATATCTTCTTTTATTCGGAGAATTGCCAACTGATACACAGTTAATGGAATTTCAGGGAAGACTATCTGATTGTATGGAACTACCGACTAACTTTACCAGAGATGTCATTATGAAAGCACCTACATCAGATATTATGGGTTCTATGACTCGAAGTATTCTTACATTGGGCTCTTACGATAAGGAGAAAGAAAGTCTTGAAATTCCGAATGTGCTAAGGCAGAGTATGCAGTTGATCGCAGTATTTCCTATGTTAGCAGTATATGCATACCATGCTTATTGTCATTATGAAAAAAACGAAAGTATGTATATTCATAGACCTGAAAAAGATTTATCTATTGCTGAAAATTTCCTGCGCCTATTAAGACCAGATACAAAATTCACAGAACTGGAAGCAAGAGTACTGGATATAGCATTATTGTTACATATGGAACATGGTGGTGGTAACAATTCTACATTCACTACACGGGTAGTAACATCTTCAGGTTCAGATACTTATTCTGTTATTTCAGCAGCAATGTCATCCTTAAAAGGAAAAAAACATGGCGGTGCAAATCTGATGGTAATGAATATGATGGATGATATTAAAAGTCATGTGAAAGATTATGAAGACGAAGAGGAAATTGCATCATATCTGAGTAAGATTTTGAAGAAAGAGGCGTTTGATCAGAAAGGACTTATTTATGGAATGGGACATGCTGTATATTCTATTTCCGATCCGAGAGAAAGGGTGTTCAAAGGCTTTGTAGAACAACTCGCAAGGGATAAAGGACGTGAGAAAGATATGACCCTTTATAACAATATTGAGAAGATTGCACCTAAGTTGATTGCAAAGCAGCGTCAGATATTCAAAGGAGTAAGTCCTAATATAGATTTCTATAGTGGTTTTGTGTATGACATGTTGAATATTCCAAGAGAATTGTACACGCCATTATTTGCGATAGCAAGAATTGCTGGTTGGAGTGCACATCGCCTGGAAGAATTGATAACTACAGATAAGATCATTCGCCCGGCATATAAGAGTCTAGTCAGCAAAAAAGAATATATAGAAAGAGAGGAACGATAATATGGGAGCAGGAACCAGTGCAGAGGAGTTTTTTTTAAAGAGCATCAATGTTGAAAGTATATTTGAATTTGTCGAAAGAACAGATTATTTGTTCCTTTATAGTATAAAGGAATGTGTTGAAAAATCAGACTGTCATGAAGGAGTATATCTTTCAGAAGTGGCAGAATACATGAAATTATCGATTCCAGAAACATCTAAGATGGTAAAAAGTCTTGAAAATAAAGGATATATTATCTGGAAATTAGATGAAAAAAAAGAAAGAACGTACCTTGTTTTGACGAACAAGGCAATTGAATTAAGTAATTGTCAGAAAGAAAAAATGATAGAAGCTTATGAAAAAATCATATCGAATATACAAGAAGATGACCTGGCAGTTACACGGTGTACATTGAGAAAAATCCGACAGCTTATGGAAGAAATAAAATAGTGATTAATACAACGGAGTAAGAAAAGCTCCTTCATATATTAGAATAAAAATATGACTGTTTCTTTAAAAAGAAGCCTGTCATATTTTTTTATGAAAAATAAATTTTGTTGAGGTTAAATTGAGATTGACTTTGTATTGTATCAGTATGAAATAAAAAGGAATCAGGTAATGTACAATGAAAAAGTATAAAATATGTAAAATCCTTCTTGTTATACTGGCAATTTTTTTATGTGTGGCTTTTTATGAATTGCTCGGAATCTGCGTTGCATATAAAAAGCAGCCGGAAGTGTCCAATACAACCAAAAAAGAAACAAAAAATGGCACATATTAAGAGAATCGATCTGACGAGAGATGTAGAAGCACATGCGGATGCCTACAGAGAGGCTATTGAGAAGGTATGCAGGGAGACCGCCTTTTCCGGCGGAAAATATGCAGATGCATTTGACAAGGAATTTGCTGCTTATGTGGGCAGTAAATATGCCAGTGGCGTGAACAACGGTACTTCCGCCTTACATCTGGCCATGCTGGCCCTGGGAGTGGGACCGGGAGATGAAGTCATCGTACCGGCAAATACCTACATTGCCACGGCATGGGGCGTCAGCTATACGGGAGCCACGCCGGTGTTCGCAGATTGCACGCCGGATACCTGGGAGATCGATCCTTCCGTGCTGGAGGCGAAGATCACAGAGAGGACAAAGGGGATCATCGGTGTCCATCTCTACGGTCAGCCTTTCGATTATGCAGGCGTGCGCGAGATCGCAGACCGTCACGGTCTGTTCGTGGTGGAGGATTGCGCACAGGCCCATGGGGCACAGTTTGAGGGGAAAAATGTGGGAACCCTGGGAGACCTGGCATGCTTTAGCTTCTATCCGGGCAAAAATCTCTATGCTTTCGGAGAAGGCGGAAGTGTCACCTGTGAGAAGGAAGAGTACTATAAGCATATTGACCGCCTGAAAAATCAGGGCTGCGATGTGCGTTATTATCATGATGAGATTGGATATAATTATCGACTGGAGGGACTGCAGGGTGCGGTATTGAGCGTAAGCCTGAAATATCTGCCGGAGTGGACGAAGAGACGTC
>OMDV01000071.1_pt1 | contig 21172 bp, 28 predicted proteins | sample 1673671 | NCBI WGS metagenome assembly OMDV01 (sample SAMEA103958118, study PRJEB25191) | human gut metagenome | reverse complement strand
TGCTGGTGCTCCTGGCATTCGTGCTGATAGTCTATTATGCCGTCTCGTCGACCAAACGAGCCGAGCAGAACAAGGTATGGGTCGGCCTCTCAAAGGAGACTGCACACCAGTTGGGTACCCCCATATCGTCGCTCATGGCATGGATGGAGCTGCTCGAAGACCTCGGCGTCGACCACGATACCGTGGCCGAGATGAACAAGGATGTCAAACGTCTCTCGACCATCGCGTCGCGTTTCTCCAAGATAGGCTCGCGTCCCTCGATGGAGGACGGAGACCTCGGACTTGTGGCTGCCGGAGCCGCCGAGTATATGGCCACGCGCATATCGCGTCAGATAAAGCTCGAGGTCATCCCCTCGCCTGTCCCCCTCCCCGTCAAGCTCTCGGCGCCTCTTACCGAATGGGTCATGGAGAACCTCATCAAGAACGCCGTAGACGCCATGGAAGGGAGCGGCTCAATAACCGTCCGGGCCTACGCAGAGAAGGATAAGGCTGTAATCGACGTCACCGACACCGGCAAGGGAATCCCGCGCAAGAAACAAAAGCATATCTTCAGCCCCGGATATACCACCAAGAGCCGCGGATGGGGTCTCGGGCTCACGCTGGCCAAGCGTATCATCGAGGAGTATCACGGTGGCCAGATATATGTTAAACGCTCTGAACCGGGGGTAGGCACAACATTCTCAATCGAATTACCTCTCTCTAAAGATGACACTAAGACAACTGCTTGACAACGGCCGCGCACGTCTCGCCCCGCTCTACGGACAGGGCGAGGCCGACTGGATGATGCGCATAATCATGGAATACCTCAAGGGATGGAAGCAGGCCGACCTGCTGCTACGTGCCGACGAGGAGGTGAGCGATTTCATAGCCGGAAAGGCCGATGCAATCATAGCCAGGCTGCTCGATAACGAGCCCCTGCAATATATCCTCGGCGAGACCTACTGGCACGGCATGACACTCAAGGTCACACCTGATGTGCTGATACCCCGCCCGGAGACATCCGAACTTGTCGACATGATTACATCAGAGAATACAGCATCCGACCTCAACGTGCTCGATGTATGCACAGGCTCGGGCTGCATCGCCGTGGCACTCGCCAACACGCTTCCATTCGCTAAGGTTACGGGGACAGACATCTCGGACGCGGCCCTTGCCGTGGCCCGCGAGAATGCCTCTCTGCGCAAGCTGAAAGTCGGTTTCATACATTCGGATGCCCTCGGCCAATTCCCCTTTGACGACGGGAGCATGGATATTGTGGTGAGCAATCCGCCCTATATCACCGAGAGCGAGAAAAAGGAGATGGAGCCCAACGTGCTCGATCATGAGCCCGGGCTGGCCCTGTTCGTTCCCGATGCCGACCCTCTCAGATTCTACACGGCTATATCCCGCGAGGGGTTTCGCGTCACACGCTCCGGTGGTAGAATCTATTTCGAGATTAACCCTCTCTTTGCCCGTCAGGTGTCACGGATGATGACGGAAACAGGATGGGATGACGTGCAGATTCTCCCCGACATGCACGGCAAGCAACGTTTCGCCAAAGGTATCCGTCCGGCATGAGACCGCGCAAGATACTCACCCCTGCCGAGGCGCTGGCACGCGCTGCCGCCCTCTGCGACAAGTGCGAGCAGTGCTCTCCCGACATCATCAGGAAGCTCGCGGCATGGGGAATCCCGGCCTCAGACACAGCAAAAATCATAGAACGGCTCCGCCAGACGCGCTATCTCGACGACATGCGCTTTGCCCGCGCGTATGCCCACGACAAGATGGCATACAGCGGATGGGGACGCAACAAGATTCTGCAGGGCCTGTGGGCCAAACGGCTCGGGCGCGAGTACATCGAGGCATCGTGCGACGAACTTGACGAGGAGGAATATAACGACATCGCAAGACGCGTCATCCGCTCAAAGGTACGCAGCCTTCCCGAAGGACTCTCGACCTACGAGAACCGCATGAAGGTGATGCGCTTCGGCGTGCAACGCGGATTCGAGGCACGTCTGGTATCGCAGATCATCAACCGGCTTGTCCGCGAGGCCGATGAATAGGCTTGCCGAGCTCGGCTCTCTCGTTGCCGACATACTTTTCCCGCGCGTATGCGCCGTATGCGGCCGGCCGCTCGTGAGCGGCGAGGATGTGATGTGCCTCGGCTGTCTCATCGACCTCCCGCGCACCAACCAGCACCTGCGTCAGCCCAACGACATCCACACACGCCTCATATCGCTCCACGCGCCGCTCGAGCGATGCGCGTCGCTGTTCCACTATCATAGGGAAAATCCCTACTCGCGGCTTATAAAGGGAGCAAAATATCGTGGCAGACCCTCGATAGGGCGCAAGCTCGCCCGGATGTTTGCCACCGAGCTTAAGCCGACAGGTTTCTTTGACGGGATAGACTTGATTATTCCCGTCCCGATTCATCTTTTCAGGTTCCTCTCGCGAGGCTATAACCAGACACACTACATAGCACGCGGCATCAGTGATGTGACGGGGATTGAGGTCTGCGACAATCTGCGCGCATCCCGTCCCCACTCCGCACAGGCGCGCAAGGGAGCTGACGCACGCCGCGTCAACGCAGCCGGGACATTCTCGGTCATACATCCCCGCGAGCTTGCCGGACGCCACATACTCGTCGTCGATGACGTCATCACCACAGGCTCGACAATGGTCTCGGCCCTCGACACAATAAAAAACGCCGAGCCCTCAGCCAGACTCAGCGTATTGTCTCTTGCATTGACGTATTGACCTCAGAAATCCTCTATTTCCTCGTAGGTCACGATGTTGCCGGGAGTGGAGTGACGTACGGAAATCAGGCGCTGGTTTGCGGAACCACGGAATAGGAGGCTGACATCGCGCTGCGACTGTATGAACGGCCCGTCGACAAGCACATCTATATACCGGAGGATGGATGACAGACGCGGGTCAGAGGTAATATGCCCGTAGGTATAACCCGTGTAGCACCACAGCCCGTAGCCGAGCGAGCGGAGACGTGCGGCCAGACTGCACAGAGCTTCGACCTGGAAAAGCGGGTCGCCACCTGTGAATGTGACATCAAAACCGTTTCGCTCGACCTCGGCGACAATCTCGTCCTCAGCCATCTCGCGCCCTGCCGCGGGGTCGTGGGTCTGCGGGTTATGGCATCCCGGACAACCGTGCGTGCATCCGGCAAAATATATGGACGTGCGAAGTCCCGGGCCGTCGACTGTCGTGCCCGGGACTATATCTATCACTCTCATCTGTGTACGACACGATCCTTGAGCTCGGCCAGCTTGGCACTGTTCCAGCGGTCTGTGGTGCCGACAAGATAGCCGGTGATGCGCTGGATGCTGTCGATATGGTGGCTGTGGCAGTTGGGACATTCTGTCAGCCCCTCCTGCGCGTCCTCATATCCGCAGTCCATGCAGCGGTTGCGGTTATGGTTGACCGAGCCATAGCCGATGTTATACCGGTCCATCAGGTCTACAATGTCGCTGATGGCCTTGGGGTTGTGTGTGGCGTCGCCGTCAATCTCGACGTAGAAGATATGGCCACCACCCGTCAGTGCGTGATAGGGAGCCTCGACCTCGGCCTTGTGGCGCGGCGAGCACTTGTAATAGACGGGGACATGGTTTGAGTTGGTGTAGTAGTCCTTGTCCGTCACGCCCGGGATGACGCCGAAGGTGTGGCGGTCGCGGCGTGTGAACTTGCCCGAAAGCCCCTCGGCCGGAGTGGCGAGCACAGAGAAATTGTGCTGATATTTCTCGCTGTATCCGTTGACCTTCTCGCGCATGTGCGACACGATGCGGAGGCCAAGCTCCTGAGCCCTCTCCGACTCACCGTGATGCTTGCCGACAAGTGCGATAAGACACTCTGCCAGACCTATGAAACCGATTCCGAGCGTACCCTGGTTGATTACGCTCTCGATGGTGTCGTTGGGGCCCAGTTTCTCCGCACCGTTCCACAGACGCGACATGAGCAGCGGAAACTGCTTGGCCATGGCTGTCTTCTGGAAATCGAAACGCTCGCACAGCTGACGTGCCGTGATGTCGAGCACCTTGTCGAGCTTGGCGAAGAATGCGTCGATGCGCTCGGGTTCATCGGCAATCTCCATGCACTCGATGGCGAGACGCACGATGTTGATTGTCGAGAAGCTGATGTTGCCACGGCCGATGGATGTCTTCTCGCCATAACGGTTTTCGAAGACACGTGTGCGGCATCCCATTGTAGCGACCTCATACTTATAGCGTTCGGGGTCGTTGGCGTTCCACTTCTCATGTTGGTTGAATGTGGCGTCGAGGTTGACGAAATTGGGGAAGAAACGGCGTGCTGTCACCTTGCATGCCAGCTTGTAGAGGTCATAGTTGGGGTCTTCGGGGAGATAGCTCACCCCACGCTTCTTCTTCCATATCTGTATCGGGAAGATGGCGGTGGCGCCGTTGCCTACGCCCTCGTATGTCGAGTTCAGCAGCTCGCGTATGATGCATCGTCCCTCGGCCGAGGTGTCGGTACCATAGTTTATCGAGCTGAATACAACCTGATTGCCTCCGCGCGAGTGGATGGTGTTCATGTTGTGTATGAACGCCTCCATCGACTGATGCACACGGCTGACAGTCTGGTTGACGGCATGCTGCAGATAGCGGGCCTCCCCCTCAAGCCCGTCGACGGGAGCCTTGATATAGTCCTTCAGCTCCACGTCATACAGATGTTTCAGGTCGAGCCCGGTGAGTTCCTCGAGCTTCTTTATCTCCTCGACGAACGACGAGCGTACAAACGGCGCCAGATAGAAATCGAACGCGGGGATAGCCTGGCCGCCGTGCATCTCGTTCTGTGCGGTCTCGAGCGAGATACATCCTATGATGCTGGCTGTCTCGATACGCTTGGCAGGGCGCGACTCGCCATGTCCGGCCACGAAACCGTATTTGAGGATGCGGTCGAGCGGATGCTGCACGCAGGTGAGGCTCTTGGTGGGATAATAGTCTTTGTCGTGTATGTGGAGATACCCCCCGTTGACTGCCTCGCGTACCTCGGGCGAGAGCAGGTAGTCGTCGACAAACGGCTTTGTAGTCTCGCTGGCAAACTTCATCATCATGCCCGCGGGCGAGTCGGTGTTCATGTTCGCGTTCTCGCGGGTGATGTCGTTGCTCTTGGCCTCGATAATCTCCAGGAACATGTCGCGGGTCTTGTTCTTGCGGTCGCGGTAAGCGTAGGTAAGACCTTTTTCCCAGCTGTTCTTGGCTACGGTCCATACGTTACGGCGGCAACCAAAGTAACCGCGGGTTAATTTGAGGATTTTCTTACGACGTGCGCGTGATGCAACGTGGTTGACTGATCTTGGCATTGTTTTGACAAGTTTTGAATGTCAGCGGCAACGACATATGGCGGCGTTGCTCTTGCGGCATGACATCCGGTTAGTAGATTTCGGACCACTTGGGATTGCTCAGGCCGGTCCGGTTGCCTTCGCCCTAACATCCGGCGTCAAGAGCAGCGCGGAAAGTCGGGGATTGTTGCGGGGTAAACCTTCAGGTTCTTCGGGTTGAAGAATCTAACGTCAGGATATGACGCTGATTACTTCAGGCCAAGTAATGCCTTTACGTTGGCTTCGTCCACCTTGTTGACTGTGCCGAAGTGGGTGAGGTTTCTCTTCTGCTTCTTGGTCTTCTTCGTCAGAATGTGACTCTTGTAAGCATGTTTTCTCTTGATCTTTCCTGTTCCGGTAAGGGCGAACCTCTTTTTGGCACCGGAATTAGTCTTAATCTTTGGCATTTTTGTTAAATTATGATTTGATTAGTTTGGTGTCATAGACACCATCATATACAACGTCACATCAGGCCTATTATTGCCTTACGAGACGTTTTTTTCAAGCTTTTTTCTTTGGGGAAAGCATAATTGTCATACGCTTTCCTTCCAGCACCGGCATCTGTTCTACCTTGCCAAGCTCCTCAAGGTCGTTGGCAAAGCGGAGCAACAATACCTCTCCCTGCTCTTTGAAAAGAATCGAGCGGCCTTTGAAGAACACATAAGCCTTGACCTTCGAACCCTCCTGGAGGAAGCTCTGGGCATGCTTGAGCTTGAAGTTGTAGTCATGGTCATCAGTCTGGGGACCGAAACGGATCTCCTTGACGACAACCTTGGTGGCCTTGGCCTTCTGCTCCTTCTGGCGCTTCTTCTGCTGGTAGAGGAACTTGGAATAGTCGAGAATCTTGCAGACAGGGGGCTGAGCGGTGGGTGAGATTTCCACCAGGTCAAGCTCCATCTCGTCGGCAAGCTTCAGGGCTTGCTGGAGAGACACCACGCCATTTTCAACGTTGTCGCCGACAAGGCGCACCTCCTTGGCATGGATGCGTTCATTGATATTGTACGGTTCCTCTTTCCGGGGAGGACGCGGGCCGGTCAACGGAGGGCGCACTCCTGCAGGACGAGGACCGCCGAAACCTCCGGGGCGGGGACCACCGAAACCTCCGGGACGCGGTGCGCCGGGGCGGGGACCTGAAAATCCTCCCGGACGTCCGGTGCCGGAACCGGCAGGACGAGGTGTGGAAGCGCCTGCAGGACGAGGTGCGCCCTGACTGCGCTGGCCGTAGCCACCCTGGGAAGATGAGGAGTGCTGGCCGCTTCCGGCCTGTCTTGAAGCGCCGCCGCTATGGCTCGGGCTTCCGAAGTTGGAGGGACGTGATCCTCCGGAGTTACTGGGTTTCTTATCCATTCAGTATTGGTTGGTAATTCTTTCTTAGGTGAACATCCGTTACTCGGATTCTGTTCGCTTGACCTACGGATTACTGGAGTTCCTTTACAAGACGGTTGATTTCTTCGGCAAACTCGGCGACCTTCATTGTCCCCTTGTCACCCTCACCCTGCTTGCGGACGGCCACTTCGCCGTTTTCAGCCTCTTTCTCTCCGACAACAAGCATATAAGGAATACGCTTAAGCTCATTGTCACGAATCTTGCGACCGATTTTCTCATTGCGGTCATCCACGGTCACGCGGACATCAAGTTCGTTGAGCTGACGTGCCACCTCATACGCGTAGTCGTTGAACTTCTCCGAAATCGGCAGGATGATGGCCTGCTCGGGAGAAAGCCAGAGGGGGAACTTCCCGGCGGTATGCTCCAACAACACTGCCACGAAACGCTCGAGTGAGCCGAAGGGTGCGCGGTGAATCATCACCGGACGATGTTTCTGGTTGTCCGCACCGGTATATTCAAGCTGGAAACGCTCCGGCAGGTTGTAGTCGACCTGGATAGTTCCGAGCTGCCAGCGGCGGCCGATGGCATCCTTGACCATAAAGTCGAGTTTCGGGCCATAGAACGCGGCTTCCCCGAGTTCCTTGCGGGCCTTGAGGCCCTTCTCCTCACAGGCCTCGATGATAGCCTGCTCGGCGAGATGCCAGTTCTCGTCGGAACCGATATATTTCTCTTTGTTCTTGGGATCACGAAGAGAAATCTGCGCCTCGTAGTTGTCAAACTTGAGAGCATTGAAGATATACAGGATGATATCCATCACTTTGAGGAACTCATCCTTGATTTGCTCGGGAGCACAGAAGATATGGGCGTCATCCTGGGTGAATCCGCGCACACGGGTAAGGCCGTGGAGCTCACCGGTCTGCTCATAACGGTACACAGTTCCGAACTCTGCGAGTCGGAGGGGCAGCTCACGGTATGAACGCGGCGAGGTCTTGAAAATCTCGCAGTGGTGAGGACAGTTCATCGGCTTGAGCATGTACTCCTCCCCTTCCTGCGGGGTGTGGATGGGCTGGAATGAATCCTTGCCATACTTGGCGTAGTGACCGGAGGTCACATACAGTTGCTTGTTGCCGATATGGGGAGTGATTACCTGGAGGTAACCATATTTCTTCTGAATCTTGCGCAGGAACTGCTCAAGGCGGTCACGCAACGCCGCTCCCTTGGGAAGCCAGAGAGGAAGACCCGCGCCGACATTTGTCGAGAATGCAAACAGCTCCATCTCCTTGCCGAGCTTGCGGTGGTCGCGCTTCTTGGCCTCCTCCAGGAGAACGAGATACTCGTCAAGCATCTTCTTCTTGGGGAATGTGATACCATAGACGCGGACAAGCTGATTACGCTTCTCGTCGCCACGCCAGTAAGCACCGGCAAGCGACATCACCTTGCAAGCCTTGATGACTCCGGTAGAGGGAAGATGCGGGCCACGGCAAAGATCGGTGAAGCTTCCCTGGGTATAGGTTGTGATGGAACCATCCTCCAGCTCGGAGATAAGCTCGCACTTGTATTCCTCGCTGCGGTCGCCGAACATCTTCAGGGCATCAGCCTTGGAGATGTCTGCCCTGACAATCTGCTCGTCGCGATGGGCGAGTTCGAGCATCTTGGCCTCAATAGCGGGGAAATCCGCCGCGGTGATGTTGTGACCGTTGGGGTCTATGTCGTAATAGAAGCCATTCTCGATTGCCGGGCCGATACCGAATTTCACCCCGGGATAAAGTTCCTGGAGCGCTTCGGCGAGGAGGTGGGCGGAAGAATGCCAGAAAGCGCGCTTGCCTTCAGGATCATCCCATTTGAAGAGTTTTACAGTGGCATCTTCATTGACCGGACGACTCAGATCCCATTCCTGATCATTTACAGATGCGGCCAGCACTTCGCGCGCGAGCTGCGGCGAAAGGCTACGGGCAATTTCGAGGGGTGTAACCCCAGCTTCGTACTGTTTTACCGAATTATCGGGAAACGTAATGTTAATCATTATTATATCTTTGTTTATCAAGCAATTGCCACCAACAACGTGGCAACCAAACAACAATAACATCTGCGCCCGGACGCCTCCCGATTCTCCTCAAAAACAACAAGGGAGGGGGATATCAGGGGGTTAAGGCGCAAAAATCGTGACAAAGTTAACATTTTTTTTTGATTATTGCTCGTTTTCGAGATAAATAATTGCAGGTACTTGCCGTATCAATGGCGCGTCAGACGAATTTACAGCCAAAAAATCCTGCCAACCATTGCTCCATTGGAATATTTGTCCTGAAAATTTGTAATTTTGCAAAAAAATTACGTATGTCCCGTTCCCTTATATCAGTTATAATTTGCAGCATAAACCCCGATCTGGCATCCAAGACAATCGACAACCTCACACAGACAGCCGGATTGCCTCTGGAGGTGCATGTCATTGACAACCGCCACAATAACCGCCCGATATCGCAGGTCTACAACGAGGGAGCCCAAGCGAGTGAAGCCCCCTACTTACTGTTCATTCATGAAGATGTCCTCATAGAGACCGAGAACTGGGGGGCAGTGTTGACCTCCAAACTTGAAGAACCGTCATGTGGTGTCATCGGGTTTGCGGGCAGTACCCTCTGGCTTCCCGGACCTTACGCATGGTGGAATGTGCCTGAGGAATATCATCGCTGCAATTACCGTCATATTGAAAACGGCCAAACGCAGGCATATATATTACCGGCCGGTCATACTGTAGATTTTCTGCCTGTGATATCCCTTGACGGCGTGGCTATGGCGGTGCGAAGAGAGGTATGGGCCAAATTTCCGTTCGACGAGAAGGTACTTACCGGATTCCATTGTTACGACATTGATTTCTCTGTCGAGATTTCCAGGCATTACACTAATTATGTCAACTACGACATCCGGCTTCTCCATTTGTCAAGCGGGAAATATGATCAACGCTGGCTTGAGATTTCAGAGGAGGTTTTCTTTGCAAAATGGAAGAATCTACCCCCTTTGGCTGTTGATTGTTTTCCTTCAAATCTACAAGAAATCAAAGACAAAGCGATGTATAGGTATGTGTTCCGAAAAATCAGGACTTCCGCACCAAAATCCCTGCTTAAGAAGCTCATACGCATATACGCCACACGCGACGCCATCACCGGAATCCGTTTGAAACGATCAGCGACCCTGTATTGGCATTATCTGACCCACAAGGCCTTCAAAAAGGATTGTTGACACAATCACAGACGGTCGCACTCTTTAAGCAAACGATAAAGCGGACGGCAAAAAACTCGCGACCAACGTTTTGTCATTTTTGACCTGTCAATAGCGTAATGACACGCCCGGCGGGTATACCAATTGAGATTTTTGAGAGTCAAAAGCTGAGAGAACACCTCCACATACCGCTTCCTGAACTTGTCAGGATTCTCAAGCCGTTCCATATGCATATACAACCTCGCCATTTCCGACACGGCCTTTCCTTGCTCATCCGGCCTGTCCATAGAGGGGAGGAACTCGGAATATATCTCAAGCAAAGACATATAGCTTCGGTCCTTATATCGGTTCTCCATAATTGAATCACTATTGAGATGATAGATGTAGGTAGGTGTATAACAAAACGCCATCGAGCGTATATCCCTGTACATCTGTAACATCCAGTGATTGTCTTCGTGGATTATCCCCTCTTTGAATCTCAAGCCGTTCTCCTTGATAAAACCAAGCCGGGTAAGCTTGTTCCACGCCGTCACCGGAAGATTATGAAACATATTGCGTCTCAACCATTCCCGGTCATCAGTATATTCTATATCGCAATACTGCGACAGCTCCAGGGTCTGATATTTCTCATGCGGAATTTCGATATTGCCCTGCACTATGTCCACTCCGGGATATTTTTTTGCAAGAGCCACAAGCCGATTTATCCCTCCGGGGGCAATTTCATCATCCCCGTCCAGGAAGAACACATAGTCACCCGAGGCATAGTCCAGCCCTGTGTTACGCGCGGCCGACAACCCCGTATTAACACGATGCCTTTCGATTCTGAAACCGACAGGGCCATGATAATCCCTCACATATCGTTCGGCTATTTCCAGACTTTTGTCCTTCCCCGCATCATCCACAATTATACACTCACACTCTGTGGTTTCCCAACCTTGTGAAACCACAGAGTCAAGACACCTTACGATATATCGCTCAATATTATATATGGGAATAATAATAGAAATTCTCATAACTGGATGGGGCTTTGGTATGGCGTAATATATTTGCAAAATTAAAAAAAAAAAAAGAACTTTGCAGTCGTTATACACAATAAGCCCCGTATGGAACCTGTCCCGGTATTATCAGTTATAATCCCCGTCCATAATTCCGAAGCCACATTACAACGATGCGTGGAGTCCGTCGTGAACCAGACCGCTCCTTTCAATATCGAAATCCTGCTGGTGGAAAACGGCAGCACGGACAATTCATTGTCAATATGCAGGCAACTCGCGGCGGAAAACCCGGAAATCAGACTTATCGTGTCTCCGAAAATCGGTGTGTCGGAAGCCCGCAACATCGGAATCGCCGAAGCCAAAGCCGGAAGCGTTACTTTCGTCGACGCTGACGATTACGTCGAGCCTGATATGTATCAGCGCATGATGGAGGTCAAAGAGCAATATGGAGTCGGGATTGTTTCCTGCAATTTCATCAATGAATTCCCCGACGGCTCTACCCGGCGTCAATTCCCGGACACCGGTGAGATAATCCTGAAAAACGAAGCGGAAGCGGCATATGACGTGTTGATGGACAGCTCCTCTTCCGCTCCCTGGATACGTATTTTCGACAAAAAATTTCTGTCCACACGCAAATTCCCCGAAAAGGTCCGTTTTGAAGACCACGCGGTCATGTTTGAATGGGTAGGAAATGGCGGACAGGCCGTCCATATCGACGCGCCGCTGTATCATTATTGCCACCATCCGGCAAGCTACACCTCCGACGCAGAGCGTAATCCGGAAAAAATCCGGGACTATTTCAATGCTGAATTGAAACGCATACGATTCATCAGAAAATACCCCTATTTCTCCCGCCGTCAACGTGTGACAACATTGCGCAAGACTGTAGGACAGGCGGTGTTAGCCCTCAAAAGACTGGCCGGGCTGTTTCATGGGGATCAAAAGGAAAGCAGATTGCTTAAATTCAGGGATGAGCTTCTCGACGAATTGTCTCAGTTCTCCCCTCTCTCGATAGGCCTTTCAAATTATCTTCAGTATATGCGCATCAAAAATTGTTGGCCAAGTTTCATAAGAAAACAGCGACAAAAGATGCGTTCAATCAATAATTGATTGTCTGTTTGACAACCAGTTTTATACTTGAGTCATCCTTACTCAGACGGCGCGTCCATCTGAAAAGATGCTTGTATGTCCAATAAACCGGATATAACGACGGATTAAGGCCGCTTTTCCTTAACTCCTGGGGAGACAGTTTTCCATCATTGTCTCGCAGATACTTGTATTTGAACATAAACCGGCGGTCAAAGCTATTCACTGCCGGAATCGCGAGAAGCAAATTCTGAATGGTCAGAATCTCAATCAGCGAATTGACATTGACAAGCCCCTCATCCGACACGCTGCTGCCATGCTTCCTGAACATATTGAGTTTCTCCCTAACCACCGCGATGCTCCCCTGCCTCATGAGCTCAACCCAAAAAAGCCAGTCGCCACAATATCTCATCTTCCGGTAACGGCGTGACGACATATTGCGCCAAGCCTCAATGCTGAACAGCGCCATCGACGCATTATACACTCCGTTGCCCACAAACATCTTGTGGCGGATGTAATCCACCCCACTGTAAACCTCTATGCTTCTCGCGGAATCAAATGTGTCAAATCCGGTCTTGTCGGTGATTGTGCCATTCTCATCTATGATATAAGATAGTGAGCATGCCACGACCACATCGGAATCAGCATTTATGGCTTTGACAAGGCGCTCAAGGAATGTAGGCTCTGCCAAATCGTCAGCCTCGGCAATCCAGGCGTACTTTCCACGGGCAGCTGTCAACCCCTTGTCCCATTGCACGAATGGGGAACCGGAATTTTTCTCGTTGAATATTATCCTGGCTATTTTTGGATTCGAGGAATACCTCTCTATCACCTCCCTTGAATTGTCGGTCGAACAATCGTCAAGGATGATTACCTCGAAATCCTGGAATGTCTGTCCTAACACGGATTCTATACGCTCCGGAAGGTATCTGGCGTAATTGTAATTCGGGATGATGACAGAAATCAAAGGGTTACCCATAAAAACACCTGTTAAAAGGAGGAAAAAACAAACCCGGAAGCACTCAGACAGAGCCCCTCCGGGAATGTTAATTGTTAAGCAAGTTGTCAGCCGGAGTAGATTATTCGGCGGGAGCCTCTTCGGCAGCGGGAGCTTCCTCTGCGGGAGCCTCAGCAGCAGCCTTGGCAGCAGCGATTTCAGCCTTCTTCTTGGCTACTTCCTCAGCCTTGGCGGCGTTCTTGGCCTGCTCGGCAGCAAGACGCTCCTTGGCGGCGGCAGCTTTCTTGTCGGCGTCGGAAGCCTTGACAGCCTCTACAGCCTTCTCTTTGTTTGCCTTCCAGGCATCGAAACGACGCTGTGCTTCAGCCTCGTCGAAAGCGCCCTTCTTGACGCCACCCTGGAGGTGCTTCATCAGCAGCACACCTTCCTTGGAAAGGATGCTACGGACAGTGTCGGTGGGCTGTGCGCCCACGTTGACCCAATACAAAGCTCGCTCGAAGTTGAGTGTGATTGTAGCAGGATTAGTGTTGGGATTGTAAGAACCAATCCTTTCAATAAACCTACCATCTCGTGGTGCCCTGCTATTGGCGATTACAATAGGATAGAACGCATAGTTCTTGCGACCATGGCGTTGCAGTCTGATTTTTGTTGCCATTAAAAATGTTTGTTAATGAGTTTGTATTGCGTCTCCCCGCCAGCTCGTGACCGGGAAATGCGACCGCAAAGTTACTAAATCCCACCGACATATCCAAATATCCGGCGACTTTCAGGCAAAAAACATTTAAGACAACCATCAGACCGAACCACTGCCGACTTTTACCGGCAGATTGGCAATTGCAGTCCTTTACCGCCACATCCTAAATAAAACGACTCTGACAGATTATTTCTCCTTTTTACGCCGATTCTTTTTATAGATGACGCCTCCGATAATCCCTCCGATAATTCCCGCGACTACCGGCAGATATGAATAAAATTGGAGATTCATAATATTTGTGTTTTAATGTTTGTTTGCCGACCTATCTCAGCAGGCCGTTCACGATTTGACCGACCGGCAGACCGATACCGATTTTGCCGACCTTGACATATGGGGTGACAATCGGCTCGAAACGATAGTTGGATGTACCGACCTTCTGAACCATCTGGCCCCCGACATCCAGCCCGAAATTTTCATTAAACTGATAATGGAGCGAGCCACCGAACCGCCCCACCGCATAATACCCCATCATCGACGGGGGCATCGGCAATCCTCCGCCCAATACCGGCGGGGTTCCGAAATAATATGACCCGAACGCCGTGAAATGAATCCCGGGAGAGAACCGATATGTCAAACTGCCGTTTATCCCGTATTGAGTATGCACACCCTGAAAATATCCATACTTGTTCGCGACCCCTCCTACATAAACGGAGAAATTACCGAACCGCTGGTATATACCGATGAAGCCGGTATCAACACGCATCAAGCCAGGCATAGTCATCGACTCTCCATCGACAACAACGCCACCATTGTGCCACAACGGGAAACCGACCTGCTGCTGCATTCCGGCAAAACCGGTCACCATCCCGACATCGACAAAACTCAAAATCGGAGTTCCGAAAACTGGTCCAACAACTGGGATATAATCCACCGCAGCTTCCGGGGCATCAACGTCACATCCCGTCACAGAACCGGCAGGCAGCTGGCTCCCGGCGACACTATCAGTCACATTAAAGCCATCGCCTTCTGGATGCCCTACCTCGGATTGCCCCCTACACACAAGCGGCAATCCCACAAATAATATAAACAATATTTCCCTCATACCGCAAATTTAATCTTTTTTTCCCAAATCAGCTTCATCAATCCCAGTCATTTCCATTCAATCCGAACCCGGCCGTCACACGAGCATCCCCCGGAATCTTATCGACCATGACCGCAAACCTTGTCAGGCAGCGCTTGTCGGCATATGTCGGTTCCGGAGAATCGACACTTATCAGAATCGACCAATTGTATTTGGCCTCCTGATTGTAGTACACATATCTGTAGCTAAACCTGTCAAACTCCCAGGCATGGATATGATAGTAGACCAATATCGTGTGATTACTGAAATCAGCCTCAGTGTAAGCCCTCGAAAATCCGATTCCATCCCAGGGAAGTTCGTCAGGAGAATTGACCACAAAAAGCCTGCCACTCCATCCTACAAGCCTATCATATTCCTCTGTGTCTTTCATATCCACCCAGACATTCTCCGGTGTATAAATCTCGCGGACAGGTAGTTCCGTCTCAAAGGGAGGCTCCTCCCGGTTCCTGTCACACGCACTCAGAACCGACAGACACAAAAAGAGAGAGACAGTATGGATGTATTTCATCATAGACTCTTTTCCCAGGCAAATCAAATGCAGAAGAATCTGACTATAGCACCCGCGCCGATGGCAATCGCCGTGGCGATTGAAACACGAATCCACACCCTCAGCTTACTGGAGACAAGCCAATAAGCAGCGACAAATACCAATCCCGTAAATACACCGACGAGGAAATGGCTCCAGTCAGGAAGGAGTGCTGAATTCGCGATATATGCCAATGCACCCAATACGCTGCAAATAATCGGGTTCCAATTTTTCATACTTTAGATAACGATTATGTTTTACCATTTCCCTATTAGACGTGAACCCACTCAAAATAGTTGCATATGGCGACAATAATTTTAACTTGACAAAATCTAAAAACCACGATAAACAATCATCTACTTATGGATATACAAACACTAATCACAGAGACTATTATTCCGACAGACGCTTCGACTATCATCCAATGGGATATCCTGAACGAGAAGACCAAAGAGTTAAGCGAAATCCAGTCGGCTTTGTACGCAATGAAAATAGTGCCATAAAAGGTGCCAAGAGATGTCGCAGCTTCTATGATGCGGCCATAAAATTAGGCCATCTCAAATAACATCGCCCATCCCCGTGCTTTCGCGAATCACATTCATTTTTACCCATCCGGCTTCATTCGCAAACATCTGAGACTGTGCTTCTACCATCAAGTATCATAACGCGATGAAATCGCGCTAATAAAGGATGTAACCTTATTATAATAACCCTGTTTATTATGCAATCCCTCAATATATACGCATGGAATTGATGAGTAACCAAATTTTGCTCCTAATATAGCGCAAGCAATAGCAGCATTGGTGTCGGCATCTCCTCCTTCATTCACAATCGCCAACAATCCGCTTTCAAAATCTGTCGCATGAAAGTATGCCCACAATGCCGCTGACAGCGCCCGGTAAGTATAGGCCAATGTTTCCTTATCATCTAAGTGAAGCTCACTGATATCATTGTTTTTATATGCAGACTCTATCCATTTTCTACATTCCGAGTCATATTGACTGCTTATTGCGTACAGTTCTCCTACTTCAAGCGATTTATTGTTCCATACAAGATTATAAATAATCAAAGAAGCAATCACGCAAGAACACACACATCGTTTATCGAAATGGGTCATCTGACATACATTGATAGCATTTTCAACAACATTGTATGGCCATAAACCAATTATCGAAGTTCTCATCAACCCGCCATTTGGTGCATTATTTTCACCTTTCAGATGCCATACCATTTTTGATACGGATATGGGATCATTTTGATATATTGGGGGCGCGAAGTTAAGTGATTTTCGGGTAAGCGTTCCGCATGTATGTCCCCAGTTGTTATAAAACGTCAGAAAATATGGAGCCAACACTGTTGGCGAAATTGACTCTACAGGATTGTCTACAATGCAATCTAAAATAGAACGCATCATCTCCGTATCATCAGTCCATGCACCCATTGGCCATCCTTTTCTTCTTGCATCCTGATAAAAATTATTATAATTTTTCAGTCCATCAGGATAAAAGGTTTTAACCTCAAGTTTGGTCAGGGACTCTGTTCCGAATCCAAGTGCATCGCCAATAGCTTGCCCATACAAGCATCCACGAATACGATTCAATATTGAATTATCCATTATCGTTATGCAATTTCATTCAGGCTCGTAACCTTCGTAGTAGTAGGATTGGTTTATGCCGTGGAAGATTACGTCGCGGTCGTCAGTCTCTGATGTAAGGGCGTTTTGAATAAGATAACGAAGCTCAAGGTCATTGACTGGAGAACGTTCCATAGCCTGCAAATATGCTTCGCGAGTAATCTGCTGCCAGTCCACCACCTTACCAAGGAGGCGACGAAGCATCATATCAAGCCAAATACGTGTAGCGCGACCGTTCCCCTCCATAAAGGGATGGGCAATGTTCATCTCCACATATTTAGCGATAATTTCCTCGAAAGTAGACTCCGGCATCTTTTCTATCGCTTCAAGCGCAGGTATGAGATAAAGGGAATTTGCAAAACGAAAGCCACCTTTTGAGATATTCAGTTTGCGAATCTCCCCGGCAAAAGGATAAAGCCCGTCAAACAACGCGCGATGAATCGCCTGAAGCCCGACGATTGTGCCGACTTCAATCGCATACACCTTGCCAGACATGAAAAGCTCTTTAGCTTTCTCAATGCTCGTGCGGTCAATCTCGTTTTGCGTCATAGCTTATTCATTCAAAAGAATTAACGCCAATTCAGATATTCCGATTCTGACATAATCGGCAGAGAATTATAAAAGGTGGGGATTCCGATGGTTCGAAATCCCCACCCTATTATTGAATGGTTTGTTCAATCAGAGAAGATTAATCTTCGATGGCTGCCTGCGCCGCTGTTGAAACATAACCTAAACCGTGAATTGCGGGGACACTGTACGCTATTTGTGAAGTGCGCGTCTTGGGTAATATGTCGCTTGATTTCATGTCATATTTCGTTTATTTGTTTTTCGGTTTATGATGTGAGAGCGAAAACACCCTCTATTTCCTTCAGATTTGCCCTCTGCCGGACTTTGTGCGCTCGGTTGAGGGTTTGTATGGTTTTGAGGTTTGCGTGCCTCAAATCGCCTAATTTCGCCTTGCGCCTCGGCAAGTCGGTCGTAGAGTTCCACGGACCGGTCGGTGGCGAAGTATTCTGCCCAGTCCTTGAATGTGTGGCACTCTCCAGTTCCTGTGTCCTCGTAGTCCTCGGAATCCCACATATCGGCAAGCGAGGCATACGTTTCGGCAGGATGTGAGCCTATCGCGTCCACAACCTCGGTCGGGTATTCGTCCATGAGGGTCTGCACCCACTCGTCAAAGCCGTAGCCGGGGTTTTCGTGCAGGACGTTCCATGCCGCCGTCTTGAGTTCGCTGTAGAAGTCCGGCTCTTCCTCGTCAAGGCTCTGCACGGCATCGAAGAGCATCCGCAGTTTGTTGAGTCCTCGCTGTTCGTCAGTCATTGTTTTACTATCGGGTTACGGAGTTTATATTTCTTGCTGAACTGTTCAATCTTGTTTATCAGTCCAAATAACAAACAACTTACTGGAATGAAAACCAAACCTGCGGCATCGTCCCATTTCTCTCGGACGGATTCTTTTAGACATAAACTACAAGGCTCATAATCGTAATCTTCTGCCTCATCCACTGATAAGGTTTCAATATCGTAAGTTGTACGGCGAAGAGCATTGCATTGTTCCGAATAGTGGTAACGATGGGCGTTAGGACTTTCCGAAACATAGGCAAACTCCCATGTGCTTGAATCGGGTGTCGCAAATATACTGGCACACATTCTCACAATCCGCAGGGCAATACCCATGCTGACTGCGAGAACAGCAAAGACTGCGATAAACCCGACAACACTTTTCATTTTCCTTTCAGTTCCTCGATCCGTTCTTTGAGTTCGGCAATTCGTTCGTTCTTTTCTGCAAGGAGAGTTTCAAGAGCCTTGACCCTTTCAGCGAGGACAGCCGCCGAACATCCATCCTTGTCAGAGCAAGAGGAATCACTACGTCTATCCACCATCTCCAGTTTGTCAATCTGATGAGCCTGCAGGTTATGGTCGCCGTGCTGCTCATATCGTTCCGTGATAGTAACATCATCATCGAAGAAGTATGACACAGACACGCCAAGTTCATTGGCAATCTTTTCAAGAGTGTCAATTTTTGTAGAGTTGGTTCGGCACATCACATGAATCTGATTTTCTTTCAGACCCACTTTGTCAGCCAATTCTCTTATCGAGATTTTCTTCTTCTCGGCTATGTCCTTAATCTTCTGTAAATTAGCCATAATTTTACAATTATTAACTATTATTTTAAGATTTATTAACTATCATTCTATGATATACTATCGTTTTATGATTAACTTTGCATCCAAAGTTACTAAAAAGTAATCAAACTACCGCAAAAATGGAATTAAAAAAACTCAAAACCGCTTCACTCGCCGATGCACTCAAGGAAATGAATGTCGGAGAAACTTGCATAGCCCCCGATGGATATGCACCTGCAACGGTCATCAAGACCTGCTCTGAGTTAAAGGACAAAGGTTACCTTTTTCAGACTTCGCAACGCGCCGGAGTACAAATTGGAAAACCCAGGCGCGGATGACCCCTGGGGCCAGGTTGATCTGACCCCCGAAGCCAAAATAGGTCTGACCCCTTTACCCAAAATAAAAATGACCCCTGTTGACATAGCGCCAGCAGGGGATTTTATATGTATCTTTGGTTTCCGTTTTGGCCGACGGGGGATAAAACCAAAGAAACATGAATACAAAGTTAAAAAACATTCTCCTGTGTCACGCATCGGGGATGGGGATAAAAAGCATCAGCAGTGCTTTTGACATCTCGAGAAACACGGTGCGGCGCTATGTGAGAATGTATCAGGACAGCGGCATACCCGCTGAGAAGCTGCCGTCGCTGAGCGATGCGCGGCTGCAGGAGCTGTTCTCCATACCCGGAGCACGGGAACACAAACCATCGGAACGTCAGATCCGGCTCGAAGCCCTGTTGCCGGAATATGCGGCAAGGCTCTCCCGGAAGGGCATGACGGTCAAGAAGCTGTACGAAGAGTATCATGCGGGCCATCCAGACGGATACCTTCATGCATCCTTCGGAATGAAGCTCAGGCAGTTCATGCTCCAGACCAACGCCATTGGCCATGTCGAACACCGTGCCGGAGACCGGATGTATGTCGATTTCGCCGGAGACAGACTTGAGATAGTCGACGAGGCGACTGCCGAAGTGCGGAAGGTCGAGGTGTTCGTCGCCATACTTCCGTGCAGCCACTACACATATTGCGAGGCAGTGTGGTCGCAGAAAAAGGAGGATCTGATAAAGGCATGCGAGAACGCCATCCGTTTCTACGGGGGTGCCCCGTGCGCCATTGTGCCGGACAACCTGAAGTCGGCGGTCACGCGCAGCGACCGCAACGAGCCTGTAATCAATCCGGACTTCGAAGCCTTTGCCGAGCATTACGGATGCGCCGTGGTCCCGGCCCGGGTGCGGCACCCCAGGGACAAGGCACTGGTGGAAAACGCAGTCAAACTGATGTACCGGTCTGTGTATGTCGATCTCGAGGGAATGTTGTTCCATGACCTGGAGTCGCTCAACGTGGCAATCCTCAAATCTCTGGAAAAGTTCAATGCGCGCAACCTGACCCGGCGCAGGGAATCCCGCCGTCAGCTGTTTGATTCCATCGAGAGAGACAGTCTGAGGCCTTTGCCCCCGGACCGCTATCAGATGAGACAGCGGACGGTTGCCACGGTCCAGCGCAACAGTTACGTCACGCTGAACAAGCACCACTACAGCGTGCCGGTACAGTATGTGGGCAAACGCGTGGAGATGGTATACGACACCGATACGATCGACATCTTCCACGGCTTTACCCATGTGGCCACGCATCATCGCAACGATACCCCGTACGAATACACGACCAAGCCGTCCCACAATCTGCCGGGACGCAAGGGGAGCTGCGAGAGTGACCTGCAGGAGCTCCTTTCCCGCGCGGCCGTAATCGACAACATTGTCGTTCACTACCTGCGTGCGGTCATCGAGGACAAGCGTTATCCCGAACTTGCCTTCAGGACCTGCCGTGGCATCATGAACCTGGAGAAAAAGTACGGGCAGGAACGCCTTGTATCCGGATGCGCCGCGGCCATGGACGCACGCCGCTACAGCATCAGCGACATGGTGGACATCCTTGATTCCGGAGCTGACGCGGATTATCTGCCGGGAGCCGAGGCCGATGACCGGGAACCCCGGAGGCCGGCCCACCGTAACATACGGGGCAAAGAATACTTTGCCGCCAGCATAAGACAATCAACTCAAAACGACAACGTAAAAAATGGAAACAAACGATAAAACCTCCCCTGTAACTCCGGAGAAAGACCGCAACTCCGTCTCTCTGGATCTCATGCACCG
>OMDV01000068.1_pt1 | contig 21602 bp, 23 predicted proteins | sample 1673671 | NCBI WGS metagenome assembly OMDV01 (sample SAMEA103958118, study PRJEB25191) | human gut metagenome | reverse complement strand
GTACTTCCATGCCGCGCGGGAAAGCGTTTTGAGCAGCCACGGCCGGAATTTGCTGCCGTCCCGCAGCGATTTGATGGACTGCGCACAGGTGACAAAGGCCTCCTGCGCCAGATCCTCGCCGTCCGTCCTGCTGCCGGTGATCAGGCACGCAAGGCGGTATGCATCGTCCTTGTAGCGCTCGTACAGCTCCTTCGGGCGGACGCCCTCGACCAGCTCCGCGTCCGGGTCGTCCCCGAACCCAGGCACGATCTTGCAGTCGCATCTCCTGTGGAAGCGCTTGAACTCGCCGGCGGTCTTTCGCGTGTGGTAGACCGCGCCGCGGCTCGCGAGCATCAGGCAGAACGTGCACGTCTCGAAGCCCGTCGGGACGCGGGCGAACCTGACGCCCTTGTCCTTGTCGCGGCCGACGTTGGCCGCGATCGTCTCGTTCAGGCTCCTGAAGGCGTCGTCCCTGGCGAACTCGCCGCACGCCTTCGCGAACGCCGCGTCGTCGCCCTTCGCGAGCTTTCTCGCCTGATACCTGGCCACGGCGTCGACCGAGTCCGGCCGGTAGGTCGTCATGGTGACCGCCTGCTCGAGCCTCGCGCCGCCCTGCTCCGCGCGATGGTCGTACCACTGCGCGGCGAACTCGGCGGCGACGTCGTCGTAGCCCTGCACGAACCCCTCCATGATGAGCTTCGCCGCCTCGCGCTTCTCCGCCACCGTCGCATCCTCGTGCGAGCGGCACCAGGCGAGCACGGAGGACTCCACGTCGGAGGCGGCCCTGTCCCCGATCCCCGCGACCTCGCGGTTGTACGCCGCGAACTCGGCGGCGCTAATCATCGGCCGACGCGGGCTCGGGCGCCTGCCGCACGCCGGCCATCAGGTCGAGCGCGGCGGACCTCGTGACGTTGCGCCTGATCTCGGAGGAGACGTTGCGCACCTCGTCGTCGTCCAGGCCGTTGAGGCGCCAGAACGTCGGCGTCCCGGCGAAGCCGTCGACCACCGACGCCAGCTTTATCGAGCTGTCGGTCTGCTGCGCCAGGGTCGGCATCGCCGGGTTCAGGAAGTTCACCGACACGTCGCAGGCCTCCTCGGCCTCGGCGTAGGTCGCGCCCAGCTCGGTCGCCACCGCCGCGACGGCCACGCGCGAGAGCGCCGCCTTGGCCTCCTTGATGAACGTCTTGCACTTGAGGATGAGGGGCGAGTTCTCCAGGTAGATGGCGTCGGCGCTGCTCGGGTTGTCGCTCATGATGCCGAACTGGCCAACGTGGATGCCGGTCGCGGCGCTCATGCGCTTGCAGAGGTTCGCGAAGTGCTCGGTCATCGGCTGCATGCTCGGCTGCGCGAGCTGGCCGAACTGCGGTATGTCGCCGTCTTGGTTCTTGGTCACCTCGAAGATGGAGCCGATGAACGCGCTCCACTTCGTCTTGTCCGCGAAGGCGTCGCCGTCGGTGCCGAGCAGGTACTTCTGCGTCGACGCGGCGAACGCGGCGGCCACCTCCTCGTTGACGCTCGCGCGCATGGCGCAGTCGATGAGCCAGCGTACCTCGGAGTTGATGCGCGACACGCCGAACGGGCGGTCGTCGTCGGGGTTGTACGGCATCACGAACATGGGCACGACGCCAAGCCCGTGCTCGACGTACTCGGCCGACCACCTGCCCTCCCCGTCGGCGCGGATGCGGATGAGGCAGTCGGGCAGCATCACGTCCACCCAGTCCGGGCGGTTCGTGCGCCGTCCGCGCTCCTTGGCGAACGAGACCACCCACATGCCGGCGGACAGGCACTCGCCCGCGTCGTCCCAGATGCCGGTGCAGAGCGTGGGCGGGTACGCCGTGATCCGCGCGCGCCCGCCCTCGTCGGCGGTCACCACCCACATGCTGAAGCAGTACTTGAGCGCCGAGTTCACGGCCTTGCCGACGCGGGTGGACATGAAGTTGCGCCTCGCGACCTGCTTGAGCAGCGACTCCATGTCGGCGTCCTCCGGCGCGCTGAAGCCGTCGAAGGACACGTGGTCGCGCATGACCTCGACGCACTTGTAGCCCCAGCCGCAGGCGACCTCCAGGCCCTGCAGCGAGTCGGGCACGGCGATGCCGAGGTCCTTGAGCATGTTGCGCGCCTCGTAGTACATGAAGCGCTGGACGTTGCCCGAGTAGTGGGTCTGCCAGTTGTTGAGCAGCCCGAGCACCGTCTCGCGGTGCTCGGGCGCCAGGCCGTCGGCAGACGCGACGGCGTATGGGATGGAAACTGCCATCAGGTGACCCTCGCCTTCCGCTTTGGGTTTCTCTTGGATGTGGTGAGGCCGAGCAGGGCCAGGCCCGCGGCCTCTATCGGCGTGGAGTTCTCGCCGCCGAAGCCCCAGCCGCCGCCCTTGCCTATCTCGCGGCGGGTGGCCGTCGCGGCCGACAGGTCGAGGGCGGGGCACTCGACGTGGGTGATCCCGCCCGTCCCCGCCGCCTCGCATATGAGGCTCGCGGCGGTGATGGCCTGGTCGGTCGTCGGCCTGGTCGCGTACCCCTTCGGCACGCCAATCTCCTGCAGCCTGTCGCAGAGCGAGCCAGCTCCGCTCTTGCCGTCTATGACGACGGTGCTGGCCTGGCTGGCGCGCACCGCCAGCCAGTTGACGAGCCACTTCGTCCCGCCCGCGGTCGTCTCGCAGAACGGCAGCTCGACGTGCGCTGCGTCGCCGTTCGACGCTGCCACGGCGAGCGCGACGGTGCCGCCGTCGGCGCTGAACTTCACGCCGTAGGCGACCTTGGCGAAGCCCGCCGGGACCTCCTCGTCACCGATGAGCGTCTCGCGCCATGCGTCCTCGCCGATGAGCGGGGCCACGGCCTGCTCGATCGGCGGAAGCCAATAGCCGAGGTACTCCTGGGCGGCGCCGAGCTCGTCCATGTCCTTCATGCCGACGGCGATGGCGCGCGGGTCCGCGTGGTACCCGAGCGACGGCATGACCTTCGGCCACCTCGACCTGTCCCAGATGTCGCCGACCTCGGCGACGCCGTACTCGAGCCACAGCAGGTCGTCGGCCTTCTCGCCGCCCTCCCATGCCTGCTCGCGCACCTCGCGGAACGTCTCGGCCTTGCTGCCGGCGCGCACGGGCGTGCCGGCGTATATGATCTGCAGGTTGTGCTTCGCGCCCGACACGGTCGTCGGGTTGATGACCTGCGTGTGCTCGTTGGTCAGCTCCTGCGCCTCGTCGTACACCACGACGTCGAACGAGAAGCCCAGGCGCGAGGACTTCGTGCGCGTTGAGAACTGGATCACGCCGCCGGACTTGAAGGCCATCCACTCCTGGCCGGTCTGCGAGCAAACGGCCGACAGCTGGCCGCGCCAGCCCGGCATGCCGTAGACCCTGTCGCCGGGCTTGCGCCCGAAGATCTTGCGGAACCGCTCCAGCATCTCCATGGTGGTCGAGTAGTTGTGGTCGGTCCACAGGACCTTGTAGCCCATGAGCGAGGCCAGGGTCGCGGCCCAGACGATGCCGTCGACCGACTTGCCCGCTTGGCGAGGGATGGACGAGCCGCAGCGCTGGTGCACCCACGTCCCGTCCGGGTTGACGGCCGCCCAGTCGCGCACCTGGCGCTCCTGCCACGGCAGCAGGTCGTAGCCCATGGCGCGGGCGGCCTCGGCCACCGCGCCGCCGAGCGTGTCGTCGTAGGGGCTCGCGGCCCTGAGCCTAGGCTCAGGCTCGCCTGGCGAGGGCGTCGGCGATCCGCTCGATGGCGTCATCGCCGCCACCCCCTCCCTGCCGCTCGAGGCGGTCTATCTCGTCCACCACGGCGCGGTACTCCGAGGCGAGCCTCGCGGCCTGCGGCGGCTCCGCGTCGTAGAGGTGGCGAGTGAGCAGGTCGCGCACCCACCTGAGGCGCCCGAGTGTGTCCTGGGTGCCGTCCGGCGCGTCCGCGGGCGGCGCGGAGAGGTCCCCGCCCGCGCCCGCCGCCGTGGACTTGGCGGTCGCGATCTCCCCCGACTCCTTCATGCGCTTGATGAGCGCGCAGACGCCGGAGCGCGAGCGGTTGAGCTTTCGGGCTATCGCCGCAGGTCCGAGCGCCGGGTAGGCGTTGCGCACGAACTGCCGCTCGTCGCTCGTCCAGCGGCCCCCGCGCGCGCCCGTGGACTTCGTGGGCACTCCATGGACCTCCTGTTCGTGGACTCGTTTCTGTGGCGCTGAGAAAATGGCGCTATGCCGGAGGGGTAGCCCGAGGGGACGGGGAGGGGCACTCCCCCTACCACTCCTGGCTCGTCGGGCACGGCAGCTCGCGGGCCCTTGGCTTGCCCAGAGGCTTGTTGCCGCGCCTCTCGTTGCAGATGCGGTGCGCTGGCGCCACGTTTGAGCGGTCGATGGGCGAGCCGCCCCGCGAGACGGGGACGATCTCGTCGACCTCGAAGCTCATGGGGTGCCCAGCCGGCAGCGAGTAGTCGATGGGCATGCCGCAGATGTGGCACGGCAGGCCCTGGGCCCGAAGCCAGGCGCGCACCTTGCGGCGGGCGCCGCCATTGGCGTAGCGGCTCTGCGTGGCCATGAGCTAGCGCAGCCCGTCCATGGGCGAGCCATGGTTGCGGAAGCACGCCACGAGGCCGCGGTAGCGCCTGGCCTCGCGGGCCTCGTGGCCAACGCGGACGACCGGGCACGGTGCGGGGCGCACGCGCGGCACCTCGCGACCGAGCGCCCTGAGCATCGCGCGGCTCATGGCCGTTTCGTGGAGGCCCGACCAGCTCGACCCACCTCGACCCGTCTCCGTTCCCGTCATGCGCGCGATGCGCCAGCAGGCGGTTCAATCGTCGCGCAGACGAAAAGGGACACTGTGCCGCGCGGTGTGCCCGCACGGTGCCGCACGGGAAGATTGGAGGAACCATGGCACGCACAGCCGAATGCGCCGCGCCCGAGAACAACCAGGGCCGCGACGAATGGATGACGGTGATCGAGATGCAGCAGTACATGAGGGCGAGCCGAAACAAGGCGTACGACCTCATCTGGTCGGGAGAGATCGACTCGTACAGGCTCGACAGGAAGCTCCTGGTTTCGAGGGCGTCAGTGGACGCCTACATCGAGTCAAGGAGCGGCAGGAAATGACGGCGGCGACCGCCCCGGGAGCCGCCCGCGGCCGGGCACGCGAGGGAGCCTCGAGACGAAAGGAGCTCGAGGACGACCATGACCAAGAGCACTAGCAGGAGCCAGGTGAGGCTCATCACATCGACAAACGCGATATTCGGCGCCGACGAGGCGTGCGCGATGCTGCGCATCAGCCGCGACGCCATGTACCGGCTCGCCAAGGACCCCGACGACCCGTTCCCGATCCGCTACATCGGCGGCAAGACGCGCGACGGCATCGTGCTGCACGACGAGCTCGTCGCATGGGTCGAGCGCAACAGCGTCGTCGGCTCGCCAAGAAGGGGCTAGCGCCATGGCGGCCGCAGGCCCGAGGGGGCGCGACGGCCCCTCCCCGCGCGAGTTCGCGACGGTACGGCACTTCATGATGGCGGACCTCGGCCTCTCCGGCCTTCCCCTGCTCGTCTACGCGCGCATCTTCGGCTTCTGCGACGCCGGGTGCGGCTACTTCGAGAGCAAGGGCGGCCTGGCCCGATTCCTCAACGTGCAGGAGCGCAGCGTCCACCGCGCCATCCGCAACCTGCTCGACCAGGGCCTCATCGAGGAGTGCGGCGTGCACGCCCCGGCGCGCGGGCATGCCACCAAGCGATACCGCATCGTGCGCGAGAGGCTGCCGCCCGGAGCGTTGGCAACCCCTGACGATTCGTCAGGGTTCCCGGCGCGAAAGGGTGACGAAATGACAGGGTTCGCCGCGAACAAGGATGACGAACCGTCAGGGCTCGCAGCCCGAACCCCTGACGAAATGACAGGGAAACCCCTGACGATATGCCACCCAATAAGCAAAAGGGACAACAAGGACTTCAGAAGATAAGGAAGGGGCGCCCGATGGACCGAGCGGGACTCATCACCCTGGAGCAGGCCCGGGCCGCCGGGCTCTCCTTCGACGAGCCGGAGCCGAGGGCGTGCCCGCACTGCGGCGCCGCCCTCGAACCGCTCGGCGCAGCGCTGGCGGGCAGGGTCGCCTGGGTCTCCAGCGCCCCCTGCCCGTGCGAGGGCGCAACCAGCGAGCGGGAGGCCGAGGCGCGAAGGCGCGCGGCCCTCGCCGCCAAGGAGGAGGCCGCCCGCCGGGAGAAGGCGCTCTCGCGCGCGGGCATCCCCAGGCGCTACTGGGCCGCCGAGGCCGACCGCCCCGAGTTCGCCGAGTACATCGCCTCGTTCGCCGGCAACGGAGGCGCCGGGCTCTACATACACGGGGGCGTCGGCGCCGGAAAGACGCACGCCGCCTCCGCCATGGCCAGGCTGTTCGCCGAGGCCGGCTACGACGTCGCCTTCACGACGGCCAAGGGCATGCTCGAGCGCGTGAAGGCCACGTTCGACGAGGGCGGCACCGAGGCGGCCGTCGCGCGGTACGCCAAGTGCGACGTCCTCGTGCTCGACGACCTCGGCAAGGAGGACGCGACGGAATGGTCCGTCGGCACCGTGTTCAGCGTGCTCGACGCGCGCTACGAGGACATGCGCCCGACCATCGTCACGTCGAACTACGCGCCGGGCGCGCTGGCGGACAGGCTCGCGAGGCGCGGCGAGCGCGTAACGGCAGAGGCGATCGCGAGCAGGATCTCCCAGACCTGCAGGCCCGTCTACCTGGGCGGAAGGGACAGGCGCCGGCTCGGCTAGCTTGTGCGCTTCCCGTGGAGGCGCGGACGGCTCGACCCAGCTCGACCCATCGCGGGCGGCCCCGGTCGCCGCCGCAATCGAAATCGCTATACACGTCTTGGGCGGCGCCGACGCGCCGGCACGCACGCCTGCTCCGACTCGCACCGTGCCCCCATCGCGAGGACGCCGCCCGCCAAACAACAAACGAAAGGCGGAGGGCCCATGGACGGCTTCGAGAGGATAACCGGCCGCGAGCACGACGGGCTCGTGGAGAAGTGCCAGGAGAACGGCTGGCTCAAGGTCGGCGGCTTCGACTGGCAGGACGACCCGTTCCTCGAGGAGTACCCCTACGAGTTCTCCCGCACGGACAGCGTCGACAGGCTCCGCGAGGCGCTCGGCTCGGGCAACTGGGCCATACGCCAGGGGTTCTGCTACCGTGACCTCGCGTTCATCCAGCAGGTGAACGGCGGCGACGAGTGGTGGACGCTCAAGCGCGACGGCGACGCGTGGACCGGCTTCGAGAGCTGGAGCTTCGGCGCCATCGCCCAGGAGCCCGAGCGGTTCGAGCGCGCCATGCGCGACATGTGCGAGGCGACGCCGGAGCAGTGCCGCAGCGGCGAGTGGGCCCATCTGCACGAGAAGGCTCCCGAGCCGCTGGCGCAGCGCGCCGCGTCCGCCCGCGAGGCGAGCCGCGCGCACGCCGGGCAGGAAGCCCGCGCCCCAATGGCGCGCGAGAGGGCCGTCGGGGCCGAATAGGGACGACCGGGGCGCGAAGGCGCCCTTTTTCATCTCGACTGGAAGGGAGGCGCGGGATGGCGAGCGACTACGGGGACGAGGCGGGCGGCAAGCTGCTCGACTGGATGCTGAGGATCGGCCAGGAGGCCGGCGCCGAGGCAATGGCGCGCAGCGCGAGGGAGCTCTCCGAGCGCCTCGCGGGAATCCGCGGGACCATCGCCGGCGGGCGCGCCGAGGCCATCGCGGCCGACGGCGCGCCGACCTACGCGAAGCTCAGCCTCGAGGAGCTCTCTGGGCTTCCCGAGTACGCGACGATCAAGGAGGTCGTCTCCGACAAGCTGCGCGCCGCGTCGGTCGAGCACCACATCATCCCCGGCGAGGGCCGCGACTGGCTGCTCTTCAAGGTGGAGGACGCCCCCGAGGTCGACGAGGCCTTCCGCCAGCTGGAGCAAGAGACGGGCAAGGCCGCCGATCGCGCAAGGGAGCGGCTCTCCGAGATAGCCGAAAGGCGCCAGGCGCCCGAGCGGCTGGCGGAGCGCGCCGAGCGGGCGCGCGAGGCGTCGAGGGCCCACAGCCAGGGCATCGGCCGGGACCGCGGCCCGCGCCAGATCGAGGGGCCCGAGAGATGAGGTGGCAGGCGGCGGCCGCGCTGGCCGCGGCGGCGTTCGCCGCGGGAGACTTCGCGGCCGCGGCAATCGCGGCGTCGGGCGCGAACCCGATCCTCGACCCGGAGGCCGCCATGGCGGCGATCCCCGCGGCGCTCCGCGCGGGGCGCGTCTTCTCCGCGGAGGCGGTTCCCCTGTGCGCCGGGACCGCCTGCGCGTGCGGCGCGCTCCTCGCCTGGGCCCGCTCACTGGGGACCAAGGGGGCCCGGCGCGACGGCGAGGAGCACGGTAGCTCCAGGTGGGCCACGCGCAAGGACACCGCGCCCTTCGGCGACCTCAAGGACCCCGACAACAACATCATCCTCACCGACAACGCGCGCATCCGCCTCGCGAGCCGCAGGTTCGACCTCTCCACCGACACCAACGACAACGTGCTCGTGGTTGGAGGACCCGGCACCGGCAAGACGCGCTACTACGTCAAGCCGAACCTCCTGCAGGCCAACGCCAGCTTCTTCGTGACCGACCCGAAGGGCACGCTCATCCGCGAGATGGGCGGCGCGCTGGCGGAGCTCGGCTACGAGATCCGCGCGTTCGACACCATCGACTTCACGCGCTCCATGCGCTTCAACCCCATAGCCTACATACGCGACGAGGCGGGCGTCATCCGCTTCGCCCGCGGCATCGTCGCCAACACCGAGGGCGAGGCCGACCACAAAGGCGACCCCTACTGGGAGAAGGCCGAGCGCCTGGTCTACACCGCGCTCACGGCCTACCTCGTCATGCACTGCGAGCCCGCCGACCGAAACCTCGACGGGCTGCTCACGCTGCTCTCGCTCGCCGACGCCCGCGACGACCCGGGCTACATGAGCCCGCTCGACATGGTGTTCCGCGAGCTGGAGACCGGCGAGCGCTACGTCAGGCGCGGCGGCGCCTCGGCGGAGGGCGGATCGCTGCGCGGCTTTTCCGAGGAGGACGGCGCGTGGGAGTGGGTCAAGGTCCGCGAGCCCGCGCCGCCCGACGACTTCGCGCTCGCGAGCTACCGCGAGTTCCGCGTGGCCGCCGGCGACACCATGAAGTCGATGCTCTCGAGCTGCAACGTCCGCCTGAAGCCGCTTTCCATCCGCGCCGTGCGCGACCTCACCTCCAAAGACGAGCTCGACCTCGCCCACATGGGCGACGAGGGCGCCAAGGTCGCGCTCTTCGCGTCTATGAGCGACACCGACTCGACCTTCGACTTCCTGTTCGCCCTGCTCATGGATACGGCCGTGAGCGCGCTTTGCGCCGAGGCGCTCGAGGCGCACGGCGGCTCGCTGCCCACGACGGTGCACTTCGTCTTCGACGAGTTCGCCAACATCGGGCGCATACCCGACTTCGAGCGGACCATCGCCGTCACCCGCAGCCGGAACATCGCCGTCTCGATGATCGCCCAGTCGCTCTCGCAGCTGAAGGAGACCTACGGCGACAACAACGCCGAGACCATCGTGAACGCCTGCGACACGCTGCTCTACCTGGGCGGAAAGGCGAACGAGACCAACGAGGAGATCAGCAAGATGGCCGGCAAGCAGACGGTGGCGAGCGAGACGCAGAGCGACTCGCGGGGCGCCGGCTGGACCCGGACCGTGAACCGCGGCATCTCCGAGCGCGACCTCATACAGCCCGCCGAGGTGGCGCGCATGCCGCGCGAGGACGCGCTCGTGCTCGTGAACGGGTGCATGCCGCTCATGGACCGGAAGTACCGGCTCGAGCGCCACCCGCGCTCGCGCCTGCTCGAGGAGGCCGCGCGCCGCGGCCCGTTCGACTTCGCGGAGTACCGCAGGCAGAAGGAAGGCAACTCGTGACGGGGCCGCGGCGGGCGCGGGCCTCCCCCGCCGCGGGGGAGGAACAGCAAGGAACATCGTCAACCGAAAGCAAAGGAGAGCAGCATGCTCGCAAACGTCATCAAGCTCGTGTCGGGCTGCGTGACCTTCCTCGGCGGCTTCCTGGTCGTGTGGGGAGCGGTCTCGCTCGGCCTGGCCATCAGGGAGCAGCAGGGCGGCCCGCAGATCGCGACCGCCATATCCACCATCGCCGGCGGCGCGATCATCATCGCCGCGTCGGTCTACTTCGGTCAGCTGGACACGTCCTGGCTGCCGGCATAGGGGGCGTCGCGGATGGCGCTCAGGATACCGGTGCAGAAGGACATCGGCGAGTACGAGGAGAAGATCGTCGGGAAGATGAGCCTGCGCACGCTCGCATGCGTGTCGCTCGGCTTCGGCAGCGCGGTCGGGGCGGCGGCCTTCGTCCACCTGGGCCTGCACGCCGACGTCGCGGACGCGGCCTTCCCGATCATGCTCTGCAGCATGCCGTTCTGGCTCGCCGGGTTCTGGCGGCCCTTCGGCATGCGCGCCGAGGAGCTGCTGCCGCTTTTGGCGGCACACGAGCTCTCCCCACAGCTGCTCGCGTACGAGCCCTGCCTCGCCGGGAGCCTCCCCGAGGGCTCGCCGCGCCCGGGCCGCCCGGGACGTCGCGCGAGGCGCAGGGCAAGGAAGAAAGGAGCCGAGCTCTATGAGCCGAGCAAGAACCAACAAGGAGAATAGGCCGAAGCGCCCGAGCACCCTCGGGCTGCTCCTCGGCGGCACGGGCGGGCGCAAGGACGCCTCGAAGGGCGCGGAGGCCGAGCGGCAGAGGCGCCGCCGGGAGCGCGACCGCTCGAGCGAGATGGCCGCCTACGTCGGCTACGACGCCATGTACAGGGACGGCATCGCCCAGGTGATGCCGGGGATGTTCAGCCAGACGGTCGAGTTCTCCGACATCAGCTACCAGTCCGCGCGCAAGGAGGCGCGCGAGACGGCCTTCACCGTGATGAGCTCGCTGTTCAACTACTTCCCGGCGGACTCCCACGTGCAGCTCCAGGTAGTGAACGCGCCCATCCCCGCCGACGAGGTCGGCCGCAAGGTCTTCTTCGAGCCCGGGGAGCGCGCCACCGCCGGGCTCGCCGAAGAGTACAACCGGATCCTCAACGACAAGATGCGCGAGGGCGTCTCGAACCTCGTGCGCCACCGCTACCTGACCTACGCCGTGGGCGCCGACGACGTCGACGCCGCGGTGCCCAAGCTCGCGCGCATCCGGGGCGACGTGGAACAGACGCTCGCGCGCATACGCTGCTCGTCGCGCGCCCTCGACGGCGTCGAGAGGCTCGAGCTTCTGCAGGGGCAGCTGCGCCCGGGGTCGCGCTTCGAGTTCTCCTGGGACAAATTGTCCCCGACGTCGGGAGCGCGCACGAAGGACTTCGTCATGCCCTCCACGCTCGACTTCAAGCCCGAGGGCAGGTCCGACTGCTTCCGCAGCGACGAGCGCTACGGCGCGGTGCTCGCGGTGCGCAGCTTCGGGTCGGTCATCGAGGAGACCTACCTCGCCTCCATCATCGACCTGCCGCTGCCGCTCAACGTGACGCTGCACGTGCAGCCCATCGCGCAGAGCGAGGCGCTCGCGCTCGTGAAGCGCCAGATCGACTGGATGGACAAGGAGATCATCGACGAGCAGATGAGCGCCGTGAAGAAGGGCTACGACTACCAGATCCTGCCGCCCGAGCTGCGCTTCTCGAAGGAGGAGGCCGAGGAGCTGCTCGACTTCCTGCGCAACAAGTCCGAGCGCCTGTTCGTCTACACGGGCCTCGTCTACACCTGGGCCGACAGCCTCGAGGAGCTCGACCGCCGCGTCCAGCAGGTGACGAGCGTCGCGCAGGGCTGCACGATCGGCCTCGAGCCGCTCCACTTCCGGCAGCGCCAGGCTCTCAACTCGGTGCTCCCGCTCGGTGACAACCACGTCACCGTGAGCCGCTACCTCACCACGGGGCAGGTGGCCATGCAGATGCCCTTCGCCAGCCAGAGCCTCGACGAGGCGGGCGGCGGCTACTACGGGCAGTCCAAGGAGAGCGGGAACCTGGTGCTGTGCGACCGCAAGCGCCTGGCGAGCCCCATGGGCTTCGTGTGCGGCAAGCCCGGCTCGGGCAAAAGCTTCTCGGTCAAGCGCGAGATAACCAACACCGTTCTCGCGCACCCCGAGGACGAGGTCGTGATCTTCGACCCGGCCGGCGAGTACGGCAACCTCGTCGGCGCGCTCGGCGGCGCGAACGTCGAGCTCGCCCCGGGATGCTCGGCGGTGCTCAACCCCCTCGACACCGCCGACGTCGCGGACCGCGCCGACGCCGCCAAGCTCGCGTACAAGACCGACGCGGTGCTCGCGCTCTCGAGCGCGCTCATGGCCGAGGGCCGCGAGGGCCTGCCTGAGCGCGACCGCTCGATCATCGCCCGCTGCGTCGGCGAGGCGTACCGGGAGTGCGCGAGGGACGGCCGCCTGCCCACGCTCGGCGACTTCCACGCGGCGCTGCTCGCTCAGCCCGAGTCCGAGGCCGCCGACATCGCGCTGCGCTACGAGCGCTACGTGAAGGGCGCGTTCTCCTTCTTCAACGGCCAGAGCAACGTGGCGCTCGACAACCGCATCACCAACATCGACATGCACGGCCTCGGCCAGAACATGCGCGTGTTCGGCATGATCACGGCGCTCGAGATGGTGCGCAACCGCGTGATGGTCACGCCGCCGCGCCCCAACTACACCTGGCTCTACATCGACGAGGTGCAGAGCCTCTTCGCGCACCCGACGGTGGTCGAGTACTTCGCCCGCCTGTGGCGCGAGGGGCGCAAGTTCGGCCTCATCTGCACCGGCATCAGCCAGAACACGAGCCACATGCTGGCCAACGCCGAGGCCCGCGACATGGTGCTCAACTCCGAGTTCTTCCTGCTGCACAAGCAGTCCACCGCCGACCTCGACGCATGGGCGGAGATGCTCCAGCTCTCCGCCACGGAGCGCGGCTACATCGGCGACGCCGTCAAGCCCGGCGAGGGGCTGCTCATCAGCGCCGGGATCCGCGTGCCCATCACCGACGACTTCCCGAAAGGCCCGCTCTACGACCTGTGGAACACCAAGCCCGCAGAGGTCGCCGAGCGCGAGATGCGCCGGGCGGCGCGAGAGGCGGAGGAATAGGAATGGCCGTCCCGAGCGAGGGCGGCGGGATGCTCGAGGTGGTCGGGGCGCGGCGCCGCGACGTGCTCACCGCGGGCGACGTCGCGGAGACCGAGCGCGACGCCCTGGGAAACGTCTCGGAGGGTGCCGGCCCGCTCGACGAGGCGGGAGGCCCCGCCGCAACGGCGAAGGGGCGCCCATCCAGGCCCGACGCCCCGGAAGGCGGGCTCGGGGACAAATTGTCCCAACCCGCCGGCGACCGGCGCGCGGCGGCCGCGATGCGCTCGCGCGTCGAGGCGGCGAAGCTGGCGATCGCCCGGGAGGCCGTCTCCCAACTCGACGACTCGGAGGAGCTCGAGGGCGCCTCGGGCATGTACGACGCGGGGCGTGCGGCCGAGAAGGCCGCGGGAAGGCTGCGGCAGAGGAAGGCGAAGAAAGCCGCCCAGAGCAGCCGCAAGGCGGCGACCGCCCTCGGCGCCCCAAAGGGAGGCGCGCGCGGCCCCGAGGCAGCCGGCGCGACCGCCCCGGCCAAGCATCAAGCGGCCCAGGCGGCCGCGCAGGCGTCGGGCGAGGCGGCCCGAGCCGCGGGGTCGAAGGGCGCCGCCTCCGCGATCGCGGGCGCGGTCTCGGGCGCCGCGCCCGCCCTGCTCGGGGCGGTGGCCGGCATCGTGGCCTTCGTCGCCTGCGCGCTCGCCGTCGCGCAGCTGCTGAGCGCGCTGTTCGGCTTCTGGGACGACGCGGCCTCCAAGCGGGGCCTCGAGGGGCTGCCGCCCTACATCACCTACGAGATGGTCGAGGCGGCGCTCGAGTGCCAGGAGGAGTACGGGCACCCGGCGGGCTGCACCATCGCGCAGATCATCCAGGAGTCCGGCCAGGGCGACCGCATGAGCCAGCTCGCAGAACGCGACCACAACCTCTTCGGCATGAAGTGGTGGTCGGGCTACGCGGGCTGCCCCGAGGTGGCCGGCAAGGCGAACTGGGCCACCAGCGAGGAGTACGTGCCCGGCGAGCACACCCAGATCACGGCGAGCTTCATCCGCTTCACCGGCGACGCCGAGTGCATCCGCTTCCGCAGCAGGGTCTTCCTGCAGGCGGAGCGCTACTCGGGCAACGCCCTCATCCGCGAGGCGATCGAGAGGCGCGACTCGGACAGGATGGCCGAGGGGCTCAAGGACGCCGGCTGGGCGACCGACTCGTCCTACGTCGAGTCCCTGAAGTCGATCATGGCGCAATGGGGCCTCTACAGGTTCGACTCCATGACGGTCGAGGACCTGAAGGACGCATCCGCGAGCGGGAACGCGATCGTCGAGGCGGCGTACAGCCAGCTCGGCGTGCCCTACGTGTGGGGAGGCTCGACCCCCGGCAAGGCGCTCGACTGCAGCGGACTCACGCAATACTGCTACGCGCAGGCGGGCATCCGCATAAGCCACTACACGGGTTCCCAGTACGAGGAGCTCAGGCGCATACCGCTCTCGGAGGCGAAGCCCGGCGACATCCTCTACCGCTCGGGCCACGTGGCCATCTACATCGGCGACGACAGGTACATACACGAGCCGCGAACGGGCGACGTGTGCCGCATGGCGAGCGGCATCGGCAGCTTCAGCTGCGCGCTCACCGCGAGATAGGAGAAACCAATGCAGGGAAAGTCAAGGGTCATGGCCGCCGTCGCGGCAAGCGCGCTCACCGTGGCGCTCGGCGCGGGCGCGGCGCGCTGCGCCATCGCCCCGCAGGAAGGCGCGCAGGATAGTCCACAGGAGCAAGAGCAGCCCGCGGCTGCAGGCGCCGACGCGGCAACCGGGAAGGCCGCCTCGGGCGCCGAGGCGCTCTGGAACACCGCATGGACGGGCGCCGACGACCCGACAGCCACGCTGCGGATCGTCGAGGGCGCCATGGTGGAGAGCGCGGGCGGCACCGAGCGCGCCTGGTTCTTCTCGGCCGAGGAGCCCTCCGAGGCCGGCGGCGTGCTCAGCATGCCCATCGAGGTCAAGGGAACCGGCGATAAGGCGGGAGGGCTCTCGCTCATCCAGGTCTCGGGCGACGGGGACGCCCGCACCCTGGCATGCGACCTCCTGACGCAGGCCTACGTGCCCCAGAAGGCGCAAGTCGGAGCGTTCTCCGTGACCGGCACCGACGACCGCCTCTCCGAGGCGCTTGGCGCAGACGTCGCCGCCATCGAGGAGGCCGTCGCCGGGAAGGCGGCGGAGGTGTCCCCGCAGGCGACGGGAGCCACCTGGGACAAGGAGGTGTGGCTCGACTACGCCGGAAACGTCGCGTCGACGACCTTCACGCTCGACGACCCCGCCTCGACGGTGGTCACCGTGGTTTCGCGCGGCGGCTCGCTGGAGGCGATGTAGCCGTGCGGGCGCTTGGATCGCGACGCCGAAGGGCGTTCGCCATCTCCGCCGCGACGGCATTCGCCCTCTGCGCGCTCCTGCTCGTCCCCGCGCAGCCGGCATACGCCGACATAGCCGGGGACGTCAACGATTGGCTGTGCGGCCTTCTGCGCGACTGCTGCAACTGGATGTTCAAGGCGCAAACGGGCGTGCTCGGGTCGATCGGCGCGAACGGGATCCTCTCGGCCGACTTCGCGCACATGCTCACGAGCTCGAGCGACCTGACCATGCACGACGTCGCCCGGGGCGTATGGCAGGCTGCCATCCTGCCGATCGGGTGCGGGGTGCTCGGCCTGGTCTTCACTCTGAAGCTCATCGAGATCTCCCAGCGCATGGACGGCAGCCAGAGCCTTCCCGGCGTCAAGGAGGTCGTTTTCCTCCTCGTGTTCTTCGCCGTGTTCCTGTTCCTCATACAGAACAGCTTCGACCTGATGGCGTCGATCTACGAGGTCTGCGGGCTCGCCATCGACCGAGTCGAGGCGCTCTTCGGCGCCGGAGGCGCGCTCGACCTGCCCGAGGTGTCCGTCGTCACCACCGATGACGACATCCCGTCGCTCATCGCCATGCTCGTCGTGAGCCTCATCAGCTGGGTCGTGGTGCTGGCGGCCTACGTCGTCGCCCTCGTGGTCTGCTGGGCCCGCGCGCTCCAGCTCTACATCATGGCCGCGTTCGCCCCGATCCCGCTGGCGTTCCTCGGCATGGACGCCACGCGCCAGATAGGCCTCGGCTACCTGAAGAGCTTCGGGGCGGTCTGCATCGCCGGCGTCATCATCCTCGTGCTGCTCATATCGTTCCCGCTCGTGCTCGGCGGGCTCACCGGGGCGAACCCCGGGACGGGCACCCCGGCCGACGCGGTCGCAAACGGGCTCACCTACGCGCTGCAGTACCTGGCCATGTGCGCGCTGCTCATCCTGGCCCTCGTGAAAAGCGGCTCCTGGGCGCGCGACATCGTGAGCGGCTTCTAGCGGAAAAGCGAGGAAGGGGGCGGTCGCCATGAGATAGGGGCACCGCGCCGGGGCACGCGTCCCGGCGGATGAAGACAAGGACCGATTGAAAACGAAAAGGAGGAAAGACATGGAAGAGAGGAAGAACGTGTACCTCTCGCTGCACAAGAGCTTCGTGCGCGAGGGCATCGAGTACACCGACCGCGCGACCGGCGAGGCCAGGACCTTCAACTCGGCGACCCTTCCCAAGGGCACCGTCGTCGACGGCATGGACGTGGGAGGCTACGAGTTCAGCCCCATGTTCGTTAACGAGAGCCGCTTCAAGGGGGCCGACTTCCGGGACATACCGCTGCTCGCGAACCGCGAGGTGTGGCTGAGGAAGACGGTGATGGGCCCGGACGGCCAGCCCGAGCTCGACGAGGGCGGCCGCGCGGTCAAGGACACCGTGAAGGTCATGCCGGCGCAGCTCAAGGAGGCCGTTGACGCAGGGCGCTCGCGCTACCTCGCGGAGCGCGCCGAGCACGCCCGCCAGGCGAGCCGCGCTGCCGAGCACGAGGTGCCCCGCGCACAGCGAAGCGTCGAGAGATAGGGAGGCGGAAAGATGAACGCAGCGAAAGACTGCACCCTGCAGGAAAAGCTCCTCCGATGCGCCATGGCGCTCATCCTGGCGGCGGGGGCGCTGCTCGCCTCCGTGGCGGCCTCGCCCGCCTACGCCGCGCCGAGCACGGTAGACGTGTCCATCGGCGGCAAGATCCCCTACGGCGGCTTCGCCACCACGTGGATGAGCGCCGACGGCAACATCGCCTACTGCGCCGAGCCCTCGTCCCCGACGCCCGCGCCGGGCTCCTACTCGACGAGCCCCGTGCCGAGCGGCGACGTGACAGCGGCGATCTGGTACTCGTTCGGCTCTCCCGGCTTCGACGCGTCGATGTTCCCGGGCAGCTGGTACGACGGCGGCGGCTGGGACGACGCGAAGTACGCGGCGGCGAGCCATGTGCTCATCGCCTACGCCTACTCTGGGTCCGAGTCGGCTGCCACGCACGGCACGAGCGCCGAGTTCGCCTCCTGGGCGAAATCCGAGCTGATCGGCGGGACCTTCGCCAAGATGAAGGCGGGCGCCGGCAAGGTATCCGCCGGGTTCGAGGCGTTCTGCGTCAGGACCGGCGGCGGCTCCCAGACGCTCGTGAGCTTCAGCTGGTCCACGGGCGGAGTCAAGGTCGCCAAAACGGACTCCGAGGCGGGCACGGAGCCCCAGGGCGACGCCTCGCTCGACGGCGCGAGCTTCTCCGTCGTTAACGAGACCGGCCGCTACGTGCTGGTCGGCGGCGAGTACTACGCCGACGGCGAGGTATGCGCCACGATCAAGACCGCGCCCAAGGACGGGTCGCACGTCGCCGCCACCGGCGCCGACACCCTCCCCGCGGGCAATTACCGCATCGTCGAATCCGGCGCGCCCGAGGGCTACAACGCCAGCGACGCCTCCATCGCGTTCACCGTGAAGGCCGACGAGGTGCGCGACCTCACGGGCGACCCCGTGACCGACGAGGTCTTCCGCGGCGGCGTGCAGGTGACCAAGTCCGACAAGGAGCTGCAGGCGTCCGAGGCGCTCGCGGGCAGCGACCACAAGGAGGCGCCTGGCGAGCACCCCGGCCTCGACGGGATCGAGTTCACCGTCACGAACCGCTCGGCGCACAAGGTCCTCGTTGACGGCGAGTGGCGCGAGCCGGGCGAGGCCGTGGCCACGCTGATCACCGCATGGAACGACGAGGCCGGCGCCTACACCGCGCAGACCGCGGCCGACGCACTGCCGTACGGAACCTATGACGTGCGGGAGACGGCGACGAACGGGAGCTACCTGCTGACCGACGGCGAGCCCCGCACCTTCGAGGTCCGCGCCGGCGGCGAGATCGTGAGCGCCTCCGCGGACGGCGCCGCGCTCGAGTTCCGCGACCAGGTGGTGCGCAACGACCTCGAGCTCTCCAAGAAGAGCGAGTCCGACAACGCCGGCCTCATGGTCCCGTTCGCCATCGAGAACGCGGCCACCGGCGAGACGCACGTGCTGGTGACGGACCGCAACGGCGATGCGTCGACCGCGAGCAGCTGGAACAGGCACTCGAGCGACACCAACGCCAACGACGCCCTGCTCGGCCATGAGGGCCCGATCATGGCGGCCGACATGGACCCGAAGGCCGGCATCTGGTTCTCGCTCGGCGAGGACGGCTCCTCGGCGCCGGTCGACGACTCGCTGGCGGCCCTGCCGTACGGCGCCTACACCATGACCGAGCTGCGCTGCGATGCCAACGAGGGCCTCGAGCTCATCACGAGGAGCTTCTGGGTCGATCGCGACTCGACGGTCGCGAAGGCCGTGTGGATGGGCCTCGACGACCAGGAGGGCCCGCGCATCTCCACCACGGCAAAGGACGGGGCGGACGGCGACAAGGACGTCTCGGCCGACGCCGAGGCCAAGGTCGTCGACACCGTCGCCTACGAGGGCCTGAAGGCCGGCGAGGAGTACGAGCTCTCGGCCACCCTCGTCGACAAGGCGACCGGCGAGCCCGTGGCCGACGCCTCGGGCGTGCCCGTGGAGGCCAAGGCCGAGTTCGCCCCCGCGCTCTCGACCGGCAGCCAGGACGTCGAGATCGCCTTCGACGCGAGCCTGCTCGGCGGCCGCGACCTGGTCGCGTTCGAGAGCCTACGCAAGGACGAGGCCGAGGTGGCGTCGCACGCGGACCTCTCCGACGAGGGACAGACAGTCCACGTCGCCGTCGAGGTGGGCACGCAGGCGGCCGACGCCGCCGACGGCGACCAGGTCATCGAGGCCGGCAAGGCCAAGGTCATCGACACGGTGGCCTACAAGGGCCTCGTCCCCGGCGAGACCTACATCGCCGTGGGCACGCTCATGGACAAGGGCACCGGAGAGCCGTTCCTCGACAAGGACGGCAACGAGGTGACCGCGCGCACGCCCTTCGAGCCCGAGGCACCCTCCGGCACCGTCGAGGTGACCTTCGAGTTCGATACCGAGGGCCTGGCCGAGGGAGACGAGCTCGTCGTCTTCGAGAAGGTCCTGGACTCCGCCGGCAACGTCGTTGCGACCCACGAGGACATCGACTCCGCCGAGCAGAGCGTCGTCGTGGACAACCCCGGCACGCCCGAGGTCCCCGAGGAGCCCTACGCCAAGACCGGGGCCGACGCCCCCGACGGCACCGGCTACGCCGTGGCCGCGGGCATCGCTCTGGCAGCTGCGGCGGGTGCGGGCGGAGCGCTCGCGTACCGCAAGCGCAAGACGGCCGGCGCAAGCAAGGACGCGGCAGCCGAAGAGCCTGCCGAAGAGCCGGAAGAGTAGCGGCGCCGCATCGATACCGAGCCGGAGGCCCTGGGCGCCCGCCCGGGGCCTCCCCTGCGAACGGGGGAGGACATGAACAAAGGGAAAGCCGCCACGGCGCTCGCCGTCGCCGCAGCGTTGCTGGCGATGGGGGCGCTCGCCGTCCTGCCGCTGTCCGAGAGGAACCCTTACGAGGTGCACGAGGTGCCTACTGCGGAAGAGGGCGCGACAATGGAGGCTCAAGAGACGGGAGGCGGCATCGACTGGGACGCCCTTCCCGCCTCCGTCGTCGCTTGGGTGCGCGTGCCGGGCACGACCGTCGACTACCCGATCGTCCAGGGCCGGACTGAATCGCCCGACTTCTACCTCACGCACGACGCCGGCGGCGAAAGATCCGCGTGGGGCGCTCCCTACATAGATGCCGGGTGCGCGCAGGGTGCCGAGAGCCCGCTCGTCATCGTCTACGGGCACCACATGTCCGACGGCACCATGTTCGCGCCGCTCGCGCAGTACTCGTCGCGCGACTTCGCCGAGGGGCACCGCACCATCCGGGTCTACACCCGCGAGAAGGCGATCGAGCTCGAGGTCTTCGCGGCCGACGTGGTCGACGCGAGCTCGGAGGGCAAGCGGACCGACTTCGCCGACGCGGCGGAGCTCGCCGCCTACCTCGGGGACAAATTGTCCCGGTGCGAGGTCGTCCTGGAAGAGCCTTCGGACGTCGCGCAGGCCTGGGCCTTCGTGACGTGCAGCTACCAGACGAGCAACTCGCGCACCGTCGTCTACGCGAAGGAGGTGGAAGGATGGGATTCGCGCCCTTCGGAATAGGGCTCCTCATGGGGCTCCTCACGCTCACGGCCTACGCCTGCTGCGCAGCCGGCGACGACGACCGGGACTAGCCGTGGGAAATCGAAATCGCACAACGGAAAGAGGCGGGCAATTGCCCGCCTCTTCTCACATCACCCACTTGAACACGGCACGGAACAGCCAGACGAAAAAGCCCAGCGTGACCTTAAGCGCCGCCATGAGGAACCTACCAAGCCTCTTCATCGACGTCACCCCAATCTTCCTTGACCTTGCGGGCGCCCTCGTCGGCGCCCTCCTCCTTCTCTTGCGCGAGCAGCCTCGCCAGCTCGTCGGGCACGCCCGGGACCTCTGCCCTCCCCAGAGCGCGCTGCAGGTCCCTTATCTGCGATTTCAGCGGTTTTGAGGGAGGGCCCACGTGCTCGCGGTAGCAGGCGCCGATCGCGGCCGCGTCGCACAGGAAGCCCCGCACCCGGGCGAACGCCTCGTCGCCGTCGAGCAGGACGCGGCGGGCTCGCCCCAGCTCGGCCTCCGAGGCCAGCATGAAGCGCCAGCCACGGGACCTGCGCGCGGCCGGTATCCCGTCCGCGGGCGCGTCGGCGCGCCAGTCGTCGCGCACCTGGTGCCAGTTCGCCGTGAGCCAGAGCCCCTTCTCGGGCTCCTCGCGCATCTCGAGCTCGAACTCCGTGAGCATGTTCGCGCCGGAGAACGGCGACCCCTCCGTGAACGAGAGCGTGTCGAACAGCGTCGTCCTGCCGCCCTCGTACTCTATCCTCACCATCATCTCCGGCCCCTCTCCCTGCGCTGGTCCTGCTGGGCCCGCTGCCGCTCGGCGGCGAGGATTCGCTGTTGCTCGTCCTCGCGACGGCCGTCGCGAGAGTTTCCTTCGGCAGCGCCGCGCCCGCGATCGTCCCCGTAGCGGGTCTTGAGCGGCATGAGCCCGTTCATCGCCATGTAATCGCGCGCAGCCTCGAGGCGGCGGTACCCCTCGCCGCCCGCCTGGCCGCGGCGCTCCAGCGTCGCCATCCTGAGCCCGAACTCCTCGATGGACTCGACGTCGAACTTCGCACAGGTCTCGAGCGCCGAGGAGAGCCTGCTCAGCTCCGAGAGGTCGTT
>OMDV01000056.1_pt1 | contig 23321 bp, 27 predicted proteins | sample 1673671 | NCBI WGS metagenome assembly OMDV01 (sample SAMEA103958118, study PRJEB25191) | human gut metagenome | reverse complement strand
GATGAAGCAGATGACCGAGGCCGACCAGGGCTTCAACTCTGTCTTCATGATGCTCGACTCCGGAGCCCGTGGTTCGAAAGACCAGATCCGTCAGCTCGCCGGTATGCGTGGTCTTATGGCCAAGCCCCAGAAAGCCGGTGCCGAAGGTGGTCAGATCATCGAGAACCCGATTCTCGCGAACTTCAAGGAGGGTCTGAGCGTGCTGGAGTACTTCATCTCCACCCACGGTGCCCGTAAGGGTCTTGCGGATACCGCCTTGAAGACCGCCGACGCCGGTTACCTGACCCGTCGTCTTGTAGACGTGGCCCACGACGTAATCATCCGCGAGGAGGACTGTGGCACACTCCGTGGTCTCGTATGCCGTGAAATCAAGAACAACGACGAGGTGGTTGCCTCCCTGGCAGAACGAATCCTCGGACGTGTCTCCGTACACGACATCGTTGACCCCACCACCGGTGAGATTATCGTTCACGCCGGCGAGGAAATCAACGACGCTGCCGCCGACCGTATCGATGCTTCCCCCATCGAGTCTGTCGAAATCCGCTCCGTCCTCACCTGCGAGTCGAAGCATGGTGTCTGCGCCAAGTGCTACGGCCGCAACCTGGCTACCCACCGTCCCGTCCAGATCGGCGAGGCTGTCGGCGTGATTGCCGCCCAGTCAATCGGTGAGCCGGGTACACAGCTGACCCTCCGTACATTCCACGTCGGTGGTGTGGCATCGAACATCGCTGCCGTCTCCACCCTGACATCACGTTACGACGGTGTCCTTGAAATCGAGGAACTCCGCACCGTGACCACCGATGAAGTGGATATGAACGGACGTCCCGTCGAGGTCGTCATCGGTCGTCTGGCCGAAATGCGCATCATCGACGCGAAGACCGGCCTGATGCTGACCACCGCCCAGATTCCTTACGGTTCGAAGCTCTACTTCAGCGACGGTGCCAAAATCAAGAAGGGTGATGTCATCTGCGAATGGGACCCCTTCAACGCCGTTATCGTCAGCGAAGTCGGAGGAAAGATCCAGTATGAGAACCTGGTCGAGAATGTCACCTACCGCATCGAGGCCGACGAGCAGTCGAACATCCGCGAGAAAATCATCATCGAGTCGAAAGACCGTACCCGCGTTCCCGAGGCCCGCATTGTTGACAAGGATGGTAACATCCTCAAGACCTACGCCCTCCCTGTCAACGCCCACCTTATGCTTGAGGAAGGCGCGGACATCAAGCCCGGTGAGGTATTCGTCAAGATTACCCGCTCCACCTCAGGCGCCGGTGACATCACCGGTGGTTTGCCCCGTGTGACCGAGCTGTTCGAGGCCCGTAACCCGAGCAACCCCGCCATCGTTTCTGAAATCGACGGTGAGGTGACCTTCGGCCGTATCAAGCGTGGTAACCGTGAAATCTGCGTGACCTCCAAGCTCGGCGAGGAGAAGAAATATCTCGTGCCCCTGTCCAAGCAGGTGCTCGTGCAGGAGAACGATTACGTCCGTGCTGGCACACCGCTGTCTGACGGCGCAATCACCCCCTCCGACATCCTCAACATCATGGGTCCGACCGCCGTGCAGGAATACATCGTCAACGAAGTCCAGGATGTGTACCGCATGCAGGGTGTGAAGATCAACGACAAGCACTTCGAGGTAATCGTCCGCCAGATGATGCGCAAGGTCAACATCATTGATCCGGGTGACACCTGCTTCCTTGAGCAGCAGGTAGTCGACAAGCGCGACTTCATGGATGAGAATGACCGCATCTGGGGCAAGAAGGTCGTTGTTGACGCCGGAGACTCCGAGAACCTCAAGCCGGGCCAGATCATCACCGCCCGCAAGCTTCGCGACGAGAACTCAGCCCTCAAGCGCCGCGACCTCAAGACCGTCGCAGTGCGTGACGCGGTTCCCGCCACCTCCGAGCAGATTCTCCAGGGTATCACCCGCGCCGCTCTCCAGACCTCCTCGTTCATGTCAGCCGCCTCCTTCCAGGAGACCACCAAGGTGCTCAACGAAGCCGCCATCAACGGCAAGACTGACACCCTGGAGGGCATGAAGGAGAATGTGATCTGCGGTCACCTGATTCCCGCCGGTACCGGTCTTCGCCAGTACGAACGTCTGGTAGTCGGCTCTAAGGAAGACATCAACGATGTCGTGGTCTCAGACTCTGAACTCGCCCCCGTTCCCGCTCCCGAACAGATCGGCTGATAAAGCCACCCACCGATAATACCGACCGGCCGGCAGACTCCCCGCGAGTCTGCCGGCCGGTCTGCTTTTATGCCAGGCTGTTAAAAAACGGCGGGGTGTTTGCAGATATGTGAAAAAGTTGTAAATTTGCAGTGTCGGTTAGCCTAGAGGGGCAGACCGGTTACATACATAAAGAACGTTTCATTACGTTTGTCTTCTATCCTTAAAATTCTCGCAAAATTTTCAAGACAGAGAAGATGAAGCAACGAAACCGTTCGCGCTGTTTGTGGAAACACGTTTTCCTGCCCACGCCGTCTGCCCCTTTCAGGAGCGGTCGGCGAGGCGTGGAGATATTCCATATCCAAGGCGTGGGCTGACTGACGTTGCTTATCCTCTGTCGATGGCAATGCGAGAAGCCTTAAGGATGGGATAAGCAAAATGATGCAGATCCCGCCTTTTTTATGTGTGTACCCCATTGATTCAAGTCTTTTTCCAACAGGCGGCGAGGGATCGGCTGCCATCAACAGTTGCCCCCGACACGAACATAGGGGATACCGAGTATGAAAAGCAGGTTACTCCTGTCTCTTGCTGTGGCTGTGCTGGCATCCTCCGCGCCGGCTTTCGCCCAGAAGAAAGATCCCAATCCCAAGAAATTCGAGCGGGCCGAAGCCCGCAAGATTCCGCCGGAGGTGCGCACATTCGTCACACCGCAGATTTTCGACATGAAGATGCTCAGCAATTCCCGCGAGACCTTCGGCCCCTACTATTTCCCTCTCGATCAGGCAATCGGCAACATCACTATGGGAGAAATCCGCAATGACGAGATGAGAGCCCTCTACCGTGCGTGTCAGGAAGCTGACGCGGACGCCATCATCGAGCCGCTGTTTGACTCCTATGTCTATGAGAAGGACACAAAGATGCTCATAGTGGAGCTTTAGGGCTATCCTGTCAAGTACACCAACTTCCGCCCGGCAACCAAGGCCGAAATCGACATGATCGGGGTGGTATATCCCACGACCCAGACATCAGTGTCCGTGACCACCGACGGACAGCAGTCGCAAGGAAACCAGGGACTCACAAAGTAAACCACCGAACACATATCTTTAACCACACGGCAATGCTGACACAATTGCCGTGACAACCACATTACACATATGAAAAAACTATTGTTAATCGTGGCGACAGCCTTTATGGCAATCTCCGCCTCAGCTCAGGTGATGTCGTCCTACTCTTACAGCAAGTCAAAGACCTCCACCTTATGGTATGCCCGTCTTGGTGTGTCGTTCAACAACATCGCCGGAGCCAGTGAGGCCATCGACCTGGCCAATGAGGGCAGAACCCACTCGGAGGTTTCCCTGGGCAGCCGTGCCGGTATGGACATCGACTTCGGCTTCCAGCGTCCCATCAGCAATTTCGGCCTCTACTGGGGTATGGAACTGGGTATCGGCACCCGTGGTTTCTCGACCAAATATGAGGAAACAGACGATGATGAAACCTATGATGAAAAGGGTCATATCCTCACCTGGAATGTGAAATACTCCCCCTTCACCTTCGGTTACAAATACTCCATCACCGACGACATCAAGCTTGACGCCCACCTCGGCCTGTTTGTCAGCTATGATTTCGCCGGCAAGAAACTCAGCTACAAAGACAGTGACGGCGACAAATGGGAAGTCGACAACGACGAGCTGAAGGATGAGTATGACTATCAGGCATTTGACGCAGGCATGCAGATCGGCCTTGGTGTATGGTACAAGCGTCTCAACCTCGATTTCACTTACCAGCGTGGTTTTGTCCCTGCCGCAAAAATCTATTATTACGATAAGGACGCCAACAGCGTGGAGAAGAGCCTGCACTCCAGCAACTTCATGATTCGCCTTGGAGTGGCCTTTTGATTAATCGTGTAAAACCTGAGGAGAGGGGCAGCGGGAGGAAAACCTGTGTCAGGGGCAGTAATCCCGACCCCTCTCCATTCCAAACCAAACCATTGACTTATGAATAAAGCAACAATTGCCGGTATTGTCACGGTAGTCGCGTCGCTGATTGTGCCGGAGACGGCCCTGGGATTCAAACTCCCGGGAAAGAAAGACCCTAAACCTCCGGTGGATTACACCGAGTGGATTTCGATTCAGGAACTCCCCGCCCAGGAGGATGGGGTGACATTGTTCTATCCTTCGACCGAACCCACTGACGGCGCGGCCGTAATCAAGGGGACAATCCCTGTCAAGGGACTGGATGCGCGGAAAGTGATGCTGGCGACGTTGTTGTATGCTGTAAACAATTTCGACACCGAGGCCGATGAAGGGCTGCTGTCTGTGGATTATGACAAAAACGAATTCTCGGCGATGCTGAAATCCACCCAAGGAACCAACAACAAAGAGGCCACCTATACCCGCTACCTCACTGTCAAGGCCAAGGATGGGGGATTTGATTTCACCACCACAGATGTCGCCGTCCGTTACCGCGAGAAGGGGCTTATCCCGCGCACACTGCCGCTCGCGTCGCTCCATCCGGAATCCAACACCCGCCATGGAGAACTGGTGATGGAGCTTACATGGGTCAACTCGAAATATCTCAACGACATGGCCGCCTACGCGGTCAGTCGCCCCGACATCGTGGCCCCGAATCTTGCCGCCGTGAAGAATGGCAAAGTCACAATCGGGATGCTGCCTGACGAGGTGAACATCTTGCTTGGCCCTCCTCTGGAAATCCGCAAGTCAGGGGAGAAACGCCGCTGGATATACGGCAATGAGACCACCGTGATTTTTGAGAATGGCAAGGTCTCCCGAGTGATTGAATGACATCGGGAGAATGGAGTCAGCGGAGTGATTGCGTCATACGTCTTTCACTCCGCTATCTTTTTAGCCAGTTCAAGATACATAGGTGTGCCGGGAAAGGAAGTGCCGCAATGGATAAGTCTGTGGTCGCGGTCGAAAAACAGGTATGAAGGGAACCCGGTCAGATTATATCTCGCTCCCAACGCTTGGGATGAAGCCTCGCTGATGCGTATCTGTATTCCGCCAATCCGTGAGCCGACAGACTCCCACGCCTGCAAGGGTGAGGAAATATCGCTGACATACAGGAATATGATGTCAGAAGCCACAATGTCTTTTTTCAGCGATTCGACCTGCTTTATGGCGGAAAGGCATGGCCCGCACCATGTGTTCCATAAATCCACGATGACAGGACGCCCCGGATAGTTGCTGTCGATATATTCCTCCAGCGAGAAATCTACGGCAGACAAATCAAGCAAATCCGCCGGTTTGCGCATGGTGTCAAGCATGCGGTTGTTGCGGGAGATTACTATTTTACCGAGGTCATCGGTATAGCCCTCCTCCAGGTTGGCAATCTGGGTAGGGGAGAGGGGGATTCTTTCCTCCTCGATTTGTGAGAGATAAGACATGGCTGAAAGCATGTCGAGAAGACGTTGGTTCGGATTTTTGATTGCCTTGGCGAGTTTCTCGCGGGCGGTCTGTTGCCAGACGGCAATGGGGGTATCCCCGATTTTGTCGAAGCCCCCGTCGGGAAAGCGGAGCAACGCGTAAAGAAACGGCCGCAGACTCCGGCTCGGATCATGCATGAGAAATGCCGGAGAATAATCTATGCTGTCGAGAAAAGAATATGATTCCATCGGGGGAGCTTCCACGTCGAGGTCGTTCATCCTTTTGGCTTTCGCCACATATGGGAGTGCCGACAAGGAGGCGAAGTTGCATTTCAGGCTGTTTATGAACCAGTCTTGGGCGTATGATGGGAGTGTCTCCCCCTCCAGTGCGTATTCCAGGCTCTTCGGCCATAAGGAGGCTGTCTCGTATTTCCTGACCTCGCGCCAGTCGTTGTATAGTGAATCGGGGACTATATAGTAGGGTGAGGAGAGGAAACGGCCAAGAGCGTTGGCCATAAAGTCCCACTCGAGGGGAGTAGGGGCCTCCGGGTCGGAAGAGGTCAGTGAGAGTGGTCGTAACTCCTTATCCACCGTGACGGTCAGAATTAAAGGGGTGTCCTGGCGCAGTATTACCCTTGTGCCGAACGATGAATCCTCACCTTCTACGAGTAGTCCGACTATCTCTTCCTTGAGTTCAAGAGGTATTGAACCGGAAAATATGTCCCCGTTTCTTTCGAGCCTGAATGTCTCCTCATCATCCGCCAAAGCGAATATCGGAGTCTCGCTCACCCAGATTGCCATTGATTCAAGTTGCCGCTCTGATGCTCCCTTTATGACTACGGACAAATCCGCATTCCCCACCTCTATCCGGTTATCTTTGACGGATGCGCTGGTGATGGTCGCGGCGATGATAAATGACAATATCAATAAAGGAAGTCTCATAGGTAACTGTTCAAAATTATTTTATATTAATTGGTCGTCTTGTTTCAATGTCTCTTCGGCAAAATTTTTGAATCTTTTGCATTCTTCATCAGTCGTGTAGCTCGCTACGCTCACTCTTCATCGAAAAAACTTGAAATAAATGCGGCCAGTTATTTGGATTACAAAGATATGCAATAGTTTTAATAAACAAAATAAAAATGAATCCCACATCTGCTATGGAGAACAGATAATTTGAAAATGGCAAGGTTTCCCGAGTGATTGAATGACATCGGAAGATATAAAAATAAAGAACGTCCACTTAATCTGTGATAACAGATAGAGTGGACGTTTTAATGGTAGAGTGGACGTTTTAATTATGTCGGGGAGGATTAGTTGCAGTTCCAGCTCTCAAGGGAGGATTTTTGGATTTTACCGTTCCATTTTTCGCGGAGTTTACGCATTTTTTTCTGAATGTCTTTTACCTCGGAACAAGTATATCCTGTCAGTCCTGATTTAAACTTGCTCAGCATCGATTCATAATTGCTATAAACTCGTTTGTCTGAGTTTAACTGCTGATTTTGTGAAAGTGATTGATTCCCGCTGTTTGAACCGGAAGAATAGGAGGATGAGGAATAAGATGATGATTGTGAATTTGAATAAGAATCGTTGTAATTATTTGAGGAGGCTGCCGCTACTCCAGACGCATATCCGTCGGCCATAGCACCCATTACTGTGCCAGCCGCCGCCAGACCTGTACCGATGCCTTCCCATGCTCCACTTCCGAAAGACACCCCAATTGTAAACATAAAGGTGTTTTTGTTAAGGTTTTGTGGACCGTTATAAAATATGGGGCTTTGGAAAGTCATACCTATTCGGAGGGCACGATGCTTGAACATAACAGAGGGTTGAATGCCGACCGACCAATGGGTGGCTTTCCGGATGTTATAGCCGTAGTCGATTCTTTCCTGTATTTCTTCGGTGGCATATTCGTTGGGGCTGTTGAAGAGATACTCGACATACGGGCCAAGGAGAAATTCAAAGGAATTCTGCTCGTTGAGAGGGAGTGAGTATCCAAATTTCACCGGCAACACAAGAGAATTTCCCCAATCGTTATATTCAGGGTTTACCCAGGTTTCAGCTGGCTCATCGAGAGACTCATCACCGATTTTTGTGACTTCAAACTTGTATTTTGAGAAAACATAATGATGGCGCCATCCAAGTCCGGTCTCGATAAACATTCTTCGTGCAACAGGGATTTTTAGGTATAGTCCTAATGTGGCTTGGCCGTTAGCACTCCGTTTGATGTCTTCAGAAGATGTTGAGTATACCTTGTAGTCGGATGTGTACATTCCGCCTACCTGAAATTCCCACTCAACGTCTGCATAAGCTTTTGGAGTGAGACATACTATCGCTATTAGCGATAGCATTAGTTTAAGTTTTGTGTGCATAATGTGTATGATTGATTTCGTGTAAACCTTTAGTTGCAAAAGTAATAAAAAAAGTGATGTTATACAAATTTTTGTGAATTTGAATAGGAGATATTCTAATAGCAATGTTTATCATAAATAGAATTAATTGAATATGAATGGGACAGTCTCAGACAAGGTGAAGCATTTTTTCCATGTGGTCTCCAATATAAGGCCAATAGTATGGATTGGGCTGTATGTGGTTGTCACGCCGGTGTTCGCGCTCATATACTGGGCGTTGCCTGACGGCCAGTTCAGGATTCCGGATGGGGCGGGAACCGATTTCGGGTCGTGGCTCTATTACAGTATCGTGACCATCACCACCCTTGGTTTCGGCGACTACACCCCGGCCCTCGGTTGGGCGCAGGCGGTCACCGCCATCGAGGTGATGTGTGGCTTGATATTCCTCGGTCTGTTTCTTAACGCCGTGGGGTCGATGAAGTCGGAAATCGATGTCGGGTCGGAAATCGAGAAACAGAAACGTCTCAGGGATGCCGAACAGAAAGAAAAACTTCTGAAAAATGTGCCCCGTCTTCTTCACCTGCTGAATATTTTCCTCGCCTACTGCTATGCCGTGACCACTCCGGCTCCCCGCAGGAAAGATAGCGAAGTCTCATATAATCCCGATTTCTCCTTCAATGACCTGTCTGACATGTTCGAACCATCCGGGTTGCCGACCGACAACACTCGGCTTCCGGCTGTTGAGCGGCTGCTGGTCAGCGCGTCAAACACGAGCCTGGTATTGGACTCCCTGCAAAACAATGTCGATTTGCGCCAATGGCCCGATGTGCTGGAGGACTGCTTCTCCTTCGTGGCGAATTACCAGATGTTCGCTTCCACCGACATGCTGACGCGGCGTTATCCCATCGGCGACGATACCGACGAGCTGACCACTGAAGCCCGCGACAGGGAGACCGAACTCTCGCGTCTTGTAGCCGGATGGAAAGGTGACCTGAATTTCGAGAAAGAACCGAAACTGAGAGCTGTCGGGGAGCTGTATTCCTTCATAAAGGACAACGGGGCCATCGCCCTGAGACTTGAAAGACAGTTGACATTGATGGCTGTCGGGAATAATGCCGGTTGATACAGCCGATTTTTGGAAATATGATTGAAAGATGGTAAATTTGTAATCTGAAAATAAAACCATCAACAATCATATCACCATGAAAAAGATTCTGAGAGGAGTTGCATGCGGCTTATGTGCCCTGTTGGGACTGAATGCCGTGGCTCAAAATTCCCCCGTGCAGGTGAATGTGCCTGCCGTTCCCGCCACCAAACTGAATCACCCCTGCTGGAGCCGCAACGCGGTCATCTATGAGGTAAACCTGCGTCAGTTCACAGATGAAGGCACCTTGAAGGCGTTCGACAAGGAGCTGCCCCGACTGAAGGAGCTGGGCGTCGACCTGCTATGGTTCATGCCTGTTCATCCTATTTCGGAGAAGAACCGCAAGGGTACACTCGGCAGCTACTATGCCGTCCGCGACTACAAGGACATCAATCCCGAGTTCGGCAATATCGAGGATTTCAAGGCCACGGTGAAGAAGGCCCATGACCTCGGGATGAAGGTGATCATCGACTGGGTGCCGAATCATTCAGGCTGTGACAACGCCTGGGTGGAGCAGCATCCCGACTGGTATGTCCGCAACGAGAAAGGGGAGATGTATGGCCCTTATGACTGGACCGACGTCTACAAATTCGATTATTCCAATCCCGCGATGCGTGCCGGTATGATAGACGCGTTGAAATTCTGGCTAACAGAGGTCGGTATCGACGGATTCCGCTGCGATGTGGCCGGAGAGGTGCCGACCGATTTCTGGAATGAGGCGCGTCCTCAGCTCCAGGCTGCCCAGCCCGGACTTTTCATGCTCGCCGAGGCTACAAAGCCTGAACTGCATGTGGAGGGCTTCGACATGGGTTACAACTGGCCGATGAAAGACCTCTTCTCGGAGATAGCTGCCACTCAGGGACAATACACCTTTGTCGACGCGCGTAACGGTCAGACCGAACCCCGCAAGTTCGCGGTGAAACATGCTGTGGCCATCGACTCGATGCTTAACGCACAGGCTGCCGAGTTCCCCGCCGACACTTATCTGATGGAGATGATCACCAACCATGACCTCAATTCATGGGAAGGAACAGAATTTGAGCGTCTCGGCAATCTTTCGCAGGCTTTCGGCGTTCTGAGCTTCACACTTCCCGGCATGCCGCTCATCTATACAGGTCAGGAGACCGGAATGAACCGTGCGTTTGAGTTCTTCGAGAAGGACAAGGCTCCGCAGTGGGAACCCCGCAACGATTATTTCAAATTCTATCAGACACTGACCACCCTCAAGCATGGCAATCCCGCGCTTGCCGCCGGTAACCCCGAGGGTGCCAAGATGATGCGCTTCCCGACCACCTCTCCCGACCTCTATGTGTTCGAACGTTCACTGGGTGATTCACGCGTGGTTGTGGCCGTCAACCTCGGCTCCAAGGAGGAGGCTGTCAAATTCACCGGAGCTGCCCCTGACACAGCCGGACTGACCAACATCTTCTCACCCTCCGAGCCTGCGGCCATTCCCGCCACAATGCTTCCCGGCGCGTATGTTGTGCTGTCAACCCCTGCGGTTGCCCCGCGTTGCAGCCACGCCGCCAAATAAGGATGGCCATATCGGACGACATTGATTGACAGTCAACAATCTATGATATAGCAAGTGGGTCGGAATCAATTGATTCCGACCCACTTGCTCGTTTATGCTCAGGAGGGGGAAGCGTTTGACATCATATGGATGAAGTCGGAGGCGTATTGGCGGCCGATTGGCAATGTGTGACCGTCGTTGAGGAGGACTTCCTGACGGTTGAAGCTCTTGATTTTTGATTTCGACGCGATGAAAGACCGGTGAATCCGTAAAAAGGTATCGGTAGGGAGCAGTTCAAAGATATTCTTCAACAGAATCCGTGACATTACGCATTCCCCCGACATACGGTGAATCTTGGAATACCCTTCGACTGCCTCGATATAGAGGATGTCATCTATCGGGATGCTGATGTTGATGTAATCCTGCTTGACTACGATACATTGCGAGGGGGCTGTTATCGGCTGTCGTCCCAATCGTCTCAACGCCTTGGAGAAGGCGGTCTGAAACCGGGTGTAGGCAAACGGCTTGTGGAGGTAGTCGACCGCGTCGAGGTCGAATCCGTCGAGCGCGTATCGCAAATAGGCTGTCGTGAATATGAAGCAGGTGCCTTTGGGTAGCTGTGAGGCTATGTCGAGGCCGTTTATCCCCTCCATCTCGATATCGAGAAACACGATGTCGGGAAGCGACTGCCTTATCGCATCAAGTCCGGCAATCGGATTGGATAACTTCCGGAGGTCCACATTGCCGATTCTTTGGCAAAATTTCTCTATCACCTCAAGGGCGAGAGGCTCATCGTCGATGGCCACACATCTTATCGTGTCACTCATGGCTGTCAAGAACAATTTTAAGATAAACCTTGAAGGTGTCGTCAACCTCCTCGATGTTGAGTACATGTCTGTCGGGAAACAGTCCCGCAAGACGGCTTTTGCAATTGTTTATACCTACCGGCATGTCCTGCCGGAACTCGTCGGCATGTCTCACAATCCGGTTGGCTGTCTCGAAAACCAGTATTCCCCCTTCGAGATGAAGCTTCAGGAAAATCTCGCAGTCGCGGCTCGTCGAAGCCCCGTATTTGAAGGCGTTCTCCACGAATGTGAGGAATATGAGGGGAGGAATCCTGGCCTGGTCGTCATCCACAGAGCAGTCGCGGATCACCTTCGTGTGGTTGTCGAGCCGGATAAGCTCCAGGTCTATGTAATTGTTGATGTAATCGATTTCATCGGCGATTGTCACCCAGTCCTTCCCGGCGGTGATGTAGGTGTATTTGAGCAATTCGGTGAATTTGATGAAAGCATCCTCGGCCTTTTGCGAGGTGCCTATCACCAGACTGTAAAGTGAGTTGAGAGTGTTGAAGAGGAAATGGGGGTTTATCTGGGCCTTGAACAAGGCCAGTTCAGCCTTGTTGCGCTGGTTTTCCACGATGCTTTGTAGCAGCTGGCGGTGATACAGTTCTTTGATGAACGAGACCGTCAGCGAATAGCATATCACGACCGAAAAGAGCAGCCAGACGGTTATCGTGATGTTGTAGTTCCTGACCCTGGTCTGGTATTCGCTCATCGACGGAATCACGAAATCCATTTCCGGCAAGGGGTAGAGGGTAAGGAGGTATGTCAGAATCAGCAGGTATGGGGCACAAAACGAAGCGTTTGATGTTGAGGTCGGCGGTTTTGGACGGAAACCTTTGAGTTTGCGAGGGTTACGGGGCTGATAGGCTGAGCGACCAAAAAAACGAAGCGTTTACATTGCTTTAATTTCGGTTTAATTTTCGACTCCACAAGTTTGCACGAGGGCTATATGGAGCGCATGGTCGCCGAAGGGAGGTTTACATCACCGGTTCCGGCGGTCGGACGTTGGCAGAGAGTCGGCTTTACGCCGATTTTTTCGTGCTGTCTACTAAAATTATTTTGCTCAAAAGATTGCAAATAGCGGTTATATGTGTATATTTGCAGAAAATTCCAAGATTATGAGACAGACCAAATGCATTATCGTCCATTTAACAGGCAGGCGTAAAACCCTCGCTTTCGGCTCGATTGCCGCTATTTTCCATCATCTGAGCCCGGAACAGGTGGGTTGTGGGTATGATTACCTGCGCCGCGCTGGGTTAAGTGGAGGCGGCACGGTAGTCACCAAACGTGCGATAATACAGCAAACTACGCTCCTCACAGCTCCTCGTGGAGCCGGTGAGGGTGCAGATGATTAATCGATTATAATGACGTTAGAACGGCCTAAGAGAGTCGCTAAAACGTCTACATTCCGGGGGAGCCAAACGGCTCCCCTATTTTTGTGTTCAAACAGTCGATTTGGAGGAGTGGGGTTACAGGTGGGGTTACAAAGTGGGGTTACATTTTCCCAAAACTGGGGTTACACATTTGGGGTAATTGGGGGGGTGAATAGAGGGGTGGGAAAATACCGTTTTTTCAAAATAGCCCCCTCATTTTGGCATTTCACTATTAAGAAAAAACCGACGCTATAACAAAGTCCACATTATTATAATAGGCATTATCAGCAATTTAGCTAATTATACATAGTCTCTGGGAGGGGGCAACACGCAAAATACGGCATCTCTGGATGCCACCTAAAGTATATGTGGATACCTTTCGTTTGCCATTAGGTGTTGATGCGGTGTATTGGAAGGTTCGATAAGTATCCTCTAATCAATATTGCTTGAACAATCTTATTGTACTCTCTGGGAGATAACACGGATTACCTCGAAGATACAACGGATACTTCCGAGGTATGCTTTCTCGGAGCTGGGATAATCAGGATTGTCAGAAGATAGGAGTATATAGTTACCATCGTCGAGACAGTTTTTTTTAACACGCTTTATAACAAACCTGTCATCATATACGATAGCTATAACACCGTGACGCAAGTGATGCCAGCGGGATGGTATGACCTCACGGCACAGAACCTTTGCCTTATCTTGAATTTGTGGTGCCATAGAGTTGCCAGATACACGGAACACGCAACTGAGGTCATCTATAACGTCGGATTGTTCTGGGAGAATATTTATAGTGTCGGGGGTCTCGTTGACACCCACACAAAACTCTTTAAAGGTGGCAGAAGGCTCCGGTTCATAGAAGCGCACGGGTACGGTCACCTCACGAGGTGCATGGACTGCCATACCCAATAGTTCGGCATTAGTCTTTGGAAAATCACACTCATCCTTGAGCATCTTCCCTTCGCCGGTTTGTAACCATATCAGATTAATTTCTGGATATGCCTTAGATATTTTGTCTAAAGTGGCCCGACGGGTATTCTCCCCCATTTTTGAAACAGCACCGTTACTGAGGCCGACGAAATTTTCGAACCCACTGATAGTTAGGCGTTTCGTTTTTATAAAATCTAAGACACGGTCTTTTAGAGACATTGCGGTGATTTTTTATCTAAAAATATTTAGACTTTAACTTGGATAAATTAGATATTATATCTATCTTTGCGTCGAGTTCCAGATGGAATGGCGGTCAAAGATACGAAAAAGCCGCGAGACGGACAAAATTTAAGGAGTTATCGGTCGAGTTCGACTTCTTCCATAAAATCAAAAATTGAATGCGATGAAACAACAGTCAGAGACAATGGTCGAGAATGTGGTGAAGGTTCTCCTTAAGACCTTGCAACGTAATTTCGAAGATGCAGACAACGTTCTGGGTCGCTTCGAGGAGACTCACGATGACGAGGAGTGCCATTTCAATAGAAATTACCAAGCCCTCGTCGCCGGACATTTCCATCTTGGCAAAGCTATAGAGAAGATTAACCGCCAGTTAAACAAGAAACTATAACCATACAACTGAAATCAAAATGAAAAGATCCATCACCGTCACGGCCGAACAGAGCCGTAAGCTGGAGAAGATATTTGATTGCACCGACAGAATGGTGCGCAAGGCGTTGACCTTCAATTCGGACTCTCTGCTCGCCCGCAAGATAAGGATGGCGGCCCGCAAGATGGGCTGCAAAGCCCAGCTCATTGTAGCGGAGTCGGAGTGCTTTTATGACAGCGAGGGCAATATGATGCAGTCGTTCATCAACGGTGCCTCCATCAAGCTTGACAAGGCCACCGGCAAGGGGTATGTCATCCTCGACGACAATGTGGTCGCTGAGTATGATGATGTCAAGGTAGCCGACATTCCGGCGATACAGCTTCGGGCAGCTTCAATGAGATAAGTGTAAGGGAGATGGAATATTACGGTAACAGACTTTGCATCTCGATGCGTGACCTTGTGGACGGCGGCATTATGACCGAACCGAACTACAAGCAGCTCGCTTTTCGTGGCCGCTTTGACGTGGTCCGCAGGGGCGGCGGCGCAGCCGGGTGTTATGCATTGGTTGCCGTTGACAGTTTACCCCAACGCTATAAAGACAAGGTCGAGGAAGTTTACCCCGGCGGCGCACAGGCTCGTCTTGAGGGATGGATCAAGAGCAACTACGAGGTCGATCAACAGGCCGTGGCCTTCTTTTTCTCCAAAGAGAAGTGCGGAGTGGCACTCCCGCGCGAGAAGTCCCAGGAATATATCACCAACGCCTCCGTGCTCAACACCTGCATCAGACTCTACGAAAGAGCGTCCACCGCTCAGAAATTGTTCGGGGGTAAGTATGATTGGAGCATGATGGCAGCTACTATCGAGGTTCTGCGCAAGCACTTCGGCCACACTCTTCCGGCATCGACCCTGCGGTTCCGCAAAAAGGTCAACGATTACAAGACCAGCGGATATGCCTGTCTCATCAGCGGCAAGTTCGGCAACCAGTGCGCCCGTAAGGTAGACCACAAGACCGAGCGTCTCATCATTGGTATTGCAGTTCTCCCTAATAAGCCTTGGAACACCAATGTCCTCGAACTTTACAATTCTTTCGTTACCGGCGAACTTGACGTGTATGATCCGGAGTCCGGGGAACTGTTCAACCCGGAGGACTTTACTGACAAGAACGGTGAGCCTATGGTGCTGAGCGAGGCGACCATCACCAACTACCTCAACAAGCCCAAAAACAAGATACTCATTGACAAGGCGACCATGAGCTACACGACCTTCATGCACGAGACCATGCCGCACATGCACCGTCATCACGGCGAGTTCTCACTGTCGAAGGTGTCATTCGACGACCGCGACCTTCCGCGCAAACTCAAGGACACCCGGATTCGTCCGAAGGCATATCATGCCTACGACGTGACAAGCGGCTGCTGTATCGGCTACGCCTACAACCGCGCAAAGAACGTCGACCTCGTGGTGGATATGTTCCGCAATATGTTCAGGCTGCTCGACCGTCAAGGCTGGGGTTGCCCTGCGGAGGTCGAGGTCGAGAATCACCTCATGAGCCAATGGCGAGACTCTTTCCTTCGGGCAGGTGTCATGTTCCCATTCGTAAGGTTCTGCGCCCCGATGAACTCACAGGAGAAACACGCCGAACAGTTCAACGGTGCGAAAAAGCGCAGCATCGAGCATCGCAACCATGTGAGCATCGGCAGGTTCTTCGCCAAGAGCCGACAGTACCGCACCGAAAGCAACAAGGTGTTCGATGAGTTCAACAACACCTACGTCGAGAAGGAATACTACACTTGGGATGAGTTGATCGCTGACGATGTGCGCGACATCTACGAATACAACCATGCCCTGCATCCCAATCAGAAAAAGTACAAGGGCATGACAAGATGGGACGTACTTGTAGCCAACATCAACCCGACACTTCAACCTCTCGACAAAGCGACCATCGCCCGATATGTCGGCGAAAGGGTCAGCACTTCAATCCGGCGAAACTCATACTGCCGGGTAGCCGGAGCCGATTGGTGGCTGAGCAAGACCGAAGTCATCGAGCTGCTCGCCCCCAATGACTATAAGGTCGAAGCTTACTATCTAACCGACGATGAGGGCAAAATCACCGATATGTTCATCTACCAAGGGGACATGTATATCGACCGGCTTGAGAACCTCGGCACCTACAACACCGCCCGTGCCGAGCAGACCGAGGAGGACGAGAGAATCTTCACAGAGCAGCGAAAAAAGATCAGCCACTTCAACAAATATGTCGAAGACAACGCCATCGGGCATGTGGGCGTAATAGAGCGCGACACACGGTCTCAGACAATCGAGGTGGAAGAAGTTGTCGTCACGGAGCCGGAAACGCGAGAGACGCAAGAATACGGCTACAGTGAGGACTATGCCGCACGAGGCCGACAAGACTTATAGAACGAAATTATAACACTGTTAGAATATGATTACAACAGACATCAAAAACAAAATCCTCGCCGCAATCAAGACGAACCGCGCCAACTATCCGAGCGACGCGAAACACGCCGCTTCTCTCGGCATCACTACCTCGGTTTACAGCGCGGTCAAAAACGGGCAGACCGACCGTGTTCTGAGTGATGCCAACTGGATAAGTATCGCCCGTAAGCTCGGAGTAAGCCTCCGGGGTGAAATCGAGTGGAAGGTTGCCAAGACCCCGACCTTCATGTTCATCACGGCGCAGTTGGAGGCCTGTCAGTCGAGCGGCATCAGCGCAATCCTCTGCGACCTACCCAATATCGGCAAGACCTTCACCGCCCGGCACTACGTCAAGACACATCCCAACGCCATCTACATTGACTGCTCGCAGGTCAAGACCAAGCTCAAGCTCGTGCGCAAGATAGCCGCAGAGTTCGGCGTGGACAGCAAAGGCCGGTACTCGGATGTGTATGAAGACCTCGTTTACTATCTCGGCTCCATCGTAAGCCCGCTCATCATTCTCGATGAGGCAGGAGACCTTCAGTATGAGGCTTTCCTTGAGCTGAAGGCCTTGTGGAACGCCACCGAGCGATGCTGTGCATGGTATATGATGGGAGCAGACGGTCTCAAGGAGAAAATCAACCGTTCCATAGAGTGCAAGAAGGTCGGCTACACCGAGATGCTCAGTCGCTACGGTGACCGCTACAGCAAAGTCACGCCGGACGACAGTAAAGAGCGCACCAAGTTCCTCATCGAACAGGCGAGAATCGTGGCCAAGCTCAATGCGCCGGAAGGCATTGATGCCGGGGAGATTGCCCGGAGAAGCGGCGGCGGTCTTCGCCGAGTTTATACTGAAATCGAAAAACTTAAAAGACAATGATATACGCGAATTTCCAGGAAGGAGGTCACTTATGGGAAAAGACCAACCTTGTGACCCGAGAAGGACGAGAGATGTATGACACCTACCAGTGCCGCAAATGTGGACTGAAGGCAAAGATGGTGTCTTTCGGTGAGCTTCAGATTTCAGAACGCTTCCACAAGAAGTTTGAGCGTTGCGTCTGCGTGAAAGCGGCAAAGCGGATTGAAATAATAAACTGCGAAGCCGTTGGACCTCAGTTCGCCAACCTAACGCCGGGGAGCCGCCATGATATTATCAATCCTCCTACAGGATATGATAACAAGGGCGGTGTATGGGTGATGGGGGTCGGCGAGCCGGTTAAAGTCCTTTTCAGAGAATTCAGCTATATCAATCAAGACGAACAATAACGATGGCCAAGCGAGCATATAGTCCGAAAGAGGTTCTTGCCAAGACCTATAAAACCTTGCCGTGGGATGAGCGGTGGAGCCGACCATTCGGCTTCCCGACCATCAACGAGGCATGGTTCATCAGCGGCGCGTCCGCATCCGGCAAGAGTAGCTTTGTGATGCAGCTCGCCAAGGAACTCTGCAACTACGGAATGACACTCTACTGTTCCTTCGAGGAAGGTGTGAGCCAATCGTTCAAGGAGCGTGTCGAGCGATTCAAGATGGGCGATGTGCAAGGTCGGTTCCGGGTTGCAACGAGCGATACCTATGATGAGCTTATAGAACGACTTGCCAAACCCAAGAGCCCCCACTTTGTGATTGTGGACAGCTTTCAGGTGGCAGGGTGGACATACGACCAAGCAAAGCAGCTGATAGACCGCTTCCCGGCAAAGAGTTTCATCTTCATCTCGCAGGAACACAAAGGCCAGCCGATGGGTAAAGCCGCCGTCCGTCTACGCTACATAGCCGGAATCAAAGTCCGGGTGGTAGGTTATAAGGCATTTTGCCAAGGACGATTCACCGAAGACTCCGGCAGCTATTATGTGGTGTGGGAAGAAGGCATTTTAAGAACCTCAAACAATATCGGATAATGAGTAAGAAAATGAAATAATAATGCTTGAGCCGGAGGGACGCATTCGCAAGGAGAGATTCAGCTCCCGGCCAATGACCTGTCCTTATTGCCACGGCAGAGGATACTTTCCACCCACAAAGCATCAGCCTTGGGAGACGATGTGTCCCGACTGTGAGGGGACCGGCGAAGTCATCGCCTTGGTGACGATAGATTGGAAACCGAATAACACCAACTGATATGGAAGACAAAATTGAAATCGGCGACATTGTCGAAGTAACAGGCGGAGACAGGGGCTATGTGGCGGCCATCAGGGACTATGGCACCCATATGGTGTACTTCATTGAGACGGGACAACTCCTGAAGCTCCCGGTAAAGAGAGAATGGATCAAACTTATCCAAAAACAACCCGAATAAACAATAGATAAAATGGCACAAAACATCAATCAGGTCTTTCGTCAGTTAGGACGAACCGAAAAAGTCCAATTCATCGAGGCTCATCTTGAGCTTGCCTCTGAACGGGCAATCGCGGAGTATGTGGACACATATTTCTTAGGAGTGGCAAAGCAGCTGCCTGAGGAGACTCTGATGGCAATGCTTCACTACAAACAGGAACAGACCAAGAACAATGAAGCAGCAGGTGAGTAACTTCGGGCGGTTCTACACCGCGATACGGGAGATGAACCCCATCGGAGACCGTGACGAGGTCAAGCGCAGCATCGTGCTTCAGTACACGGATGGACGTACCGAGAGCCTGAGGGAGATGACCCGGGCGGAATACGACCGATGCTGCGCCGACCTGGAGCGCGGAACCGGAGGCCGGGAGAAGCTCCGCAAGGAGCGCAGCGCGACACTCCACCTGATGCAGCGCATGGGGGTCGACACCTCGGACTGGGAACGCGTCAACGCCCTGTGCCGCGACCCGAGAATCGCGGGGAAAGACTTCCGCCGGATAGCCGACGATGAACATCCCGAGCTGCGGGCCAGACTCCGCGCGATAGGGCGAAAGGGAGGGTTCCGGGGACAGCCCGGACGGCAGGAGGCCCCGCAACAACCAGCCGGGACAATGACCGTCAGGGTCAGTCCGGTCGGACAGGCATGAGCGCCAATGACACAAACGACATACGACACAAACCATAAAAACAAAGAGACGATATGGAACAGGTAGAAATGACCGCCTTGGAGCGGGAAGAGTACGAGGCCTTCAAGGCCGAACGTGAGAAGAAGCGCCGGGAGCAGGAACGCAAGGAGCAGCTGCGCCAATACGCCGAGATGGTCGACGAGGAGGTGGCGACCACCATCCCTCAGCTTCGCGAAGTGAGCGACATGCTGAGACAGGTCAAGGAGACCGTGTTCGGCAACTTCAAGGCCATCCTGGCCATGAAGGCGGAGATAACAGGCGTGAGGACCGACAGCCAGTTCAGCCACACGTTCACCAACTCCGACGGCACATTCAGGCTGATACTGGGGGTGAACACGCTGGACGGTTACCGCGACACCGTAGAGGACGGCATAGCGATGGTCAAGGGCTACATCGAGAGCCAGGCCAAAGATGACGCCACCAAGGCCCTGGTCAACGCCGTGCTGCGCCTGCTCAGCCGCGACAGCCAGGGCAACATCAAGGCCAGCCGGGTGCTGCAGCTGCGCAAGATGGCGGAGGAGAGCGGCGACGAGCGGTTCCTTGAGGGAGTCCGCATCATAGAGGCCTCCTACCAGCCCACGGTCAGCAAGAAGTTCATCCGCGCCCAGTATAAGGACGACGAAGGCGCCTGGCGGCCGATACCGCTGGGAATGACAGACGTAAACTGAAAAAACAGGACACCATGATCAGAGAGATAACAAGACCACCGAAAATCGCGCTGTGCCGCCATTGTCACGGCACCGGCGTGGTGCCCGGGGATGAGCCCGGGGAGACCCATGTGTGCCTCCAGTGCGAGGGTAGCGGCCGTGTGACCGTGAGCTGCGAGATGACCCTCGACATCAGGCCGTACAAACCAAGACGCAAGGAACCACCAAGAATCATCTGACACACGATGGCGGGAAAGCGCGGAATGTCATACAGGAAGCGCGTCGAGGAGATAAACCGGATATATGACCGGCACGCCCGCAGCGGGCTGAGCAACCGCGAGATTTGGCGCAGGTACATATATCCGGCCTACTGGATCAGCGAACGCACCTTCTACAACATAATGAACGCCACGGCGGGGCCTGAGGGCCCGGTCGTGGCGTCTGACGCGCCAAGCCTGTTCGACATGCTCGATGACGAATCAGACAAAACAGAAACGACATGACAGACATAAGCACGCAGATCCGTGAAGTGTTCCGCCGCATACTCAAGGACATCGCGGTTGATGTCAAGGATGAGTTCGACCGGAACTTCGAGCGGCAGGCCTTCTTCTCACAGGCGTGGCAGAGGCGCACAAGCCCCACGCGTCCCGGCGGCCACATCCTCGTCGACGCCGGAGACCTGAGTAAAAGCATCCGCAGCGAGGTCCGCGAGAACAGTGTGGTATTCGTCTCCGACCATCCGGCGGCCGCCATCCACAACGAGGGGGGCGAGATAGTGGTGACCGAGAGGATGAAGAGGTTCTTCTGGTGGAAATACCGCCTGGCCACCGGGGCGTTCGGCCGCAAGAAGGACGGTTCCCTGCGGAATGACAAGCGCAACCGTCAACTCACGGACGAGGCCCTGTTCTGGAAAGCGATGGCGCTCAAGAAGCCCGGGAGCAAAATCAGGATACCGCAGCGCCGGTTCCTGGGGAACGCCCCGGAGGTGGAGGCCGCTGTCCGCCGGATCATCGAGGACAACCTCACCGAATACGTCAACAATATAGACTTCAACATCAAATGAAAACCCTGACAATAAAAATTCCGACCTCATTCAAGGAATGGAAAAACTGGGTCGCTGAACGAGCGAAAAGTCGCAGACGCCACAATGCAGATGTTCTGTGGGACTTTACGCAGGCGATCTCAGAAGAAGTTTTCTCAAATTACTGGAAAAATGACGTGTCAGAAATAATGAAAAAGGATGTATTCCGTTTGGGCGGCAATTCCAAACTTACCAAGTTATACTTTGAAGCTAAAGATAAATTGAAATGAGAGAGGAACTGTACCGAAAACTTAAATCCCGGCTCGAGGCACTGTGCATAGATGTCGATGGTGTGTATTTCGATGCAATGGCAGAAGATATGATAGATGCCGATTGCATAGAGAAAGACCGGGTCATAAAACACATCGACCTGTGGAACCACAATGTCGAGTTCATCGAGCAGGAGACACCCTGGGAGCGTCCGGCGGTGTTCATCGAGTTCGTGCCGTTCAAGTGGAACGCCATAATGCCAGGTGTCGAATACCGGGCCGAACCGCTGATAAACCTACATGTGGTCACGGACTGGGTGGATCAGGAATCCGACATCGGCCATTTCCGGCTGCTCGACAAGATACACGAGCTGCTTGCCGGGATGTCCGGGAAGACCTTCATGGAGCTTGACATCGACAGCTCCACCACCAACCACAACCACGAGGAAATCGTGGAGAACATCGAGACCTACACCTGCGTCGGTTTCCGGAGGCTGAAATAAGACCAAATTCAATGTTTTTTCGGAAATTTCATCCCGAAATCATAGCTCTTTGAAAAATTAAGCGTATATTTGCGGTGCACTAAACCAAATAACGAAAGACAGAGAAGTCTGTCCTATGCGCCGCATCGGGCATTTTTTATGCCCAAATTGCATTAATATACGGCGTCCAACCCCGTGTATATGCTGTAATGGCATATACAAGTCTTTCGTTTATGGCTTAGTGCGACGGGAAGTGGGCGCCGTCTTTTTATGCCCACACAACGCACTCAAATAAACGAATTATGAATCAAGAAAACAAAGCTTCCGCCACTGGGTATGTTGAAGTCTTCAACTTCAGCCAGGAAAGGATGGGGTCAAGCCGAAATTTCGGTGCATTTGTTAAATCCGGGCGAATGGAGTGTTAAAAATTAGGCGTATAGCTTGACGAGCCTGAAGATGAAAAAATCACGGTCACGGACACCTCGCATCTGGGAGCGGAAGATCTTGACCTTAGAGTTGAAGGCTTCGGCCGAGGCATTGGTCGCGCGACGCCGGAAGTAGTTGAGGATAGTGGGGGCTTGGTTCTTGAAAGTCTTGATTACAGAGCGGAAGTTGTTGTTGGCCAGTGCTGACACCTTTTCATACCATTCGTTCATTTTTCCCATGGCTTTTGTCGGAGAGATTTTGGAGTTGAATATGCGGCGCAAATCCATAGCCAGGCGGTATGCGGCTTTAAGTATGGGATAGTGTTTGAACAAAATGTTTGCGCGATGACGCTGTATGTCAGTCCATTTATTCTGCGACATCATAAGTGTGTGCTTGCTGCGGGCAAGTATCTGGCGCATGGTCTCGCCGTTGGAGTATGTCGCAGGAGGCACAGCTTTGTCTCGGTCGTTTTCTTCGGCGATAAGCTGACGGCGTATGTCGATACGGATTTCATCAACAGCCTCATTATAGACCTGTTGCACGTGGAAGCGGTCATTGACAACATGTGCGTTGTAGAACACCTCGGCGGCTATCAGCATCATTGACGGCGACAAGTCGCAGGTCACTTCTTTCACTTTGCGTCTGACAGACTTGCCCATCGCAAGGGAGCACGGAGCTCCACAAGAAAAACAAACAACAAACATTCAAACA
>OMDV01000055.1_pt1 | contig 23435 bp, 20 predicted proteins | sample 1673671 | NCBI WGS metagenome assembly OMDV01 (sample SAMEA103958118, study PRJEB25191) | human gut metagenome | reverse complement strand
TGACAGCCGTCACTAAGACCGAGGGCGCCGATCCCGAACCCGGTACTACCACCACTGATCCCAATGCGCCTTCCACGTCGGCCGCCAAGAAGACCATCGCTTCCGTGAGTATGGAACCGGCCGACCTAGCGCCCTATCAGGATAAGTCATTGGATTACGGCGACAAGAAAGAAGAGATCTCCAAGCTGGATAAGAAGATCGCCCAAATTCAGGAGCTGCTGGAGTCCTCCATGACCCAGCTGGATCTGAACAAGGCCATTCTGGAGAAGGCTCAGGCGGTAAAGGAGCAGGAGGTCAACCTGAAGGTGGCGAAGCTGAAGCTGGACAAGAAGCTGGCGGAGCTGGGCGACGGCAACGTGTACGCAGAGTTCGACGGCACGGTGAAGGCCGTACGGGACCCGGACGAGGCCTATAACAACAGCGAGGCCGTGGTGGAGCTGTCCGGCGGCGGCGGATATTACGTCACCGGCACCCTCAGCGAGATGGATCTGGGCAGCGTGCAGGTGGGCGACAGCGTATCCATCAGCAGCTGGATGACCGGAGCGGCCTGCGAGGGCACCATCGTGTCCATCGACGACTATCCCACCAGCAACGGCAACAACTGGGGCGACGGCAACAGTAACGTGTCCTACTACCCCTTCAAGGTGTTTGTCACCGAGGACGCGAATTTGCAGCCCAATGACTATGTGGATATACAGTACCAGAAGGACACCAGCGCGGAAGAAAGCGGCAGCTCACTGTATCTGCAGAGTATGTTCATCCGGACCGACAACGGCAAGAGCTATGTGATGGCCCGGGGCGAGGACGGCAGACTGGAGCAGCGGTGGGTACAGACCGGCCGGGATCTGTGGGGCAGCTACACCCAGATACGGGGCGGGCTGACCATCGACGACTATGTGGCGTTCCCCTATGGACGCGACGTGGTGGAGGGTGCCCACACCCAGGAGGCCACGACCGACCAGCTGTACAACTACGGCATATAAAGGAGGCGGGATAACCATATGTTGGAAAATATAAATCTCGCCTTTCAGGGCGTGTGGAGCCACAAGCTGCGGTCGTTTCTGACCATGCTGGGCATTATTATCGGTATCGCCGCGATCATCACCATCGTGTCCACCATTCAGGGCACCAACGAGCAGATCAAGCAGAACCTGATCGGCGCGGGCAACAACGTGGTGCGGGTGACCATCGGCGCCACGGACAGCCAAAACTATTTCGACCTGAACTACTCGGCGCTGCCGGAGGGTATCGACCCAGTGACCCGGGAGATGCGGGATGAGATGGAGAAGCTGGGCAGCGTGTCGCTGGTGAGTATGTACTACTCCCGGGATTGGTGCGACAACGTATACGTGGGCAATACGGCGTTCAGCGGTTCGCTGTACGGCGTGGACGACCACTATCTGACGGCCGTGGACTACGCGGTGAACTACGGACGCTCCTTCACGGCGGCGGACTATGAGAACCGGCGGAATGTGGCGCTGATCGACGCGAAGTCGGCAAAGTCGCTGTTCCAGGGCGAGAACCCCATCGGCGGCACCATCGAGATCAACGGGATGCCGTTCACCGTGGTGGGTGTGGTGTCCTCCCGTTCCAGCAGCGGACCGGTGATCAACAACTTTAAGGATTATCAGATGTACGCCGGCAGCACAGCGGGGACCATTTTCATCCCGGACGTGTGCTGGTCGGTGCCGTACCGGTATGATGAACCCCAGTACGCGGCGGTGCGGGCCACCAGCACCAACGACATGACCGCCGCCGGCGACAATGTGGCCAAGTACCTGAACGAGAACGCCATCCGGACCACGAAGTACAAGTACGAGTCCAAGGACCTTCTGCAGCAGGCCAGCGATCTGCAGAGCCTGTCGGAGAGCACCAACAAGCAGTTGATCTGGATCGCCGCCATCTCTCTGGTGGTGGGCGGCATCGGCGTGATGAACATCATGCTGGTGTCCGTGACAGAGCGCACCCGCGAGATCGGATTGAAGATCGCCATCGGCGCGCAGCAGAGCCGCATCCTCTGGCAGTTCCTGACGGAGGCGGCGGTGCTGACCAGCATGGGCGGCATACTGGGCGTGGCTACGGGCATCGGCCTGGCGGAGATGATGTCCCACATCATGGGGACACCGGTGGCCATCAGCGTACCGGCGTGCATCATCGCGGTGGCCTTTTCCATGGTCATCGGCGTGGTGTTCGGCCTGGTGCCGGCCATGAAGGCATCGAAGCTGAACCCCATCGAAGCCCTGCGGAGAGAATGATACGCAGAAAGAAAAGACCGGCTTTCGCCGGTCTTTTTCTCTGTCTGCTCCCGGCGAAGACACAGCGAAAGCAGAAAACAGCCCCCGGCAGGGGGCTGTTTCTTTATTTACTGCGGCAGCTCGCCGGGGGCGACCAGGATGATCTTGTCGGCCCGGTCATAGTCGCTGTACGCCTCCTTGGTGCTGCGGAGGAGCGTACCGTCGCCGGCGTAGACGTTGCGGTAGGTCTGGACGGCGTAGCCGTTGTGGCCGTACTGCTCCACCTCGGTGGTGCCGGGGGCCACGGACTCGGACTCCTGATAGACCGTCTTGCGCTCGGAGTAGGAGAGGAACTGGTTGGTCATCTCCACATAGTGGTCGTCGGTCTTGGTGCCCAGCAGGGTGATGGTCAGCTGGTTGGTCTCGTCGTTGTAGCTGGTGGTGATCTTGATGGGGTAGTTGGTGCTGTTGCGGAAGGCAAAGTCCGGGCCGCCCCAGCTGACCGTGGCATCACAGCCCGTGACGGGCATATAGCCGGGGTCGAACATATGGGCGTAGCGCAGGACGATCTGCAGGTCCGCCATGAGGGCGGAATAGTACAGCGTGGAGGATACCTGGCAGATACCGCCGCCGATGGAGGTAACGGTCTTGCCGCCGGAGTAGGCGGCGGCGGGCTGGAAGCCCCGGGCCTCGGTGCGCTGGCCCACGGTGGCGTTGTACCAGAACTCCTCGCCGGGGTTATAGATACGGCCGTTGATGGCGGCGGAGGCCAGCTTGATGTTCTGGCGGCGGCCCCAGGGGCCGGCGCAGGTGGTGGTGCAGGTGCCGATCACGTCCCGGAACATGGCCTGCTCCAACTCCTCGGTGGCGGCGGGCGGGAACTGCACCTGGGCGTCAGCCAGGAATTCCTCGCCCGGCTGGGCGGCGTCCAGTTGCTTTTGCACCGTCTCCACATCGAACTGTACGCCCACGCGGGACTGGGTGGGCTTGCCGGTGGATTTGTCGCAGATGGCGGCGGCCATGGTGCCGGCGATCTCGTCGTGGAGCGCCTGCACGTCCATGGGCGCGGCGGTGCGGGCCGCGAACACACATTCCACGGACCGGGCTGCCGCGGACAGGTCGCGGCTCTCGAAGCGCTGCGCCAACTCGGCGCGCAGCGCCGCCGCGTCCAGCTTCTCGCCGTCCTGCGGCTTGGTGATGTACAGGCCCTCACCCTCCGCCAGCCGGTAGCCGCCGTCCGTTACGGTGCAGCCCACGGTGTCGGACAGCTGTTCACAGGCGGCGGTAAGCTTCGCCTCGTCCACGTCCAGCTGGGGCGTGACATCCACGGCCCTGAACCAGCTCTCGATAAAGCGCCAGCCGCCGCGGAGGAACGCGGTCACATCGCTGCCCCAGCCCCGGTCCTGCACGTCGCAGCCGGCAGCCTTGGAGACATAGACGGGCAGAACGGTGACGCCCAGGTCGGAAAGGGTGGTGCTGCCGATCTCCTGCCCGTCACGGGTCAGGCGGATGGTCATGCCGTCCAGCAGGGCACTCCCCTGCTCCGTCCAGCGCTGCTCGGCCTCCTGCGCCGACAGGCCGGACATATCCATGCCCAGCACGGAGGTGTTGGGAAACGCCGTGTGGGAATACAGCGCGTTGGCGGCCACACAGCAGCCCGCGTAGGCCAGCACCAGCACCGCAGCGATGATGCCGATGATCAGTCCGGCTCTTTTGCCGGGGGTCTTGGGAGGCTTTTCTTCCGGGGCCGCGCGCTTGCCGGCCGTCTCCGGCGCGGGATCGGCGGTAACAGAGGACATATTCAACTCGTCGCTCATGGTGTCCCCTCCTTTGTATCATCAGGTTTGGGCAATACCGGCAAAATGCCGTGCCGTTACTGCATTGTATCACGGTTTGTCAAGGAATGGGTTACAAAAGCGTTACGACACATCTTTCTGCGGCTTTGCGCGGGGAATGGTGACGGTGATGCAGATGGTGTCCTCCGTATCCCGGCGGGAGACTTTGGCGCCGACGCCGGCGGTCTGCATGAGCCGGACGCCCCGGTCCACGCTGTTGAGGAACAGCCGGACGTCCTTGATGATATACGCGCTGCGGCGGCGGGGCTGCATCGTCTGATTTTGCGCGACCAGGCGGTCTATGTAACCTTCGGCATCGGCGACGTTCAGCTGGTTTTTGCCGATATGCTCGACGGCGGCAAGGCGCTGCTCCGGGTTCTCCAGACGCAGGAGGGCACGGGCGTGGCGCTCGGTCAGGCCGTAGTGGTGCAGAGCCTCCGCCACCGGCTCCTCCAGCCGCAGCAGGCGCAGCTTGTTGGCCACGGCGGACTGGCTGCGGCCCAGCCTTTCCGCCGCCTGCTGCTGACTGAGCCCGTAGCGGCGGAGCAGGCGGGCGATGGCGGCCGCCTCCTCCATGTAGTCCAGGTCGCGGCGCTGGAGGTTCTCGATCAGGGCCAGCAGGGCGGCGTCCTCCTCATCCACCCGGGCCAGCAGACAGGGCACCTGCCGCAGCCCGGCGATCCGTGCCGCCCGCCAGCGGCGCTCGCCGGCCACCAGCTCGTAGACTGCGCCCTGCTGCCGGACGGTGAGCGGCTGCAGAATGCCGTAGGCGGCGATGCTGGCCGCCAGCTCCTGCAAACTCTCCGAGTCGAACCGGCGGCGGGGCTGCTGGGGATTGGGACGGATATCGTTGATGGGTATGTATCGCACACGGGTAGAGAGGAAATCGGTCTTCTGGTCTTTTTTCATGGCGGTCGCCTCCTTTTTTTGCCTATTGTACGGCGGGAGGCCTGTCGAAAGCGGGCGAAGACCGTCGGGAAATAAAAAAATGCACCCGCCCCTGTCGGGACGGGTGCGGCGGTCACTGCTTTGTGCGGATATCCTCGCCGAAGAAGGGCAGGATCTGGTAGGCGCCCTCGATACGGGAGAGGATGGGCGCGCCGTAGCGATGGCCCAGCTCCTCCGGGGCCAGGTTGGTGCTGATGATGGTGGACCTGCCGGAGAGCATACGGCCGTTGACGATCTGATAGAGGGCGCTCTGGACAAAGGCGGTGGTCATCTCGGTGCCCAGGTCATCCAGGATCAGCAGGTCGCAGCTCTCGCAGCGGCGGACGTCGGCATCGCTGACCTCGTCGGGGCGGAACTTGGCGTCCTCATAGCGGGAGAAAACGCTGATCGCGGTGTCGTAGACCACGGAGAAGCCGGCGTCGCTGACCTCCCGGGCGATGCAGGCGGAGAGGAACGTCTTGCCCAGGCCGGTGCCGCCGGAGAGCAGCAGGCTGCCGCTGCCCCGGGAGAACTGGCGGGCAAAGTCCCGGCAGACGTCGAAGTTGCGCTCCATGTTGGCCCGGGGCGAAACGCCGTAGCTGTCCCACACGGCGCTGTCGTACAGGTCGAAGCGGAAGGTGTCGAACCGGGCCTCGCCCAGCGGCAGAAGCCGGGAGAGCTCCGCCAGCTGTTCGCGGGCGTAGTACTGCTTCAGGCAGGCGCAGACGCCGGACCGGGTATAGCCGGTGTCTCCGCAGAGGGAGCAGGCAGGCTTGTCCTCCAGGTAGTCGGCGGGATGGCCCATGTCCTCCAACAGGGCGGCGCGCTCGCGCTGCAGGGAGAGGTTCTCATCCCGCAGGACCCGCAGGGCGGGCAGCGGGTCCTCGCCCTTTTTGGCGGCGGCGGCCACGATACGGCTCATGGTGGTGCGGAGGGTTCGGTCAATGTCCCGCAGGCGGGGCTGGCGGGCAAAGACCTCCCGGCGGCGCTGGTCCAGCTCGGCCTCCCGACGCTGGCGGGCCTGGTCAAAGCGGGCAATGGCCCGCTGCATGATGATACCGTCGTATGACATATTCTCACCTCTTGATATAGCGGCGCATCCAGGCGTCCTTGTCCCCGGCGGGGGCGGCGGACTTACCGGCAGCGGGCCGCTTGCCGGCCGCCTCGCCCTCCTCTACCTGGCGGGGCGTATGCCAGCCGGCGTCGTGCCAGCGGCGCAGGATGCCGTTAAGATAGCGCCAGTTCAGGTCCTTCTTGTAGAACACCGTGCGCTCATAGGCCAGAGCCACCGTCTCCGGTGGGAAGCCCATGTCCATCCACTGGTCGATGTAGCGGCGTTCGGCCTCCACCGGCGGCCTGTTAAGAATTCGTAAATTCGACAAATAGGAAGTGTACTTCCTGTTGCGCTCTGCCCATTTTTTCAGGTATACCGCGGCAGAATTCTGGTCAAATATGCCAAGCTGTGCCCAGCGATAGCCCTCTTTTTCCACCTGGCGCATGGTTGGTCGTCTGCCCTCGCCCCACTGGCTGCGGGCCCGTTCGACACAGTGGCACACCAGGAGATAGATCACGTCGGCGGGCATACCCAGGTCATCGTAAAGACCGGCCAATATCTGCAAGTCGGCGGTGCGGAGCTTCTTGCCCAGCTGCTGCTCCGTCTGGGGCACCAGCAGGCGGAAGCCCTCGTTGTCCGTCAGCAGTCCGGCGATGTCCTGAGCGGTGTAGACCGGGCGTTCGTCCGCCGGATCGGGCGGTGCCTGGCGGGCCGGTCGAGGCAGCAGGTCCAGGTCCTGAAGGACCTTCTCCGCCGCGTCGATCCGCAGGCGGCTGATGGGCAGGACCTTTTCCAGCTCCTCCGGTGTGACGCCCCGGCCGAAGCGGCGCAGGGCCAGATACAGCAGGGCGGCGTCGCCCTGCCCGCTTTGCAGCAGCTTGTCGGCCGCATCGGCGGACAGCGTCAGCTGCTCCTGCCTGTTCCGAAGTATATAGCCGTCCATGGCGATGACCTCCCCTCTCATTCGTGCTCTCCATTCTACACGAAAAAAGGGTCGGCGTAAAGCGGGGCGGGACAACTTTTTACAAATTTCCGCTTTTCGCCAAAATAGACTTTTCTCCGGCGGGTTTTGTGGTATAATGCTATTTGTATAAGTATATATACCCAACGAAATGAATTAAGGAGGGTTTTGGCATGGCGAACCGGGTAACGATGTCTATCTGCGGCACGGAGTATATCCTCGTAGCGGAGGAGGACGCCGCCTACATGGAGAAGATCGGCAGCATGGTGGATGCGGAGATGCAGAAGCTGATGGACAGCGCCCACATGAGCCGTGACGCGGCGGCGGTGCTGGCGGCGGTCAATCTGGCGGACCAGCTCACCAAGGCGCAGGAGGGCGCGGAAAATCTGCGCCGGCAGGTAAAGACCTATCTGGACGAGGCCAGCCGCGCCAAGAACGAGGCCGCCGAGCTGCGCCGGAAGCTGCAGAACGCCCAGAACCAGAATAACCGCCGGTGATGATGGAGCTTTTGGCCCCCGCGGGGGGATATGAGGCACTGACCGCCGCGGTGCAGAACGGCGCGGACGCGGTGTATATGGGCTTCGGTGCGTTCAACGCGCGGCGGAGCGCGAAAAACTTTACCGACGAGGAATTCGCGTCGGCGGTGCGGTATTGCCATCTGCGGGGCGTGCGGGTCTTTTTGACCCTGAACACCCTGCTGACCGACCGGGAGCTGCCCGGGGCGGCCGCGGCACTGCGGAAGGCCAGCGCCATGGGCGTGGACGCGGTGCTGGTGCAGGACTGGGGCCTGCTGACCCTGGCAAAGGAGATCGTGCCGGACCTGCCTCTTCACGCCAGCACGCAGATGAGCCTGTTCACGCTGGGCGGCACCAATGCGGCCGCGGCGTTGGGCATGGAGCGCGTGGTGCTGGCCCGGGAGCTGGACCGGGACGAGGTACGGGAGATCTGCGCCGGCTGCGGCGCGGAGATCGAGGTGTTCGGCCACGGGGCGCTGTGTATGTGCTACTCCGGCCAGTGCGAGATGAGCGCCGTGCTGGGACAGCGCAGCGGCAACCGGGGCGCCTGCGCCCAGCCCTGCCGTCTGCCCTACGGCGTGAACGGCCCCTGCCGGGACGCGCATCCCCTGAGCCTGAAGGACGCCAACCTGTCCGCCTATCTGCGGGATATGGCGTCTATGGGCGTGGACTGCCTGAAGCTGGAGGGACGGCTGAAGCGGCCGGAATACGTGGCCGTGGTAACGGGCATCTACCGCCGCCTGCTGGACGAAAGGCGGCTGCCCACGGCGGAGGAATCCGCCGCGCTGGAGCAGGCCTTCTCCCGCAGCGGCTTCACCGACGGCTACTGGCTGGGCAGAAAGGGCAAGGCCATGTTCGGCACCCGGCCGGAGAACGTGCCGGAGCCAAAGGCGCTGTTCGCCCGCGCCCGCGAGACATACGAAAACGGAAAAGAGAACCGGAAAATACCGGTGAACCTGCGGCTGACGGTGCGCCGGGGCGAACCGGTGCGGCTGGGCGGCGCGTGCGCCGTCCGGAACGGCGTGACCATAGCCTTAGCCACGGGCGATGCGCCGGAGGAGGCGCGAAACCGCGCCGTGACGGAGGAGGAACTGCGGCAACGGCTGACCAAGACCGGCGGCACGGTGTTCGCGGCGGATCAGATCGAAATAGAGCTGGACGAGGGGCTGATGGTGTCCGCCAGCGCGGTGAACGCGCTGCGGCGGGAGCTGCTGGACGAGCTGGCGGATCGGCGGATGGACACTCCGAAGCGCCGTGAACTGCCCGCCTCTCCCCTGCCGGAGGCCCCGGCGGGCGCGGCGGAGCTGGACTTTACCGTGTCCATCAGCAGGCCCGATCAGCTGACGGCCGAGCTGCTGGCGGAACGCCCCGCCATCGTGTATATCCCGGCGGAGCTGCTGGATAAGATGGACCTGATGCCCTATATCGGGCAGGCGGAGTTCTGCGCGGTGCTGCCCCGGGTATTCCGCACGGCGGACGAACCGGTGTTCCGGGATATTCTGCAGCGGCACCCGGAGGTCGCCTCCGCGGCCATCGGCAACCTGGGCCATCTGGCCATCGTGAAGGGACTGGGCAAAACGCTCCGCGGCGACTTCGGCTTGAACGTGTACAACAGCCGGGCGGTGCGCTTCTGGCAGGAGCAGGGGCTGTCGTCCGTGACGGCCAGCTTTGAGCTGCGGTGGCAGCAGGTGCGGGACCTGGGAAAATATGCGGACTGCGAGGCCCTTGTCTATGGCCGCCTGCCGCTGATGATCACCGAAAACTGCGTGACGAAGAACAGCGTGGGCTGCGCCCATGGGGCGGGCAGCGTGCTGACCGACCGGCGGGGCGAGCAGTTCCCGGTGCTGTGCGCCTACGGGTGCCGGTGCGAGATCGAGAACGGAAAGACGCTGGTGCTGGCGGACAAGCCGGAGGTGTTCCGGTGCGGCCTGCGGTACGGACGCCTGCGGTTTACCACAGAGACGGCGGCGGAGTGCGCGGCGCTTCTCCGCGCCCACAGGGCCGGGACCGTCACCGCCGGTGACAACAGCACACGCGGGCTGTTCTACCGGGGCGTAGAGTAAAACAAATGGTATAACACTCGTTATAATTTACAAACCGTATTCAATTTCAGGAGAAAAAGGTGTTACTATGGAGCTGAAGATCAAAGCCCTGTCCCCCAAGATCGGGACGGAGATACCCCTCCCCCGCTTTGCCACCGCCGGCGCGGCCTGCATGGACCTGTGTGCCTGCATCGACGAGGCGGTGACGCTGGCAGCCGGGGAACGGCGGCTGGTGCCCACAGGCATCGCCATCGCCCTGCCGTCGGCGGACTACGCGGCGCTGGTGTTCGCCCGCAGCGGGCTGGGCATCAAGAAGGGCGTGTGCCTTTCCAACGGCGTGGGCGTCATCGACAGCGACTACCGGGGCGAGATCGGCGTGGGGCTGGTAAACCTGGGGCGTGAACCGTACACGGTGCAGCCCGGGGACCGGATCGCCCAGCTAATGGTGGTGCCGGTGGTGCAGCCCACGGTGACGGTGGCGGAGGACCTGGACGAGACGGACCGGGGCGCCGGCGGCTTCGGCTCCACAGGCAGGTGACGTATATGGCAAAGATCGTGCTGGCCTCCGGGTCCCCCCGGCGGCAGGAGCTTTTGCGTCGGATGGGCATCACCGACTTTACCGTCCGGGTGCCGGAGGTGGAGGAATACTTCCCCGCCGGGCTGACGCCGGAGGAGACGGTGTGCTACATCTCCCGGGAGAAATCCCAGGCGGTGGCGTCCGACGCGGACGAGATCGTCATCACGGCGGATACGATGGTGTTTCTGGACGACAAGAAGCTGGGCAAGCCCGCCGACGAGGCGGATGCCCTGCAAATGCTGACGGCCCTGCAGGGTCGGCGCCACACCGTCTGTACCGGTGTGACGGTGCGGCAGGGGGAGAAAGCCCTGACCCGCGCCCAGCACACGGACGTGTATTTCCGTCCGGCCACACAGCGGGAGCTGAAGGCCTACATCGCCGGGGGCGAGCCCATGGACAAGGCCGGGGCCTACGGCGTACAGGGACAGGGCGCGCTGCTGGTGGAGCGCATCGACGGCGACTTTTTCAACGTGATGGGGCTGCCGGTGGTGCTGCTGGCGGAGATGCTGGGCGAATTCGGGATACAGCTGCTGGGATAATGCCCCTTTCGCTCCCTCTGAGAGGGTGCGCTGCCGCCTCCCCTGCCGGGGGAGACTTCAGAGAGGAACAAACGACACATGAAGCGATTTTTTACGAAAACGGGAATATGGCTGCTGGCCGCGGCGGCCACCATCGCGGTGGTGCTGTGCGTGGTGTCGGCCCTGAGCTCCGGAACGGGGCTGCTGCACAACGCCCTGGGCGTGATCGCCTCGCCCTTCCGGGCGGCGGGTTCCGCCGTGGCGGGCTGGGTCGGCGGCATTAGCCAGCGGTTTGAGGACGTGGAGACCCTGCAGCAGGAGAACGACGAGCTGCGGCAGCAGATCGCGGAGCTGGAGGAGCAGCTGCGGCAGATGGAGCCGGCGGCGACCGAGAATAAAGAGCTGCGCCAGCTGCTGGGCCTGCGGCAGCAGCGCAGCGACCTGGTGTTCGAGGCGGCCCGCGTCACCCAGCGCGACGTGTCCAACTGGGCCAGCACGCTGGTGCTGGACCGGGGCAGTCAGCACGGTGTGGCCATAGGCGACTGCGCGGTGGACAGCGCCGGGAACCTGGTGGGTGTGGTCACGGACGTGGGCCTGAACTGGTGCCGGCTGTCCACGGTGTTGGACACGGACTCCCAGTTCGGCGCGCGGGTATTCCGCACCGGCGAGACGGCGGTGGCCGGCGGTGACCTGGCCCTGATGGCCGAGGGCAGGCTGCGGCTGCAATACCTCAGCGACAGCGCGAACCTGATCAAGGGTGATGTGATCGTCACCTCCGGGCTGGGCGGCTACTATCCCGCCGGGCTGGTCATCGGTACGGTGGAGTCCGTGCAGACGGATGACGGCGGGCTGGCGCGGTACGCGGTGCTCTCGCCCAAGTGCGATGTGGCGGCGATACAGGAGATGTTTATTATCACGGATTTTGACGTGATCCAATGACGGAGGACGGCTATGACACGGCGGGCGATACTGCTGAAGTGGATATTGTACTGTCTGTGCGCGCTGGCGCTGGCACTGCTGCAGGGGCTGGTACTGGTATACGTGCGGGTATGGGGCGTGCACCCGTTCCTGCTGCCGGCCATCGCGGTGATACCGGCCACGCTGGAGCGCAACGAGCAGGCGCTGCTGTATGCGGTATTTTTCGGGCTGGTGTGCGACCTTCTCTCGCCGGTGGCGGGCCTGCCGTGCTTTTACGCGCTGGCGTTCCTGCTTGGCGCGGCGGCAGCGTGGCTGCTGAGCGGGCAGGTCATCATGGCGGGCGTGGTGTGCTCGCTGGTGGTGACAGGCGTATGTATGCTGCTCTGCGGACTGCTGCACATGGCGGTGCTGGCGGGACACAGCGGCGCGGGGCTGACCGCGGCGGACCTGCTGCTGGGCAGGGAGCTGGCGGTATCGCTGCCCTTCGCGGCGGCGGCGCACCCGCTGTTCCGGTGGGCACAGCGGCGGACACTGAGCGAATGACCATAGGAGAACCAAGCTATGATGAAAAATCCTCACCCCTCCCGGCGGCGGGTATATGTGCTGCTGGGGTTTTTCTGTGCGTTTCTGGTGCTGTTTTTTGCGGTGCTGTATGACGCACAGGTGGTACACGGCAGCGAAAATCGGGCCAGATCCATCACCAGCAACACCGCCAGCGAAACGGTGACCGCCTCCCGGGGCATCATCACCGACCGGAATGGCAAGGTGCTGGTGAGCAACCGGCTGGCCTATACGCTGGTGGTAGACAAGAGCAGCTTCGGCAAGGACGAGGCCGCGCTGAACGACGCCATCTGGCAGCTGATACAGCTGTGTCAGGAGCAGGGCGTCACATGGAACGACACCCTGCCCATGACCACAGGGTCATCTCCCCAGCTGACCAGCAAAAGCCTGACCGAGAGCTTCCGGGAGTATCTGGACGACAACAAGCTGCCCACGGACGGCGGCAGCGCGGAAGTGCTGGCCGCCATGCGGAAGCTCTACAAGGTCGATGACAGCTATACCGACGCGCAGGCGCGGCTGATCGTGGGCGTGCGGTATGAACTGGACGGGCGCAGCAGCTACACCTTTGCCGAGGATGTATCCACGGAGTTGCTGGGCCGCATCACCGACGGAAAGTACCGGGGCGTGACCATCAAGACAGCGGCGGCGCGGGTGTACAACACCAAGCTGGCGGCACACATTCTGGGCACCGTGGGCGCCATATGGCAGGAGGAGTGGCGCAGCGACGAGAGCACCGGCTATGTGGGCTACGCCGACAAGGGCTACAATATGAATGACCTGGTGGGCAAGGACGGCGTGGAGAAGGCCTTTGAGGAATATCTCCACGGCAATGACGGCAAGCGGCTCATCACCACCGACGAGAACGGCAAGATCACCGGCGAGCTGTACACCCGGGAGCCCCAGCCCGGCGGCACCGTGGCGCTGACCATCGACATCGACCTGCAGCAGGTGGTGGAGGACACGCTGGCCAGTACCATTCAGGGCATGATCGACAAGGACAGCAACGAGCGCGGCGGCGCGGCGGCGGTCATTCAGGTCGGCACCGGCGAGGTACTGGCCATGGCCAGCTACCCCACCTACGATCTGGAGACGTTCAACCAGGACTATGATGAGCTGGTGAAGGACGAACGCCTGCCCATGTTTAACCGGGCCACCCAGGGCGTGTACGCCCCCGGCTCCACCTTCAAGCTGTGCACGTCCGTGGCGGCGCTGGAGGAGGGCATCATCACCCCCAGCACCATTATCGAAGACAAGGGTATCTACACCTACTATGTGGACCCGCAGCCCATGTGCTGGATCTGGCGGCAGGCCCACACCACCCACGGGCGCATCAACGTCAGTCAGGCCATCGTGGACTCCTGCAACTACTTCTACTACGAGGTGGGCCGGCTGACAGGCATCAAGAAGCTGGACGAGTACGCCACAGCCTTCGGCCTGGGGCAGTCCACGGGCATTGAGATCGGTGACGTTAGCGGCGTGCTGGCCTCCCCGGAGTGGGCGGAGGCCCACGACCGTGAGTGGACTGACGGCCAGACCATCACGGCAGCTATCGGCCAGTCCTACAACCTGTTCACCCCCCTGCAGCTGGCCAACTATGTGGCTACGCTGGTATCCGGCGGTGAGCACTATGAGGCACATCTTCTGAAAAACGTAAAATCTTATGATAATTCACGAGTTGTCGGCGTATATGGCAAGGGGCCGCTGAACGACCTGAACATCTCGGACAGCACCATGGCGGCGGTGACCAAGGGTATGCACGACCTGACCTATGACTCCCTGCGGAGCGCCTTTTCCCGCTGTGTGGTGGAGGCCGGCGCCAAGACCGGCTCGGCCCAGGTGGGTACGGATATCGCCAACGGCACCTTTGTGGCCTACGCCCCCTATGACGATCCGGAGATCGCCATCGCCATCGTGGTGGAGAAGGGCGGCAGCGGCAGTCTGCTGGCCAATGCGGCCGTGGACATCATCAACGCCTGGTTCACCCGGGACGGCACCGGCGCCACCGCCGCCGGCGAGGACACGCTGATGCGGTAAATCTGTTATAGAGACAAGAGGCACACATGGGACCCTATTTCAATTCGAGAGACAAACATTATAAAGACCCCTTCGGCGCCGTCCCCTGCGGCGCCGAAGTGCGCTTTGCGCTGGCGGACGACACCTACTACGGCTGCGAGCTGCTGGTGCTCCGGGAGTTCGCAGGCACGGAGGACACGTGCGCCCTGCCGCCGGCGGAGGGCGGCTTCGCCGGCACATACACCGCGCCGGCTGGCGGTGAGCTGTGCTGGTACTGCTTCCGCCTGACGGACGTGGACGGGCGCTGCGTGTGGTACGGCAAAAATGGCGTGCAGGACGCGCCGGAGAAGGCGGCACGCTGGCAGCTGACGGTATACGAGCCCTCCCCCGCCCCGGACTGGTTCGGGCGCGGCGTGACGTACCAGATCTTCCCGGACCGGTTCCGCCGTGTATCCATGCCGGACGTGAGCCATATGCCGGGGCACCGGTGGCTGCACCGCGGCTGGAACGAGCAGCCGGTGTTCCTTCCGGACGAGCACGGGCAGATCACCAACCGGGACTTCTTTGGCGGCTCGCTGCAGGGCATCACGGAGAAGCTGGACTATCTGGCGGGCCTGGGTGTGACGACACTGTATCTGAACCCCATTTTTGAGGCCGCCAGCAACCACCGCTACGACACCGGCGACTATCGGGCCATCGACCCGCTGCTGGGCACAGAGGCTGACTTCCGCGCCCTGTGCACCGCCGCCCATCAGCGTGGGATGCGTGTGATACTGGACGGCGTGTTCAACCATACCGGCAGCAACAGCCGGTACTTCAACGCCGAGGGTTACTATCCGGAGCCGGGGGCGGCCCAGAGCCAGAATTCAGAGTATTACAACTGGTACAGCTTCCACCCGTGGCCGTCGGACTACGACGCCTGGTGGGGCGTGAAGACCCTGCCCGCCGTCAATGAGGCACAGCCGGCTTACCGTGACTTCATCTTCGGCGATCAGGACAGCGTGGTCCGGCATTGGCTGCGCTGCGGCGCGGACGGCTGGCGGCTGGATGTGGCCGACGAGCTGCCCGGCGACTTTATCGAGGGCATCCGCTCGGCCATCGACGCGGAAAAGCCCGGGGCTTACCTGCTGGGTGAGGTCTGGGAGGACGGCAGCAACAAGATCGCCTACTCCCAACGGCGCAGATACCTGCTGGGCCGCCAGGTCCACGGCCTGATGAACTACCCCTTCCGCACGGCCCTGCTGAACTGGCTGGCCGGCGGCGACGCCGCGGTCTTCCGCGACAGCATGGAGACAATTCGTGAGAACTATCCGCCCTTCGCCTTCTATGGCGCCATGAACTTCCTGGGCACCCACGACACAGCGCGCATTCTGACGCTGCTGGGCGCGGAGGGCACACCGAAAACCAAGGCGGAGCGTGCGGCGTACCGCCTCTCCCCCACTGAGCTGGCCCGGGGCCTGGCAAAGCTCCGTCTGGCGGGAATGCTGCTCTACAGCTTCCCCGGCTCTCCCACCCTCTTCTACGGCGATGAGGCCGGCGTGCAGGGCTTCGAGGATCCGCTGAACCGGGGCGCCTTCCCCTGGGGCAGCGAGGACGCGGCGCTGACGGACTTCTTCCGCACTCTGGGACAGCTGCGGCGAACGCGGGAGAGCCTGCGCTCGGGCGCCCTGCGCTATCTGCTGGCCCGAGGCGGCGCTCTGGCCATCGAGCGTGAGCGCGGAGGCGAGCGCACGGTAACGGCGCTGAACGCCGGGGACGCGCCGGCAGACCTGACGCTGGCCTGGGACGCGCCCACCGCGCAGGACGCGGTGACCGGGCAGCGATTTCTGGTCATCGACGGGAAAGCGCACCTGACATTGCCGCCGCTGAACGGCGTGATACTGGTATAAGGAACGGGGCGGTTGTTTCACGTGAAACAGCCGCCCTGTTTTCGTCCCTTTATGTTTCACGTGAAACAAAAGGGCGAAAATTTGCATTTTCCCTCTTGAAACCCTCCATGCAGGTGGTATATACTATCATAATGAACTCAGACAGAAAGAGGAATTTGCTGTGGCGAAAATCATTGCGATCGTAAATCAGAAGGGCGGCGTGGGCAAGACCACCACCTGTGTAAACCTGGCCGCTGCCATAAAAGCCGCTGGCAAGCGGGTGCTGCTGTGCGATTTTGACCCCCAGGCCAACGCTACCAGCGGCATGGGCGTGGACAAGACCACCAGCAACGGCGTCTACGATGCGCTCATCAACGGCGCAGAGACGGCCCAGCTGATCGTGGCCACGCCCTACGGCGACGTGCTGCCAAGCAGCAAGGCGCTGGCCGGCGCCGGCGTGGAGATGATCAGCATGGATGACCGGCAGTTCCTGCTGAAGGCCGCGCTGCGGCAGATAGCGGACAGCTATGATTTCATTTTCATCGACTGTCCGCCCTCGCTGGAGCTGCTGACGCTGAACGCACTGTGCGCCGCCAACAGTCTGCTGGTCCCGGTGCAGGGCGAGTACTACGCGCTGGAGGGACTCAGCGACCTGATGAACACCGTGCGTATCGTGCGGCGCAGCATGAACCCGGGGCTGGACATCGAGGGCGTGCTGCTGACCATGTTCGATGGCCGCACCAACCTGTCCATTCAGGTGGCCCAGGAGCTGAAGCGGTTTTTCGCTGGGAAGGTGTACAGCACCGTGATCCCGCGGAACGTGCGGCTCAGCGAAGCGCCCAGCCACGGCAAGCCCATCACCGCCTATGACAAGACCTGCCGGGGCGCGGACGCATACACGGCGCTGGCGGCGGAATTTTTGCGGAAGAACAACTGCTGAAAGGAGACGCGGTATGGCGAACACAAAAGGTCTGGGCAAGGGACTGAGCGCACTGCTGGGCGATGACGTCATCGCCGCCAAGGACGAGCGCGCCTCCTCCCTGCTGCTGCCCATCAGCCAGGTGGAGAGCTGCTCCACCCAGCCCAGAAAGAGCTTTGAGCCGGAGGCCCTCAGTGACCTGGCGGACTCCATCCGGATACACGGCATCATCCAGCCGCTGACCGTGCGGAAGCTGCAATCCGGCTACTATCAGATCATCGCCGGTGAACGGCGGTGGCGGGCGGCGCGGATGGCCGGGCTGACACAGGTACCCGTGGTGGTCATCGAGGCCGACGACCGCAAGGCCATGGAGCTGGCCATGATCGAAAACCTCCAGCGAGAGGATCTGAACCCTATCGAAGAGGCCGAGGGCTACCGGGTGCTGACGGAGCAGTACGGCATGACCCAGGACGAGTGCGCGCAGCGGGTGGGCAAGTCCCGCCCCACAGTGGCCAACGCCCTGCGCCTGCTGGGGCTGACCGAGCCGGTGCGGGCCATGGTGGAGGACGGACGGCTTTCCGCCGGACACGCCCGCGCCCTGTTGACGCTGGGCAGCAAACAGCAGCAGGCCGCCGCGGAGACCGTGGCCAAGGACGCCCTCTCCGTCCGCCAGACGGAGCTACTGGTGAAAAAACTCACCGCCGAGAAAAAAGAAAAGCCCCAAAAGGACGCGCTTTCCGTCAATTATGTTGAGGAGGCCGCCCGTGAGCTGGGCGAAAAGCTGGGCCGCCCCTGCCGCATCGTCAACGGCAAAAAGAAGGGTCGCATCGAGCTGGAATACTACGGCACCGAGGACCTGAACGCCCTGCTGGAGGCTCTGGAGAAGCTGGGAAAGCGATAAGCGTTTCACGTGAAACATCATCGAATAGAGGTATAGAATATGCTTGACATCAAGTTTATCCGGGAGAACCCGGACCTGGTAAAGGAGAATATCCGCAAGAAGTTCCAGAACGCCAAGCTGCCCCTGGTGGACGAGGTCATCGCCCTGGACAGCGAGCGCCGCGAGGCCATCAACGAGGGCGAGGCCCTGAAGGCCGAGCGCAACAAGATCTCCAAGGCCAACGGTCCCCTGTTCGGCAGGCTGAAAAAGTGCGCCGACGAGGCGGAGAAGGCCGCCCTTCAGGCGGAGATCGACGCCAACAACGCCGCCGTAAAGGCCAACGCCGAGCGCATGACCCGTCTGGAGGAGAAGAAGGCCAACGCCGAGGCCGCCATGAACAAGCTGCTGCTGGTCATCCCCCAGATGATCGACGAGTCCGTGCCCATCGGTCCGGACGACAGCTGCAACGTAGAGGTGGAGCGCTTCGGCGAGCCCAAGACCCCGGACTTCCCCATCCCCTACCACACGGAGATCATGGAGCGCTTCGACGGCGTGGATATGGACGCTGCCGCCCGTGTATCCGGCAACGGCTTCTATTACCTGATGGGCGACATCGCGCGGCTGCACTCCGCCGTCACCGCCTATGGCCGTGACTTTATGATCGACAAGGGCTTCACCTACTGCATCCCGCCGTTTATGATCCACGGCAACGTGGTGGAGGGCGTGATGAGCCAGACGGACATGGACGCCATGATGTACAAGATCGAGGGCGAGGACCTGTACCTGATCGGCACCAGCGAGCACTCCATGATCGGCAAGTTCATCGATCAGATCCTGCCGGAGGACAAGCTGCCCCAGACGCTGACCTCCTACTCCCCCTGCTTCCGCAAGGAAAAGGGCGCCCACGGCATCGAGGAGCGCGGTGTGTACCGCATCCACCAGTTCGAAAAGCAGGAGATGATCGTGGTCTGCAAGCCCGAGGACTCCAAGGCCTGGTACGAGAAGATGTGGCGCTACTCCGTGGAGCTGTTCCGCAGCCTGGATATCCCTGTGCGGCAGCTGGAGTGCTGCTCCGGCGACCTGGCGGACCTGAAGTGCAAGTCCTGCGACATCGAGGCCTGGTCCCCCCGCCAGCAGAAGTACTTTGAGGTGTGCTCCTGCTCCAACCTGGGCGACGCGCAGGCGCGGCGGCTGAAGATCCGCGTCCGCGGCGAGGACGGCAAGCTGTATCTGCCCCACACCCTGAACAACACCGTGGTGGCCCCGCCCCGTATGCTCATCGCCCTGCTGGAGAACAACCTGCAGGCGGACGGCTCCGTGCTGGTGCCCAAGGCGCTGCAGCCCTACATGGGCGGCAAGGAGCGCCTGGTACCGCTGCACTGAAAGCGTATCGTAATAGTTATCCGTAATTATACTCTTAGTATAGGAGCTTTTACACATGAAGAAGTTTTTTGCGGAATTCAAGGAATTCGCCATGCGCGGCAACGTCATGGACATGGCCGTCGGCGTGATCATCGGTACCGCGTTCGGTAAGATCACCACCTCTCTGGTGAACGATGTGTTCATGCCGCTGATCGGCCTGCTCATCGGCGGCGTGGATCTGGGACAGCTGAATATCGTGCTGAAGCCGGAGGTGCTGGACGAGGCAGGCCAGGTGGTCACCGAGGCCGTTACCCTGGGCATCGGCACGTTTCTGAGCACGGTCATTGACTTTGTTCTGGTGGCCTTCGTCATCTTCCTGATGGTCAAGACCATCAACCAGCTGCACAAGCTGGGCAAAAAGGACGAGGAGCCGCAGGAGGAGGAAGAACCGGCTCCCACCAGCGAGGAGCTGCTGACCGAGATCCGCGACCTGCTGAAAGAGCAGCAGAAATGAGGGACCTCCTGACCGCCGGCCTGACGGCCCTGGACCTGGACCCCGCCGCCGCGGACAAGCTGGTACGCTACGCCGAACTGCTGCTGGAAAAGAACAAGGTCATGAACCTCACGGCCATCACCGCGCCCCGGGACGTTGCCACCCTGCACCTGCTGGACTGCGCGGCGCTGGCGGCGCAGCTGGACCTGTCCGGCAAGCGCGTCATCGACGTAGGCACCGGCGCAGGCTTTCCCGGCATGGTGCTGGCGATCTTAACGCCGGACGCCCGCTTCACGCTGCTGGACAGTCTGGGCAAGCGGGTGGACTTCCTGAAGGAGGTCCAGACAGACCTGGGCCTGAAAAATGTGACCTGCGTTCACGCCCGGGCGGAGGAATTCGCCGCGCAGCACCGGGAGCAGTTCGATCTGGCGGCCTCCCGTGCCGTGGCCCAGCTGAACGTACTGTGTGAGCTGACGCTGCCGCTGGTAAAGGTAGGCGGACAGTTCGCCGCCATGAAGTCCGTCTCCACCGACGAGGAGATACGTCAGGCCCACAGCGCCATCGCCCAGCTGGGCGGACAGCTCTCCGGCGTCACGGACTACACCGTGCCGGAGACGGACGTGGTGCACCGCATCGTATCCATCGAAAAAACACAGCACACACCGAAGCAATTTCCCCGGGCCTTTGCCCGGATCAAAAAAGCGCCGCTGGTATAGGCGGCCCGTGAAAGGAGGAAGTCCATGGGCAAGATCATCGCCGTGGCGTCCGGTAAGGGCGGCACCGGCAAGACCACCTTCACCGCCAACGTGGCACTGGCGCTGGCCCACATGGGGCAGCGGGTGCTGTGCCTGGACTGTGACATCACCCTGCGGAACCTGGATCTGGCGCTGGGGCTCAGCGACCGGGCGCTGATGGACTTCTCCGACGTGCTGGAGGGCCGCTGCACCCTGCGCGAGGCGGCGGTGCCCCATGAGCGATACCCCTCCCTCTCCCTGCTGACCGCACCCATGGCCGACCGCCCGCTGTCCCTGTCGGTGCCGAAGCTGCAGGCGCTGGCGCGTGAGATACGGGAAAGCTACGACTGGTGCCTGATCGACGCGCCCGCCGGACTGGGCCAGGGCTTCCAGATGGCAGCGTGCATGGCCGACCAGGTGATCGTCATCACCACCACGGACGTGTCCGCCATGCGGGACGCCCAGCGCACCGCCGCAGAGCTGTCCGCCTTTCCCAGCGGGACGGTGCATCTGGTGGTGGGGCGCGTGTCCAAAAAGGTGCTGCGTCAGCTGCACACCACCATCGACGACGCCATCGACGCGGCGGGCCTGCCGCTGCTGGGCGTGATACCGGAGGACCCGGACGTCCCCTACTGCCTGAACCGCGGACTGGTGCTGCGGGAGCAGAACTACTACGCCGCCCGGGCCTATGAAAACATTGCGAAACGCATCATGGGGCAGAAAACCCCGCTGATGAAGATATAAGGAAAGGAGCCCTCCATGAATATTGCATTGATGGCACACGACAACCGGAAAGAGCTGATGGTCCAGTTCTGCACCGCCTACTGCGGCATCCTGGCCAAGCACACCCTCTGCGCCACCGCCCGCACCGGCCAGCAGATCGCCGACGCTACCGGGCTGACCATACACCGCTTCCTGTCCTTCGCCCACGGCGGCGGACAGCAGATCGCCGCCCGCATCGCCTATAACGAGATCGATATGGTGCTGTGCTTCGGTGACCCCAACCAGAAAACGCCGGACGCAGACATCACGTATATTTCCCGCCTGTGCGACCAGAACAACGTGCCCTTTGCCAGCAACCTGGCCACCGCCGAGATGCTGGTGCTGGGTCTGGACCGGGGCGACCTGGACTGGCGTGACATCGTCAACCCCAAGAACAAGCCCTTTACGGCTTGACAACCATCGGCAAATCGCATACAATAAGGGATAACCGTGCAGACCTCGCAGGAGTAGCCTGTACACCGCCGCTGCAAGAGAGGTGCGCCATCGGCTGAAAGTGCACCGCGGCAAGGCACAGGTGAAGACAGCGAGTTAGCGGGGATGGAAACATCCACGGCGCGCTCCCCGTAACAGGAGCAAAAAGGGCCGCAAGGCCGAATTTGGGTGGCACCACGAAGTGTTTTACGCTCTCGTCCCAATGCAGGGACGGGAGCGTTTTTTCGTCCGCGCCGCCGACACAAACACAAAGGAGAACGCTATGCAGGCTGTTTTGGACTTCATCAACAACCACGTGCGGGACATCTTCATCCCGCTGACGGCGCTGGCGCTGCTGCGGGTCGGTATGTGCCTGGCGCAGCTGAAGCGAATGACGCACCTCCGGGAGAAAAAAGGTGCCTACCACGCCGTCCGGGGCCACTGCGAGGAGCTGGGCGTCTGGTTCGGTGCGCTGGCGGGCCTGCTGCTGCCCGTCATTGTACCGGGTCTGTGGTATGCGGGCCTGGCGCTCGCCATAGTCGGCGGTGTCATCGGCCAGCGCATCGGCGCGAAGAAGGGCCGGGCCCTGGATGATATCTACCGCGAGGTCGCCTGGGAGCTGAAGCATGAGGCGGAGGCCGATGCCGCCCGCGAGGCCGCCGCCCACACGCTAACGTCCGGCGCGGAGGAGCTGCCGGAGACAAACGAGCAAAACGAAACCACCGAAGATAAAGGAGAGACAGAAAATGGCTGAGATGACCCCCCGGACCCTGTCCGGCTTTATGGAGCTGCTGCCCAAGCCGCAGCAGCAGATGGAGCGCATGATGGACATCCTGCGCCGCACCTATTCCCTGTACGGCTTCACCCCGCTGGACACCCCGGTGATCGAGGCGGCGGAGGTGCTGCTGGCCAAGGGCGGCGGCGAAACAGAGAAGCAGATCTACCGCTTCAACAAGGGCGACGCCGACCTGGCCCTGCGGTTTGACCTGACGGTGCCGCTGGCCAAGTATGTGGCCCTGCACTACAACGACCTGTCCTTCCCCTTCCGCCGCTACCAGATTGGCAAGGTCTACCGGGGCGAGCGCGCCCAGCGCGGCCGCTTCCGTGAGTTCTATCAGGCGGATATCGACGTGATCGGCGACGGCAAGCTGGACATCACCAACGAGGCCGAGATGCCCGCCATCATCTACCGTGCGTTCAGTGAGCTGGGGCTCAGGCGCTTCTGCATCCGGGTGAACAACCGCAAGATCCTCAACGGCTTTTATGCCATGCTGGGCCTGACCGACAAGGCCGGCGACATCATGCGTACCGTGGACAAGCTGGACAAGATCGGCGCAGAGAAGGTCCGTACCCTGCTGACCGACGAGGTGGGCGTGTCCGCCGAAAGCGCCGATGAGATCCTGAAATTCATCGCCATCACCGGCAGCAACGATCAGGTACTCTCCGCCCTGGAGGGCTACACCGGCCGGAACGAGACGTTTGACGAGGGCCTGGACCAGCTGAAAACCGTGGTGAAATACCTGTCCGCCTTCGGCGTGCCGGAGGAGAACTTTGCCGTGGACCTGACCATTGCCCGGGGCCTGGATTACTACACCGGCACCGTGTACGAGACGGCGCTGCTGGACCACCCGGAGATCGGCTCTGTCTGCTCCGGCGGCCGGTATGACAACCTGGCGGAATACTACACCGACAAGCAGCTGCCCGGCGTGGGCATCTCCATCGGCCTGACCCGGCTGTTCTACGTGCTGGGCGAGCAGGGAATGCTCAACGGCGATCTGCCCACCGCCCCGGCGGATGTGCTGATCCTGCCTATGACGGAGGATCTCTCCC
>OMDV01000052.1_pt1 | contig 23910 bp, 19 predicted proteins | sample 1673671 | NCBI WGS metagenome assembly OMDV01 (sample SAMEA103958118, study PRJEB25191) | human gut metagenome | reverse complement strand
GGGTAGCATTTGATTTATACCATGAGAAATCGAATCCCAAACGATTATTGAAGAACGGTTTCAGCTGGGATTTGATGGTGAACTTCTCTGCCAATAAAAACCGTATCATCGAACTCTATAAGACAGCCGATGAAGAAATCACTCTTTATCCCTTGGGCGGTTACGACAACTTACAGGTATATGCCACTGCCGGAGGCAACTACGGAGAAATCTGGGGAACCGTGCTGAAGCGTGTCACTGATGAGAAATCGCCTTACTACGGTAAGCTGATCACTCAAAACGGATTGCCTACGGCAACCACCGAGAAACAAAAAATTGGAAATCAGCAACCGGACGCTTTATTAGGTATCAGTTCTACCTTTAATTATAAGGGATGGTCGTTGAACTTCCTGATCGATTCTCGTTTCGGTGGCGATATCTTCTCGGGTACTCACCAGACGATGCAGGCGGCAGGTACGTCCAACGTCACAGTGGTCAATGGTGAGCGTCCTCAAATGGTTGTGGACGGTGTATTCATGAACGAAAAGGGAGAATATGAGAAAAACACCACTGAAATCTCTACACAACAATATTGGAATGCTGTGGCAGGAGGAAACCTCGGTGTGGGCGAAATCAATATTTATAGCGCTACCAATATCCGTTTGCGTAATTTAGGATTGTCTTATACTTTCAGCAAGCAACAATTAAAGAGAACTCCTTTCACACAATTAAAATTGGGCGTTTCTTGCAACAACGTATGGATGTTGAAGAGCCACATGAACGGTATAGACCCCGAATCTATCTATGCTACAAGCACCAATGCCACAGGATTTGAGTATGGTAGCTCGCCTACTTCACGCACTTATCTGTTTAATGTTACTTTCGGATTCTAAACTAAATACATTTGCGAATATGAAAAACTATAAATATCCATTATATGCGCTTCCCGTCGGACTGTTTGCGTTGGCTTCATGTTCCGATTTTGAAGAAGTAAACACCAACCCAACAGCAGCTAATATCGAACAGGTTCGTATTGAGTATGCCATCAATAAGTCTATTACCGGAACTCAGCAGAATCCCGAAGTGGCGGAGCGTTGCTTTGTGCTGAACTGGCAGACGGCGGCACGCCAAGTCGACCCGAATACAAACGGAGGTCTTCCGGTTGGCGAATACAACGACGACTGGATTAGCAATTATTATTCACACTATGCAAGTTGGATGTCGCCTATTGTACTTGCTATCAACTTGGCCGAAGAAAAGATGAAAGGTGAACTGAATTCACACGAAGCCCAAGTGATACCCAATATGAAAGAAGTGGCCCGTATCTGGCGGGTATATCTGATGAGCGAGTTTACCGACAGCTTCGGAGCTATGCCCATTGAGGCTTTCGCAGGAAAAAACCCGAAGTTTAATTCTTGCAAAGAAGTCTATTACTTTATGCTGGATGAACTGAAAGATGCTGCAAGTAAGATTAAGACTGATGTAAAAGCCGATGACAAGGAAAAAGAGTGCGACCGCGCTTATAAATTCGACTTCGGCAAGTGGGTGAAGTATGCCAACTCCATGCGTATGCGCTTGGCAATGCGCCTTTCCGAAGTAGATGCCGCCAAAGCCAAAGCTGAATTTGAGGATGCGGCTAAAGGTGCTTACATCTCCGAGAGTGGTGATAACTTCACGGTTAAGGAACAACCGGGATGGGATGATCTGACAGGTGTCATGACGCGCGAATGGAACTACTTCCCACTTTCGGCCACGATGAATAACCTGCTCGTCGGTCTGGGAGGTATCACATCAGACGAACAGCTTGCCGGTAAGAATGATTTGCTGGCTCGTATCAAGCCGGCCGATTACATGGGTGTGCAGTACACCAACCATTATGCTTTGACAACGAACGATCCGGCTAAGGGATTTTGGTTCGATGGCCTGCATAAGGTAATTGATCCGCGTGCTTATAAACTCTTCTCTATTCCCGGCAATTTTGATGATGCCAACTATTGTAAGTATCCTTCATGGAACTCGAACCACAAAGTAGTGAAACGTAAACTGCTGAAGGATAAAGACGATGCCGACGGATTGGTGGAATTGGATGCCACGTTTACGTGGAATACTGCCGCTTGCGGTGAGTGGGGCGATAAAGGCTCATTGAACAAGATGTATTATTGGCCTTGGGCTATCCCGCATTTGGTCTTGAAATATCGTAAGAGTGAAAATTCCCGTATCTTCTTTGCCTCTTGGGAGTCTTACTTCCTGCTGGCCGAAGCGGCTCTGAAAGGCTGGAGCGTTCCTATGGGCGCCAAGGCTGCTTATGAGCAGGGTGTACGCGAGAGCTTCGCATATCATGGTGTGGGTGGCTTTGCCGACGCTTATTTGGCATCGGAGGACTATAATAATGTAGGAACCTCCGTAAAATGGGAACACGTGGCCGAACCGGCAGCGACCAAAACCATGAAGATGGTGAATGGATATACCAAAGCAGAATCGACCTATACCTTTACCTATCCTGTGGCTTCGGAAACGCTGTATGGCAAGGCGTTGAACGACCATCTGACAAAGATTATCACGCAGAAATACATTGCACAAATGCCATGGTTGCCCTTGGAAGCATGGAACGATCAGCGCAGATTGGGTTTGCCTTTCTTTGAGACTCCGGCTGTAGAGCAGGCCATTCGTACGATGCCCAGTCTCAATGCCTCCAACTACATGAAGCAGACGACGAAGTTCTTCCCGCAACGCTTGAAATTCCCGTCGGGTTTGGAAAACAGCAGTCCCGAAGGTTACAAACAGGCCGTGCAATTGCTTGGAGGACCTGACGATGTGTTCACTCCGCTATGGTGGGCTAAAAAGTAAGAAGATTGAAGTGCCCCCCCCCCGGAAAGTTGGACGTTAAATAAACGCTAATTATTTAAATCTCTATAGTAGTGAGCTCGGTATTGTACCGGGCTCATTCTGAAATGCACCCCAAAAGTTTTTTGTCTAACTTTTGGGGTGCACTTCATTTGACACAACCTCACAGATTTAATGAAGTTAACCTGTTGGCGGAATTAAATTATAGGTATAGGCGTTTAGTGCGCACTAACTTTATGGATTTTGCCTACTTTTGCAGGCATGGAACAACGCGATAAATTCAAAGGAGTGGAATCAATCAAATTTTATAGTCGTTTTACCGATGATGCCTCATGCCTTGAGTACTTGTCCTCGATAAAGTGGGCAGACGGCTTCAAATGCAAGAAATGCGGTCATACCAATTATTGCAATGACAGATATCCCTATTCTCGCCGTTGTACACGCTGTAAGTATGACGAGAGCGTTACCAGCGGAAGCATGTTCGACAAGATAAAATTCCCGCTTGTCTACGCTTTCCACATAGCCTTCAAAATATCGACAAAGAAGAAAGGGATGTCCTCTTTGGAACTGGCGGAAGAATATTGTATGCGTCAGAAAACCGTATGGGAATTCAAGCGTAAGATACAGAAAGCCATGCGGAGCAGCGGTAATTATCCTCTTAAAGGAGAGGTACATGTCGATGAGTTTTATATCGGAGGAGAAGAGGAAGGAATCATTGGACGAAGCACGGAAGGCAAAAAGAAGCTTGTGATAGTCGCTTTGGAGATTGTCCGAGACGGCGTGGGACGTGCGTATGCCCAAGTGATAGATGATGCTTCGGCAAGTTCTTTTCGTCCGTTCTTCGACAGATACATATCAAAGGACGCAAAAGTCATAACCGATGAATGGTCAGGCTACCTGCCGTTAAAGAAAGATTATCCAAAATTGGAGCAACGCCCTTCGGATAAGGGCAAAGGGCATCCACAGATTCATATTCACATCATGAACATAAAGGGATGGTTGCGTGGAATACACCACCATTGCTCCAAAGAGCATCTTCAAGGATACCTTGACGAGTATCATTTCAGGTTCAACCGCCGTAATAATATGGACACAATCTTCGATATGCTACTTCGTCGAATGATTTGTCAAAAGAAAACTGACTGATAATCAGCTGTGAATGTAGTGCGCTCTAAACGCCTATACCTATAAATTATAAAAGATTTATGTTTAAAAAGTTGTGCATATTGTTGATATTTAGTAAATTAAAGGTGACTAAACTTTTAATAGACAAATATCGTATGCACAACTTATATGCAATATTCGCAAAATTACTGAACATATGCAAGCAAATTGCCGGCAATTTAGTCAATGAATCCGGGAATGTACCAAGACGAGGAGTCGTCCCTAAATTCTCAGACCTTGAAGTAGTGGCTTTGAACATGGCATCAGAGGCTGTTGGTATTGACAGTGAGTCGCTGTTGTTTGCAAAGCTACAGGAATATAGGGTTGAAATACCCAACCTTATTTCCCGCCGACAATACAATGACAGGCGTAAAATAACTTCCTCCCTATGTAATGCAATCCGAGAAAGAATGGTTTCTAAAATGGATGGTGGTGAAGACTATTTCTGTATTGATTCGAAACCGATAGAAGTATGTCGTATTGCCCGTTCCAAACGTTGCAGTATGGGAAAGAAGGATTTTAGAAAAGCACCTGGGGTAGGATACTGCGCATCACAAAGCATGTATTATTATGGGTATAAACTCCATGCAGTCTGCTGGTTAAGTGGTATCATCCATTCCTTTGACCTCACTAAGGCAAGTGTGCATGACATTCATTACCTGAAGGATGTGAAAGTGGATTATAGTAATTGTACAGTCATAGGGGACAGAGGATATATAAGTGCCCAAGTGCAATTGGATTTGTTTGAAACTGCCAATATCAGATTGGAGGTACCATACAGATGTAATCAAAAAGAATGGAAGCCAACATTCCCAGCTTTTGCCAAAGCGAGAAAAAGAATTGAAACCCTATTCTCGCAATTGTGTGACCAGTTTATGATTATAAGGAATTATGCGAAAGATACAGATGGATTGTTTGCCCGGATTATTGGGAAGATTAGCGCACTTACAATCCTTCAATATATTAACTACAAAAATGAAAAGCCTATTGGCAGAGTTAAATATGCGCTATTTTAATTCCGCCAACAGGTCATGCTAATAAAACTATATAAAGTTTTCGTTGTCGGCACTGAATGTAGCCGTGCATACCACCTTGCCTGTTCCTACGTTCGTAACCTGGAAGGTGTAATCCCCTTGCCAGGCCTCGCTTTTGAGCGAATCGAATGCTTTCCGGCAAGCCTCGTAAACCTGTTTGTCACATTCTTCTATCGTACCTTTCTTGGTGAAGAGCTTGCCGGTGATACCGAGGGCTGACTGGAAGGCGTTCTCTATTTTCCCCATCTCTTCGAGAAAGTCGGGGTGTGAGGCCGACATGCTGGAGAAGCCGTAGGTGTAAGTCACTTCCGTCACAGGATCGTCATCATCGCTGCAAGCGGTGAAGGTGAAAGTAAGGATGGCGACAGCCATCATCGTCAGCAGTGCTGACATTTTTTTGATTGAACTTTTCATTTTGATTTATTGTTTTTGAAATTTACAATACTTCGGTAAATTTTTATTGAAAAAGCTAAGACCGGACGCACGTAACTATTTCTGTTGTTCTTATTGTTGTTGTTCACGTTGCCGTTGTTCACATTCACATAAAGAGCGTTGTTCGCCGGATTGTTGTAGAACTCCGAGGAGGACCAGTAAATGTTGTCTGTTTTTGTCTTTGCGAGCCTCCCTGCACGAGGAAAGCCTGCCGACAACCCTTTTTCAATAATAAACAGTTCGCTTCGGGAAGCCTTGACCGCCCGAATCCCGACTGATAAATCATTGCCTTTTATCTTCCTGTTTCTTCATTCCGCGTTCGTTATATTGTTTCCAGCTCGTAGCCTGCTTGCCTATCTTCTCCAACAGCAGCCCGAACGAGGCGTATTTGCGCTCGGTAATGACCTTCTGCTCCACACATACGCGGAAAAGCATCTGCAACATGCGGTAACGGTCGAGAAATTCGGTCAATACGCCCACTTTTTCATAGCTGCTGTTCGCCTTGTAAATCAGAGAAAGCATATCCAAAGTCAAATCCACCATACGGCTGCCCATACTGTAGCGGAAGAAGCGCGGAAAATCCTGCGTCAGGATCAACAGGTTGTTCAACAACCGGTAAGTGTCGCGGTATAGGGGTAATTCTTCGGATAATGCCATAACTCGATTTTTCAAAAATTTTTCCGACCCGCTTCGCGGGTATTCAGCCTTTATCAACGAGCGGCTACGCCGCAAATAGATAAATAGATTGAATAGGTAAATAGGTCAGAAAGCCAAGACCGGACGCACGAAACTATCGCTGTTGTCCTTAGGGTTGCTGTCCACGAGGCCGCTGAGCACACGCACATAAAGAGCGTAGCGCGCCGGACGGTCGTAGAACTCCGAGGAGGACCAGTACCAGTCAGACTTTAAGCCTGATACCACTGTCTTGCCTTCAAACAAAGAAGCGCGGTTTTGATAAACATTCCACATCTGGCCGATGGAGGGCAAAAACCAGCCGGTGCTGTTGGCAGGGGACGGGACTTTGTGCGCATAATCCACAACGGCATAGTAGGTGGCAGGATAACCGGAATCTTCGGTGGCATTCAACTTGTCCTTGCCGCCGGCAGCGGTGATGATTTTCTGTGTCCAGGCGTAGCCGCTCCAGTCGATGTCAGGTGCAGAGTAATTGTTCTGTTTTTTTCCGCTTCCATCCGTGGGGCAGCAACCCAACTCGGTTCCGTAAACGCCCCACTGACAATAACCGTTTGTGGCATCCTGCAAGGCAACGGCATAGCCGTGGCACTTCTGCTGACCGATACCGGTGGCGGAGTAATCGGAGGCATCGTTTTCGTGATGACCGGCATGGAACACGATGGCGATAACGCTTGCTTTCTGTTCTTCGGTCAAAGTTTCGTCTTTGCCTACAATATTGCCGTCGGCAAGGAGGTAGTCCCCTACTTGCAAATTGTGATCTTTGTCAATCGTCGGTGCTCCGTCCACCTTATAGGTCTTGTATGAGCTTACGCTGATATTGTTCGGGGTGATGAAAAACTCCTTCTTGCCGTCGGCATAGCTGCCGGTGAGGGTTACGGTATTGCCTTGTCCGGGACGGACGAAGTAGCGGTATGTGCCGTCCGTATTGCGGCAGGGCTTGGCCTCTCCACTGAAATCGGCTGTAGTAGCAATCACATAGTCGGGAATGGAGGTGTCGGTGAACTTATACACCGTCTTGGGCATTTCGACTACGGCGAGTGCCATGCGGTGGGTCATGGAGAATGAGAGCGAGAGCTTGCCGTCGGCTTTGCTTCCCGAGCCCGTGGCGGTCATGAGGTCGGAGGCTGTGTAGCCTTGCGTGTAGTCGCTCTGATCAGCTTCCGGCTGCCAGTCATTGATAAGCGTGGCGAAGAAATCGCCATCGCTCGTGGTGTCGGTGGCATTTACCTTGCCCGCCATCTTCGCTGTCTCTTGATAGGGATAGTAGAGGAAATACTTCTCGCCCGCCATTCCGCCGGCAAGGGTTACGCCCGCTTCGGGTTGCCAGGTAAGACTGCCGTTCGTGCCTGCTGTGGCGGTGAGTTTCACATTGTCATAGACTATCGCCCCATTGCGCACAAGGTAGAGTCCGCAGGCGTCACTGGCGGTAAACTCGGTACGGTAACCGTCCTCGGTAGCACGGGTAGCGGCTTTCTGCGAGCCGTCAGCCGAAGTTGTCAGGGCATAGCCGCCGTCGGTGATGGTGATGGCGAGCGGTGCGGCATTGTCAGCACCGGGCAGGGGAAGCTCCTCCTGCGTGCAGCCGGTCAGCAGCAGTGCCGCCGCCCAAAGGGTATGTAGGATATTTCGTTTCATTGTCACACTTTTTATTTTAACTTTACGTTACTTGTTTTTATCTTCCTTGCGGGGCAAAGACTGCAAGCGGCCGTTGCCACAATTCCGTTTGTAAATCCGACCCGCTTCGCGGGTATTCAGCCTTTATCAACGAGCGGCTACGCCGCATAATAGATAAATAGGCTGAATAGGTAAATAGGTCAGAAAGCCAAGACCGGACGCAAGTAACTACTCATGTAGTTCTTAACGTTGTAGTCCACGCGGCCGCTGCCCACATCCACAAAAAGAGCGCTGCGCGCCGGAGAGTTGCAGAACTCCGAGGAGGACCAGTACCAGTCAGACTTTAAGCCTGATACCACTGTCTTGCCTTCAAACAAAGAAGCGCGGTTTTGATAAACATTCCACATCTGGCCGATGGAGGGCAAAAACCAGCCGGTGCTGTTGGCAGGGGACGGGACTTTGTGCGCATAATCCACAACGGCATAGTAGGTGGCAGGATAACCGGAATCTTCGGTGGCATTCAACTTGTCCTTGCCGCCGGCAGCGGTGATGATTTTCTGTGTCCAGGCGTAGCCGCTCCAGTCGATGTCAGGTGCAGAGTAATTGTTCTGTTTTTTTCCGCTTCCATCCGTGGGGCAGCAACCCAACTCGGTTCCGTAAACGCCCCACTGACAATAACCGTTTGTGGCATCCTGCAAGGCAACGGCATAGCCGTGGCACTTCTGCTGACCGATACCGGTGGCGGAGTAATCGGAGGCATCGTTTTCGTGATGACCGGCATGGAACACGATGGCGATAACGTTCTTACCGTTCTCCGGCTGCGGCTTGGTCTCTGCCCACTCCATCGTGCCGTCGGCATAGAGCTTGCGCAGGCCACCGTCTCTCCAGGTGCCGTCGGAGTAGTAATAGTCGCCGATTTTCGGTTCTGTTTCCGTGCCGTCATAGGTGATGGTCACGCCCACATTCTCGCTGCCGCCGGCGTTCCACGTTCCGCCCTTGGCTGCGGTCACCTCTATGCCACTGGCTTTCACGGTGATGGTGTAGGCATACCGCTTGCCACCGAAAAACCCAAATTTGCCGGCAGCTTCTGTTTCGGGAGTGTAGGTAAAGTCATTGCTGCCTATGCTGATTCGGATGAGCGGCTTGCCCGTCATATCCTGCGGCGGCACTAACGCCTCGTATTTCTTCGTTGCGGCATCGTAATAGGGCTTTATCTCGCCGTCCGATTGGTCACCCGGTGATACCAAGCCGGCGGTTGAGTGCGTTAGCGGGTCTCCGAAAATGGTGACGGTCGCACCCTCCAACTCCTCTTCCGTAATGCCTTCGCCAGCTTTGAGAATTACTTCGATTTTCGCCATGCGGTGGATGAAACGGAGATTTATGGCTTGGTCATAACGCCCTATGGCACTGGCGTACAGGACATCGAAAGCGGCGTACCCGCCACTTTGGTCGGAAATATCCGTTTCCGATTCTATGTCCGGGGTCCATGCACTGACGCGGGCTTCATCGGTGTTCTTCCAATAGAAGGCATTATCGGCATCCTTCGGGCTTGCATTGCCCGATGCGTCCATCACGTATGTTTTGTTACCAAACACGCCTTCCAGTGACACTCTAATCTCCTCGCCGCCCGTCCACGCATCCTTACCTCCGGCGCGGGTCTGCGGCTGCGCCACCTCCGCCGTCAGTTGCAGCGGGTACTTGCCGTCGGGCAGGGGCGCGGTGCTTTCATCCTCACTGCTACAGGAAGCGAGCACCCCACAGATGAGCATCATAACCGGCAACCAGCCGCCGATGCGCGGCCACGGCCTTCTCGCTATGTTCCTTATTATTTTCATATTGTCTTTATTTATTTCGTTTTGTGCCACTGCCCGTTGCGACGCGGGCTGCCGCACCATTTATTATATATGGCGTGCCTCCGTCTTACGCCTGATGCACGGCAGTGGCTTTCAGACACACTACATTTTTGCATCACCCGCATGGCTACCACCGTCGTTCCAGTTTTCGATGGTGCTTCCGCTAAGGGTCAGCCCCGTCTTCTTCACCGTGATGGTGTAGGTATAAGAATAACCGGCCTCCAACGCGGGTTTGATCATGTCCTTGTTGGAGTAGCTCTGGTATTCCTCGTCATCGGGAGATATCTCAAGCACCAAAGCGTTGGCGAGTGTCTGCGGGAGCAGGATCATGGTGAAAGTCATCACGCCCGTGGCGGCGTCAAAGGTTGCCACGCACTTGTCCGTGGCCGTCTTCGGGGCACCGGTGCACTGGCGTAACATCCAGTCGCTCACAACGCTGCCCGCGGTCGCGGCGGTACCGGTCTTCACATCGAACGTTCCCTCGTGAACCAGGCCGCCCAGCTTGTAGTCGGCGAATTCCAGCACGGCAGTGTCGTCGAAACCGTCGGTGTTCGACACCTGCACCTTGAGGATAAGACGGGCCATCTTGTGCTTGAAGGAGCAGTCGCTGCCGCCCGCGGCGGTGTTGTCCGTGAAGCTGACGGTCGGGCTGTCTTTATCGGCCTTGGCTCCCGTGGCATGGATGTAGTCCACCTTCTCCTGTTCCGTGGTCGTGGGCTGGTTGCTTGTATTTACCGTAATCTTCCCGTCTGTACCAGGCAGGGTGGAGGCGTTTGCGCCCGATGCGTAAGGCGCGTAGGCGGCAAAAGTAAACTCGAGGAAAGCATCCTCGAAGAAGATGCCGCCACCCGCCGTCATCGGGGTGAAGTCCGCGTTGGTGCCGGTACTCGTGGTCGCGTATCCCACGTTCTTGTACTTGCCGCCCATGGTCGTGGTCGTGCCAGGGGCATCCACCACCATCACGCCGATTCGGTCGGCGTTCCACCCGTTGTCCACAGCACGGGTCTTCGGCCCGCTCACGCCTGCCGTGATTCGTGCTTCCACCGGATTGTTCTGTACCTCGTTCTCTTGTGTACACGCAGCCAATAGCGTTGCCGCTGCTGCAATAATGAAAAACCTCATGTTCATTGTCATAATCTTGTTTTTTTTATTAAAAATTTATCGAAGAACCGATTTGGAAGATTTGGCATCAACTTATTGTTATTACTCTGTACTTTTCACGAAGATAGTTTCTCCCTTGTCAAGTATGTTTTTGATTTCCTTGCCGCCGCTTTGTATCTTGCAAAAGCTTATATCCTCGCCTTGTACATCCATTATCTTCAACTTGCCTACTTGAGTCTTAGCTTCTTTCCCTGCAATCGTTTTTACAGTGTAGGCAGTTAGATGAAGTCCTTTGTATGCGCCTAAATTAGTTCCGAGGTCGATATACACCTCTTTTTGCTTGTCTTTGCTTTGTCGGGCACTTTCCAATATTGTGCCATAGATTGGATACTTGCGATTACAATATCCTCCTACGTAAGCTGACAACTTGCGCAAAGTAGAGGTAATCGCACTTTCCTCTGTTTCTATCCATGCAACATCTACGTCGGAAATCTTAAACATCGGACTAGCTATCACTTCCTCGGTTTGTGAATCTTTGAATTGCAGGGTAATTCCCACCATGGCTTTATAGTATGTGTTAACACCATTCTTGGTAGTAGTTATTGATTCCGTTTTAGTCGTGGTGGAAATGTTATTTATTGTTGCATCCACATAATAGTCAAAAGTGGCATTCGTTTGTTCACCAATATTCCCCATGTCGGTAGCGATTGTGCGAAAGCCGGAAGTCAATCCTCTCACAATAGCTGCCCTAACAGCATCCTTGTATTGTGGTTGTTGTGTAGTATTCTGCCCAGTAATCAAGACGTTCGCAATAGAGCCTAATGCGCTTCCAACCGTTTCCTTTCCCTCTTTCGGAGTATAGGTGAAGTTGCGCACGCCTAATGCGATGATACGATTGCGGTCTCCAGCCCAAGATACTCCGATTGATAGAAGAAGGACTAATGTGATGATGCTGCTTCTCATGTATTATTGCTTTAGATATTCGATGGTGAAATAACTATCTTGCGCATTCTTTTTCTTATCTAAAACATAAGAATAATAAGTATTAGAACTCTCTTTTTTGATATATTCTTCTACTTTGTCTTTTCCTACAGATAAATATGAATTAGTACTACCAGATGTAGCAGAATCAACAGTCTTTTTGTTTTGATCAAAGATAGCGACTGTGATTAATAGCGAATGACTACTAAATTGATAAGACTTCTTCTCTAATTCCACATTTGCTTTTAACGTACGTTTGATGGAAATCAATCCTTTGGCAGGCAAACTACTAAAATTGATTTGTTTTTTCCATTTTGTAGCAGTGATAGCTTCTGTCTTAGTCGCTCCATTCTCATCTGTGTACTCCGCAATCATGTCGCATATAGACAGTTCATCCTCCGTTGCTGCATACAAAAAAACAATAGCCCCTGTTGTTGGAACTTTAGTTTCCTCTACAGGGATATTTTTGTCATCATCATCACTGCTGCAACTGACTAAACCGGCAAATAACATAACTATCAAACCGAGCATCGAGGCTCTAAAAGTCATTTTCTTGTAATTCATAATTTGGAATTTTAAACGTTAATATTTAATGTATGTGTCTGCAAGAATAAATAACGCCAAATAAACAAGCAAGCGATTGTTTCGTTTAACAAACATAAGATAGATTTACTGAATTACTCAGAATACACTCTTTCGCTTTTTCAGCTGCCATTCCCGATTATTAATTTCCCTCCCAAATCTTCATAATCTTACCCAGATATTACCAAAAAAGAAGTAAAGCATCCTTAATTTTAGATATAAGTTGTACTTTTGATAATCATAACAACATAGTATAATGAAAAGGCATTTGCATAGAAAAATGAGAATATGGTTATGTTCGCTTGTTTGCGGATTGTGGGCGATGCCTTTGCTCGCCAACCGGTCAGCCTTGCCCGATAGCCTGATAACAGAAGATAAAGTGTACGAGTTTACTTTTTCGGACACACCTTTGGCTGAACGCATCATGATGGAACTACGGAAGAAGGGAAAGCAAGCTACTCATGAACTCGATATAACGGAAGGTGACTTGTATTATAACACCGGCCGCTTCATCATAGCTGCCAGCTTCTATAAAAACGCCCTTGCTGCAAAGGCGGTGAAGCGAGATGAGCAGATGACAATGAAGCTGCTTCATCGTTTGATTTCATGCTATGATGGCTTATATGATGAAAAGCGAAAAGCAGAGACGGTAAAGCTTTTAATGCAAAATGCCCAAGAAGCTGGAGACAGTGGTATGGAGTCGATTGCCCTATTTTATTTAGGCAAGAGCCTTCATGAACAAGGCACGAAAGAACGTGGTTATGTCTATATGTTGCAAGCCACAGAGATGATGGAGAAATCGCATTACGACAGGAAATATGACAATTTGCGTGCAAACTGCAACGATTTGCTTATCTGCTACGAGCGTGATAAAAGATACGGGGAAGCCCTTCAAGTACTTGATAAACTTGAGAAATACTTGTATGCCAAAACTCCAGGCGAGGCTGAAATGGAAGGACTCTATGAGCAAGAAAAATGCAAATGGCTTGCCCATCGTGCTGTCGTATGTTCCAAATTAGGGAAAGAAAAAGAAGCGAATGAGGCATATTCTGAATTTCAGAAGATGGGGCGTATCAATCGCCGGTACGCCTACTTGGTTGTGCCTTATCTCTTTGACTTGCATCGTTATGATGAAATCGTGGATATGTGCAAGCAACGTGAAACAGAGATGATGCATAAGAAAGATACTATCAACCTCTACATGTCTTCCACCTTAAAATTCTACGGCATGGCATATCAGGGATTGGAACAATATGACAAGGCGGCAAGCTATTTTGAGCGACTAAGCGTATTGCGGGACAGCCTGCGTGTAAGGGAGTTGCGCAGTTCCTCACAAGAGTTGTCCATCATCTACGATGTCAAAGACAAGGAGGCTCAAATCACTCACCAACGTTGGGAGCTTGTGATAGCCATCTGCATCTTGATTGCTTTAGCTATCATTGGTTGCGTGCTGGGATATAACAACCGCATCATCAGAAAGAAGAACATTTCTTTGGTTGCCAACGTGAAAGAGGCGATGAGATATAAGGAAGAGCTTGAGAAGTTAAACCGTAGTACTCTGTCCGAAAATATTGCATGGAATGACGATGAGGATCCAGACTTACTGCTGTTCGAGCAAATCAAAGTAAAAATCATTGATCAGAAATTCTTCCTCGACAACACTTTCTCCCGCAAGGCGCTCATGGGCGAATTCAATATTCCTGCTAACAAGTTCGCCGGCTTGTTCCGTCAGTTCACAGGTAAAAGTTTCAGCGAATATATCAACGATTTGCGCATCGAATATGTAGCGGAACTTTTGCTTTCGGGTAAATACGCCAGTGTAGAAGAACTATTGAAAGAATGCACTTTCATCTCCTCCACCTCGCTGTACCGTCTCTTTACAAAGAAATACGGCATGACTCCACAAAAGTTCTTGCGGAATGCACGGTTATGTTAAGCAGAAGAAAAAAGTAAGTAAAACAACGGTTGCTGTTTTTTGCTGAAAAATTAAAAGTTAAACAATAGAACCGGCAAAAGCTGGTTCGAAAACACTAAAGAGGTCATTGAAATGTTGTCAAAAACGAATGGTTAAGCATGAAGAAATGTACTGAAAAAAGAGTGCTAACCTGCTGATAATAAAGGTGGAAAGTATTGCATAATTCGTTGATTTTTAGTAAATTAGAAGTCTCCCAACTCTTCTGATTATGACTAAAGAAACACTCCTTATGCAATACCAATCCGAGTGCCTGTCGGCTCTCAAATCAGTCGTGAATATACACAAACCTTTTGAAAAAACGTTCATGGATGCAATGAAATTATTCATGGCCATCCCTGATCGTATAAACTTCCTCCAATTGGGTAGGTATGGACGTTTTTCGGAACAGACCTACCGTAACCTTTTTGAGCATGAAACTTTCGACTGGTTTGCGTTCAACGGCTCTATCATCAGCAAGCATCTCACAGGTAAAAGAAAAGCCATCGCCATCGATCCTTCCTATATCCCCAAATCAGGCAAGAAGACACCTTGGATAGGTTACTTCTGGTCTGGTTGTGCAGGAGAGTACAAGCGTGGATTGGAAATCATGGGCATCGGTGTCATAGACATCGACAACCATGAATGCATGACTTTAGGTTCCATTCAGACACCGGATTGTAAAACCTTGGATAATATGGACAAGAACCTCGTTGACTGGTACAGCAGCTATCTTATCAGTAGAAAAGACAAGATACAGAGCATATCAAGAACGGTGGTTGCAGACGCATTCTTTTCCAAGGAAACTTTCATAACGCCTATGTGTGAGAGTGATTTCCATGTCATCAGCCGCTTTAGGAACGACGTAGTCCTGTACTATCCGACATTGGAAAAGAAAACAAGAAAACGTGGTCATCCCAAGTGGTTTGACGGCAGGATTGACTTTGCCAATCTGGATCTGACCCGGTGCAAGGAATACGAGGTGAACAAGGGAAAACTATACGGATTGAGGGTATATGCAAAAGCTCTCAAAAGGTATGTTTCCTTGGCCGTCTGGTATCCGATGGACGGGAGGACAGACAAGTGGCAGCTTTATTTCTCTACAGATGATTCCATGGATGGATGCGAAGTCCTGGATTATTACAGAACCAGGTTCCAATTGGAATTTTGCTTTAGAGATGGAAAGCAGCATGCTGGAATTACCAACTGTCAGTCAACTGACTTCAGAAAGTTGGATTTTCACTTCAATGCATCGCTTGCTGCTGTCAACTTGACCAAAGCGGCATGTAAGAGGCTCGGAATAGCCTATTCCATATCCTCTTGCAAGTCATTCATACACAATGCGTATATGCTTGAACGATTTATTTGCGTGTTTGGGATTAACCCAGACATGCAAGTTATTGACAAACTTTTCAAAGAACTCATTTTATTTACTGCCAGAGCCGCTTAGGCGTGGCTATTTTTTAACGAACTATTGAATTTATAAATTCTGACATATTGGCTGAATAAAGATTGCCATAGTTTTCAGCATTATACACCATAACATGGCTTCCGACAGTATTGGTGAACAGCCGGTAATAGAGGTCGCGCATAGCCACCTCCTTGTTATCGGTTATTTGTTCGATAAAGGTGGAGGTGAAACGGTTGCTCATCCACACTTTCATCTCTGAGTTGAAGACATCAGCCTTGGATGTTTCGTCGCCGTTGGCCGCAGTGACGAACAGCATCCCGGGGATGCCCTCGCACTGCTTCATCACACCGCCCGAAAAACAAGCCTCCACCATCATGAGAAGTTTACGGTAACGCCTTTTGCGGTTCATATCCTCAAAAACAGAAGACAGTTTATCGCCTGTCATGGCGTAAGCTTCCTCATCCCAACACATGGCCCCCGGCACACCGTGTCCGCTCCAGAAAACGAACAGGTTGTCGTTCTCAGTAGATTCGATTACCGTGGGCAGTTTTTCGCTTTTTTCGCCACTGAGAATGGCAAGTATATCTTTTGTATTCAACGATGACATACGATAATCAATCTCTACATTTTCGTATACATTGTTTCCCCCGATAGTCACCTGTATGACTCCCTTGTTGGGATTTGATATATTATCGGCTATGTCATCCTCGACAATGAGAATGATACGGTCGTCGGTATATCCGGCTTGTCTGAGCTGCTGATAGATAGCGAGCACATCTGCCTGATGGCGGTAATTGGTCCATTCCTTGGAGGAAGCGACAAGGAGTGCCCAGTTGCCGGTATGTGCAGGGTAATTGAATTCTCCTGAATTGTCGAAATCCTGCATCCGGAAGGCTTTCCAGTTCCAACCGGCAAGTGTCGCATCCGTGCGGTTCCCCCCGTCGCTGGTGTTATAGTCAAGGATGATGTACTGTCCGTTGTAAACCTTGAAATTATAGTAAGTGGTGGCAAGTACATTGGTAAACACCTTGGCATCGAACCTTAAATGTCCTGACGCTCCACGGACATAGGGCGACTTTCCGGCAGCGAGCGCATCCACCACAAGCCCCATATCCTCACCTGTCCAGCTGCCCATGTTCAAGCCTTCACCCGAAACAACGGCCCTTAATGATTTCTGTAACGACAACTCCGGTCTGAACTGCTGGTACCATGCGGCATAGCCGATGAGCATAGCGGCATCGTAGAGCTGAGATTCTCCAAGAGTAGGCGTAGCATTGAAAAAGGTCCTGTAACTTACGTCAAACCCCGACTCAGGGTCGGCACCAAATGCGACTCCCTCTATGCCTTCGGCGGCATCACCGTGAATCTTGAGTACATCCGCACCGTAGGCGGTATCCGAAAACAACATCCGCGGTACACTGCGCCCGTTCAGACTTTGTGCTTTATGCGCTTCAAGCATCGGCTTCATCTCTTCTATTTCAGAGGGGATACATATCACATACTCTGCACCTGACTGCATGGCTTGGCGAGACACATCAGCTATATTGTCAGAGGTGTAAGCATAGCATCCCATGTTTTCCAAGCCCAGTTCGCGTGCTTGAAATGCGAACCAGTCAATGAACGTTTGTCCGTAACCGTCGTTCTCCTTGACCAAAAGTGCCACACTTTTACCCTCATAGTTAATCACCTTGGAGAGAAGCACCTCACATTGCGTAATGTCGGTCTCGGTCATCGCCCAAAGATAGCCTGTCGATGCGTATGCACGAACCAGTTGTTCGGCGGTGGCGAGAGTGAAGAATGTTTTGCCCACAATAGTCAGTTCCGCCGCGAGGATTGCCGCATTGGAAGAATACAGCCCGCCGATTACGGCATACACCTCGTCGTTGAATGCCAGCGACCGGGCAAGTTCCCGCACATCGGTCTTTGCCTCATCGTAGTATTCAAACTTTAACCTTATACCCGCTTCGTGGTTCTTGAATGCACGCTCAAAGTTGGTTGTAAACATTCCCAATGTCCTTTTCCAATGCACATCAAGCCCTTTCTCCATGGGAAGCACCACGGCAACAACCTTCTCTGTCCACTGCTTGTTGTCAGGAGACAGGGAAGGCTCATCGTCCGAACAGCTCCACAGACCAATCAGGCAGAGGAGCGGTGCAATAAGTTTAATATTCATAATACTCTTTCTCAAAAATCATAGCCTGAGGGCGCATTCCATTGACTAAGCTGCTGAAATCATTCACGTATCGGGGTGCGACCAGCCAGTCGGCATACCCGCTTTCAAGACCGTAAAGTTGGTTCTCCGGCATATCCCCTGTGACGACCCATTCCGTCAGATACCTGTAAATCAATTGGTCAATATGCTTAATGACCGAACCCGTAATCCGGTTGGAGAGGCTTGACTGATCGATGTCCATACCTGCAAGGTACGGTGAGACCTCAAATTCACGGGAGTAGCGGTATATACCGGCGTTGGAGCCACCTGCCACCGGAAAGATGAAGTCGTAATCAACCGCCCAATCGCTCATTTTCCGGTAAGCGAGCGAAGCCGACACATATCCCGTCCAATCATCCGCCAGATACTCCACATCGCAGTCGCTGCCATAGCCTGCAATAAAACCGTCCTTGGCTATGTTGATGGGGCTGTCGGTATTATTGGCAAGCAGCACCAGAGGTGTCATCTCAGAACATTTTCTTGCACATACTCCTGCAAGGTATGAAGCCCCGAACATCGAAATCTGGAAGGTATGGATGTTCTCGTCCTTATACTGTTTCCGGCTTTCAAAAAGCAGAATACTTTTGTTGGGTGTCAAGTCGTGTTCTGCCAGATAAAGTTCCGCCATTGGCTCATAATCACTGCTACCCAATACAAAAAGCACGGGTATGCTGCTTTGGGGACGTTCAAGCCAGTCCGCAAAAATTTTCTCAGCCTCTTGCAGGGATTCCGGGGAGTAGATATAGATGTCTATATCTCCGTTTTCCATCTTGAATCTCTGAACACCCTCAAGTATACGGTCATTATAGCTCATGTCACCCAATCCCCCCGGAGAGAAGAGAAAAACAATCTGTGGTGCCGGAGATTCCGGCTCCAACTCATCGGTATGATTACAGGATGACAACGCTCCTGTTACCAGGAACGTTGTCATTGCCAAGATAGCGCGGAAAGTATTGTGCATACTAATCAAACTTATGACCACATTCGGAGCATGTATATGGTCCGGATGCAAATGTTTTCCACTTATGACCACAATTGGGACATTTTTCAGTCCATCTTGCCGGGAAGTATTGGTCTATAGCAAGATTATCCCCGTCCATGTATTCCTCCGGAACGATTACGACTGTCATGTCCGGTTCTTTGAAATTCTTGAGAGCATTGAACGAAACGGTGTAAAAGATACTTTCGTCCGAACCGGGTGTGAGTGAGATTCTGCCGCAGTTGTCAGGGAGTTTGACAGTGCGTTGCTTTACGTCCCACTGATCGAGAATGAACTTCTCACACACTCCATGGGCAGCCTCCTTTGAGTCTGCTACCAATATAAACCGGGCAGCATCATCCTTTTTCTGATAGAGATTTCCGGCATCAGCTTGGTCGACTATTATCTTGTCGATATTCTCCAACATTTTTTCTCCAAACGGTCCTTGTGGCTCATCGTCGTTGCTGTAAGCAGTGAAAGCGAGCATTGCCATCACTGAAGCAAACATGATTGTTAAAAATTTCTTTACCATAACAAGTTGTTTTTTAATTGATTGTTACCCGTTGGCGGAATTAATTTAAGTTGATAAAGATGAGTAAAAAGTTGCACATATCGTTGATTTTTAGTAACTTAGCGACAATCAAACATTAAGTTCAAACCATCGTATGTACAACCTTTATACAAAATTCGTCAAAATACTTGAGATATGCAAGCAATTCTCTGAAAATCTCGTCAATGAATCGGGTAATGTTCCACGCCGTGGTCCTGTTCCTAAGTTTTCTGACTTGGAAGTAGTGGCACTGTCCCTGACAGCAGAGACAGAGAGCATTGATAGTGAGAAGTGGTTGTTCGACTATAAATTGCAAGAGTACAAGGACTGCATTCCCAATCTCATATCAAGGAGACAGTTCAATGACCGCAGGAAGAAAACTGCAGGCTTGTGTGAGGAACTGCGCAAAAGGTTTGCTCGAACACTATGTCCCTTCAATCAAGGCATGCAGTCCTCACACAAAGAGAAATTATAAGATCTCCGTGAAACTCTATGTAGAATTCCTCAGAGTAATAAAAGGCACTACACCAGAAACATTAAGCGCAGAATGTTTCTGTATGGAATATATAATGGAGTGGATTATTTGGTTAAAGGAAAATAGGGGTTGCAGTCCAGCAACATGTAATGTAAGATTGTCAGCCTTGCGTGTTTTTCTGAAATATTTGTCGTTTAGAGATATATCCTATATGTCTGTTTTCTTACAAGCGGAAAATGTTCCAAATGAGAAAAACTCTAAAAGAAAGGTCATCGGGCTCAGTAAACAGGCTGTTGATGTATTGTTGTCCATGCCTAATCAAGGGAGTACTATAGGCTTTCGTGATTACACTCTGATGCTTCTCTTATATTCCACCGCTGTGCGCATCAACGAGCTTCTGACTCTGAAAATTAGCAATATTGTTATAGACTGTGTAAAACCTCACATAATAGTCATTGGCAAAGGAAGAAAGAAACGTCCGATTCCTCTTTTGGCCAAGCCAGCACAATGCTTGAAAAGGTATCTTATCAAATACCATCCGAAACAGAATGATGCAAATGCATTACTTTTCTGTTCTAAGAGCAAAGGCATATATGTCCCGATGTCCGCTGAAAACGTGAACAAGATGCTGAAAAAATATGCCACAATGGCTCATGAAAGGTGCCAAGATGTTCCTATGGATTTACATGCCCATCAATTTAGGCATGCCAAAGCTTCACACTGGCTTGAAAACGGGATGAACATAGCCCAAATCTCATACTTACTTGGGCATGAAAGTATTCAAACCACAATGGTATATCTTGATATAACCACAAAACAAGAAGAAAAAGCTTTGGAAACCCTTGAAGGCGAAAATCAAAAGAAAATGAGAAAAAAGTGGAAGACAGAGGAAGGAAAAGCAAATCTTGAAATACTTTTAGGACTTACAAAAACAAATTGAGTAGGAGAAATTTTACTTCTTCGTTTTCCTCTTACCCGATTAAGATATACAAGTACTGTTTGGTATATTATATAAACTTCCAGCAAGGTATTATACCTGCTGGAAGTTATGTTACAGTTCCCAATTAAGAACAGAGTCTAAAGGATGCTGAGATTGATATGCGGCAAATAATTTCCTCTCATTTATAAGCGTTGATTCATCTCGTTTTAACACATTAGAAATAAAGTTATTCAACGATTTTGTACCTCTTAGAATTGGAACGATTTGAAGATACTCGGGTAAGACTGATTGTGATATTTCTTTTAATGTTAACCCTACAACAGTTGTTCTATCATATCCATATCCAACTTCCCAAGGGATCCATTTTGAATCCAATGCATTTTGGGATAAAAGACATAACATGTGCGTGCTGTTTCTGATACCTGTTTTAATTGCACTTACAACCGAGTAAGGTCTCGTTCTGTCTATTTTTGTATCATATTCATCAAAATAGACATCAATACCAGAAGTAATAAAATAGTCTGCTATTTTTTTAGCAGTGTCCGCATCTCTTTTTTGGTGACTTATGAATATACATAAACCACTTCTTTGTGCAATGGAATTTTCGGTTAAATAAAATCTATTTAATGCCATAATCTATTATTCTACTTATCCATTTTTTTTACGCATTGGCCTTGATAAATCATAAGTGCAAGTGGCACGACTATTATATGCATTATCAATCATCTGTCTCAAAATATCTGGTGTTAACTTATCCCAATTGATTACAGATATAAAGGCATTGGGTTCGAGCAAATTATCAATGATGCGTTCCGGTAAGTATGGATAACGCCTATGATACTCTTCTCGGCTATCAATAGACATCCATTGTGTCGTCTCTGGGTAGAACGTTTTCTCACTACTATGAGCGCATGTATAATATTCGCTTTTAACAGATGGTAGTAATATCACAATAATGCCGGACTTCTTATTCACCGTACCATCGTACATACTTGAATATAACTCCCAATCAATATGCTTGCGATTTTTTGTTTCAGTTCCTACAAGTAAAATGGTTACGGTTGTATCCTTCAAATGCTCGTCGCGTATATATTCGCGTATCTTTTGGTCGTCCCAATCTTCTGGAATCTCGCCCATGTCAACAGAGCCATCAATGAATACTTTATTTTTTTCAGCCCAACTAACCAAACCTTCTTTATATTTCTGGTCATTGGCATGATGAAAACTTACAAATACTTTATGCATAATTTATATTAATAGTTAAAAGCTTTATTAATACCCTTGAGAATCAATGATATTATCTCGGGAATATTAATAGAGTTGAATAAAATTTCATTTTCATCTTTATCAAGTCCATTTCTAAGAACCTGATAATCCTTATTTTCGAATTTCTTTAGTTCATCGTAATTTATCGTTGGCAGACAACTCATTTGGCAATATTCAATTAAATTTTTATAATCCTCATTGGTTTTTGCTTCTTCAAATAGTTTTTCTGCCGTAGTTTCACCTTTCATTAGTTTCACTATTTGTGCAGAAGCTCCACCAAATCCTCCTAATAAATAAATTGGATGTTTTTTCTGTATAGCACAAATCGCCTCTTCAAATATTCCGGCCATACGCCCCTTAAAATTGACAATTTTGCCACCCAAAACGATACGTGCATTAACATTCTCTTCCATTTCTTTACGCATAATAGATAAAGAATTTGCCCAAAGAAACATTTTGCTTGGCGTAGTTGGCTCAAAGAACTTCCCCTTATCCTCCTCACCTACACCTTTGGGTATTTCTGTTTTTACTATTTCCACACGGTCGTATTTAAATTCAGCGATGTCAGATTTTGAGAGCCTATTAAATATAGGCCAAGCAAAATAATTTGTGAAATAGATTGTACTTGGATCAGACTTTTCTTTTATGCCATACTGACATGAAAGATCGCATAAAAGTTTTGTGAAACCACCAATTCTAAGATCACCTCCATACACCAATTTAGCTCCAGTAACAAGCAGATGACGAGCTATTTCAACAGATAAATCATCAAACATGGCTTTGCCGATTCCTTTAGTTAAAGCCTCCGGAGTTTCCGAAATAGAAATTGCGATTTTCTTATCCTGTATCTTATTCATATTTGAATATAACTGACTCGGAGTAACAAAACTTGTAATCTTACCATTTTTATTCAAAACCTCCAACTCTTCACGACCTAACGGTGGTTCAGGATAGAGTATTGATTTTATATTATCTTCAATATTAATTAAATTCATTAATTCCGGAGGAACAGGAAGAATAGAAGTATTTTGCAAATCGCACTTCATTACCAATTGCTCAAGATATTCTTTCTCATAATATTGGTCTAACGCAGTACGTAGAAGCAAGATAATTACGTCATCCCATTTGCCATTAAATCTAATCTTTGGCATATTACCCAAATACGGGAATGTTCGAGAAGAAACTCCATTCAATACATTTACTAATATTGAAGGTACATTATTTTTCTTACCAGAGATAGCTTCAATTCGACACCATTCTCTTTCTGAATATGTATCAGATTCTATGATAACTAATAAGGATGAAGCTATACCTGACTGAATCTGTTGGGCAAATTGATGACCATCCAAAATATCATTAACATCGAAGAAAGAATCGAGTTTAGTATCTGAACGCAAATAATCTCTTAAAGAAATTGCCGTAGATTCACCTAAATGATCTTTATCCTTTTTAGAATGGCTAATGAATAATTTTAGCTTTTGCCCAACTTTATAAGACTTTAAATAGCGTAAAATGTTATCATAAAGTCTTATTTGAAATTCATGCCAATCAGTTTCAATATTCTCATTTTTCAAACAAATAAACTGTTCTTCTTGAAGAAGTGGGTTTATGTCGAAAGCATACTTGGATAGTTTGACGGCAAATATTTTTAGTGCCCCATTGTCTTGTTTTACTAATAATTCTTTTATATACTCATCCCATATAGTATTACAATACATATTGTCATCAACCAATAATATTGCAATAGTTTTATTACTGAAGTTTATATCTATCGGGGTAATTTGATTGGCCATATCCGTTAGAAAGAACACTGGTATATCAAGCCCATCTTCAAAAGGCCTACTTGAAT